>JYMV01006163.1_pt1 | contig 12265 bp, 11 predicted proteins | sample 338911 | NCBI WGS metagenome assembly JYMV01 (sample SAMN03354496, study PRJNA234377) | hydrothermal vent metagenome | biome: Deep sea; feature: Hydrothermal plumes at the Eastern Lau Spreading Center, Western Pacific Ocean; material: Seawater | place: Tonga | collected 2009 | depth 2000 m m | reverse complement strand
CGAGGTGACCAAAAGCACCCATCTCTTTAGTTAATATTCTCACAACATCCCCTGATATCAAAAAAACTCAAACGGCTGAAAATCTATTGTTTAACGCCGGGTCGCTCAAATTTCTTATCTAAATGCCCCTTACCTTCTTGATCGCCTTGCTCAAATAACCAGCTATAACCGCCCTTCGGATTAGTGAGAATTTCCCAACAGTTATCATCCATGTCCCAAAAATAAAAGCTGTAGGTGCCATGCTGTAGGATAGGTTTAGTAATTTTGTGCAAGTCCCATTTTTCAGCTTGCTCCACAACAACTTTATGAGCCTCATCTACTTCTTCTTGGGTTTCTAAATCAAAGCCATTATGGTAGAGGAGCCCCATTACATCCTTACGTTTTTTCTGTTCTACAACCGCATAGGTATGGTCGCCACCTAGCCTAATTAGTAATGATATCGGGCTAGTTCTTACAACATCACAACCAAGAAACTCCTCGTAGAATTTTCTTGAGTGCTCTAAATCCTTAGACTCCAATGTACCATGTGACAAAAAATTTAAATTAAGAGCTGATTCCATTTTTTCGGGGACTATTTCATCAATCATTCTAAATCTCCCTATTTCATTATAGAATTTACTGTAACATAATCAGGGCTAACTGTAATTGTGCTTTTGTGAAGTTTTTACTTGGCTTGAATTATTTAAAAAGGTCCAAGCGTAAAACGTACGCAAGGAATTTAATTGCATCATAACTAACAAAAAGCGCCATAGTGTATTGCGGGGGGGTTGATAAGCGCTACCATCAATACCATCTAACTTTTTCTACATTAACTAAGGTAATCAAGGATATGAGTTCAGACGCAACAAAAAAAAGTTCAGAAAACAGCAAGAAAGTAGCTGACGACAAATCACCCGCGAAAACAGAAACTTCGAGTGATAATTCTTCTTCCACAAGTACTAAGACAAATAAAAGCTCCGCGCCAGCTCGTCCAACAAGCTATTTTTCCAGTGTTTCAACGGATGAATACAGGTCAGGCTGGGCCGCCGTTTTTAACGATACTTCTTCCAAAAAAAATAAGGTTGGGAAAAGTAAGGAACGTAATGCCACATTAGACCTTCCATTATCCATCATGTTATCAAATGAAGATCTGAGTAAGGAACTGAATGAGCTTTTGAAAAAAGCTGTGCGCAAGCGTGCGAAAAAGGATAAACTGCCGATCGGTAGACTACTGACTAGAGCACAAATTAAATGGAATTTGGAGTGCAAATTAGGCGAATAAATTTGTAGAGATAAACAAGGGAAAAACTTGTCCGATGGTAATATAACCCAGCAAAACCTCAAGTGGGATGCAACGAGAGATGCCTGTGACGTTGGTTCTACATTAATCAATCGCATTGTCGATTTAGAACATATCCCATTCCCAGCTAAAGTTATCTTTCCAGATGCAACGCCAGACGCGATCAGAAAATCGCGGCTGCTGTTGGCACCCCAACACTTTGGGAATGATTCTCAATACCTTTTATTAAGTTTCCATTCCTTTCTCGTTCGAACCAGCTCTCATACTATCCTAGTAGATCTATGTTGCGGAAATGGCAAAAAACGTCCAACCCGAGCCGCCTGGCACATGCAAAATGGTCCACTAATTTTTGCATAAAGGCCGAACAATCACGGTTCACTCGGTTGAGCCTGCTTAATGAGTATGCCAACACTAACACCATGTTTCTTCCAGCCCATTTCCAAACACCGGAATTTGGGCGGATTGAGCGCGACGGCAATACCTATAGAATGGCCATCTAAATCTAATATCTGTTCTTTTAGAATCCCTCATCCGTCACTAAATCACTAAAAAAATGTCAATATAACCCAACTCCTTAATTGATTAGTAACAAATCCACCGTACAAAGGTGCGCTACTCTGTGCATTTTCAAAATACAACAGAAGAATGGGTACTATTTGATAACGTATACTTTTGTATGATTCCTGCTCGTTTCAAATCAGAAAGAGAAGCTTTCTCAGAAGCATTTAATCTTATGGGTTCTCACAGGCAGCGGCGTTTTGGAGAAAACTCTAAATTAGAACTAAGCTCGCGATAAGCTCTTGGGGGATCGCCTTTAATCATCGAATTATATTAAATCATTTTCTACAATAGTTTAAATGAGGCAAGTTCCACCCATTCATATCAAAACAATTTAAGACAATATTATCTCTCTGCTAATTTTAGTATTAGTAGTTAATACCTTGCCTATCCGGTTAACGCATACACCCACAAGGGCTAGAATTCGTACATCATGACCAATATGGACGTGAAAACTTGGCTTTTCTTCAATCACTCCCTGAGTTACAGCGGCAGTATCCGACCTACTCCAACCCTTTTCCGGTGCTTTGAGGTGCCCTATATGTTGTAGGTGTCTGTGTTAACCGGATAGGCAAGGTTAATACATTAAATCCCAGATACCTCCGATCTAATTTAGTCACCTTGGATACACCGGTTCTGAGTGGCCTTGACCATAATATTGATTTTTGTCAGTAAATTAGATTTTTAATTTACGTCTTATAAAGGATGAGTTAGCTGTAATGCAGAAAATCACTGCCACCCGAACCCAGTGGCACCATATAATTATTATAATCTGCATTGGTATAAGCACAGCTTTCTATATTGGAAAAGTACCACCGGCACTGCCATTTATTCGGTCAGAATTGGAAATGGACCTAGTAACGGCTGGTTGGGTTGTTTCAATCTTTAATGCTCTTGGAACTATCATCGGTATCGCTGTTGGACTTTTGGCCGATCGTATAGGACCAGGACGAGTAATCACTGTTTCACTTATTATTCTACCACTAGCTAGCGTCATGGGATCTTTTTCAGGTAGTGTTGAGATTTTGTTATGTTCTCGTGTTTTAGAAGGTCTAGGCTATGCTTCGATTTTTGTTGCAGGACCTGCCTTAATTGCCCTGATGGTATCCGAAAAAGAGCGTGCCGCCGCCGTTAGCTTATGGAGTAGTACAACTCCAATTGGAATGACGCTGGCAGTCGTTTTGGCACCCATTTTATTGGAACCCTTTGGATGGAGATCCCTCTGGATAGGAACGGCATTATTTTCGCTTGGAATTTTCGCTATTTTTCAACGTACTATTGTGCCAGAACTTAGACCAATACCAAAAAGAACAGTGACACCCTGGCGACACGTCAAAACAACCGTCACAAAATTGGGACCGTGTCTTTTAGCAATTGCTTTCATGACATACACTTTTCAATGGATGGCTATTATGGTCTGGCTGCCTACATTCGTCATGGAAGAGCGGGAGCTTAAAATTGGAATTGCCGCTATTCTTGCGGCCACCGCTATAGCTGTAAATATTCCTGGAAATTGGTTTGGAAGCTGGCTAGTTCATAAAGGAATGGCTCGTTGGACAATTATAACCATTGGAAGCTCAGCAATGGGAATATCGTCTTTACTAATTTTTTCAGACTCTTTCCCGGACAATTTTCGATACGGTATGATCCTCGTTTTCTCTTTTCTCGGTGGTTTGCAACCCGCTGCATTGATTAGTGGAACAACATTCCATACACCAACACCGGCTCAACTGGGAGCAACAAATGGACTACTCTATCAAGGGTCTCAATGCGGTCAATTTTTTGGCCCACCAGCGATCGCTATAATTGTAACCACCACCGGTGTTTGGGAAACGGCTGGCGTCTTATTATTTGCACTCACATTAATCAATATTACGATTGCAATTGCCATCAGATATCTGGAATTAGCTTAGAGGTTTATTTAATGAATTAACGTTAAACAATTATGCGTTTTTTTACCTGAAACTCTAAAGGCATTAACCTGTTTTCCTGACAAGTATGTTAAGCTATATGTTATTTATTTAGTGGTTTTGAATTTGATGGAGCAAAATTATCTCCGGTAGCTTAACTAGTGTTGACAAGGCCCGTCTCACAAACTTACTCGAACTAGCGAGTAGTAGTGAATTCGATGGTGAGCGAACAAATGCTCTTGCAGCTGCTCATCGTATTGCAGCAAAATACAAGATATCTTTAAAGGAGGCCGTGGGTTTTCCGCCGTCGGAACGAAATGTTAGCCGATCGTCCCGTGCCAGAAATTTTCATGACTATCCTCATGTGGCTTCCTATGTTTCCAATGTATTAAAAAACTCCTATAATGAAGCATTGGATAAGGCCCGTTGGCAATCCGCTGTTAAGGACGCGCAGAATAGGGGCCTCGATCGGTCCGAGCAAAAAAAAACAGTGAGAAAATTAAGACAGTATAAATTTGGAAAGGCACGACGACATCCAGTTAAGCACGCACAAGTTTTATTGAATGAAACGTCTCTTCGATTTTCCGAAATTGCACAAATTACTGGCCTAAATGTGTACCAGGTAGTTACCATCAAATTGCAGTTGCGGGAAGCAGCTTAGATCTGCTTAAATCTCAGCAAGCATTTTTTCGCTTGTTACTTGAAAGTAGATGCGTATAGCATAAGATCGCATGCATTAAGAATTACCGCTGGACGTTAGCTGTTATAAATTTAGATTTAGGGAGGATACTACTACTAGATAAAGGTGCTGACGACTTTAGCCTTGATTGCATGGGAATGGCGTTAAGTCGAACAAATGTAGGGAGGGGTTGGTTATGGCTACAGGCATAGTCAAGTGGTTCAACAAGACAAAGGGTTTTGGGTTTATTGTCCCCGACGAAGGAGAGAAAGATGTCTTTGTACACATTACCGATGTCCTGGAATCTGGACTACAAGAACTAAATGAAGGCCAAAAAGTTAGTTATCAGCCAATTGAAGAGACTAAAGGCCTAAAAGCGACAGAAATTTCAGCTATTGAATAAACGCGTTTTAGCCAGTTAATGCAAATAATCGACAATACGTCACGAATGATACCCGCTGAAGTATCACCGGGGTATTTTTAAATTCTTTTCTAATACTAAGGCTCTAGTCATATCGTTCCGCAAGGGGCTAAAAAGCGTGCCAATTAACCTCTGGATTGATATTTGTTCTCCATATCTGGTGTGCAAGAGCCACAGAAAATAAGCTGTTTGTTAAAGGATTCAGAAGAACGGCAACGAGAACTATTTGCCACTGCCCTCAAAAATCTTTAATTCCGCGTGACTGGTGTTTGGGCAATCTCAGCCAACTGTCGTGCGAGATATTTGACACCCGTCAATCGATCGGGCTCCTCATCCCAATTTCGTCTAAATACCAATTTATGGTCCGGGCGGAGTTTTGTTGTTCCAGATTGTGAGGTGATGAAGTCTATTAATCCAGCAGGATTTGCAAATACATTATTTCTAAAAGAGATAGTAGCACCCTTTGGACCGGCTTCTAATTTTTCAATCCCGGCAGTGTGACAGAGGCGTTTAATATTTACTGTAGAAAGTAGATTTTCAACCTCCGGTGGCAGCACACCAAATCGGTCAATCAACTCAGCCGCAAAGCTATCCATTTCTGCACGATTATTCAAGGCTGCAATTCGGCGATAAAGCAACATCCTAACGCCAAGGTCGGGAATATAATCAGCAGGGATAAGAACCGGTATTCCTACGTCAATTTGGGGCACCCACTGATTCTGGTCAAGCTCTGGTTGACTGCTAGCCACCTTTGATTCAGCAACCGCGACCTCCAACATTTGTTGGTATAATTCAATCCCCACTTCTCGGATATGTCCAGACTGCTCGTCTCCCAAAAGATTGCCCGCTCCCCTAATATCAAGATCGTGGCTTGCGAGCATGAACCCAGCACCGAGGTTATCAAGCCGCTGCATAACCCCTAAGCGTTTTTCCGCGGTTACTGTCAATTTCTGATTTTCTGGCAAGGTCAAATAGGCATAACCCCTAACCTTTGAGCGACCAATTCTGCCCCTAAGTTGATACAATTGTGATAATCCAAATTGATCTGCGCGATGAATAATGATCGTATTTACGGTTGGAAGATCAAGGCCAGACTCTATAATATTCGTGGTAAGTAGTAAGTCGAATGCTCCTTCATAAAAGGCCGACATTACCATCTCTAAATTTTTGGGAGAGAGTTGGCCATGCGCTACGGCAACTTTAACACCGGGCACTAATTCTGAAAGCTCAGTTCGTAACCGCGGAATGTCCTTGATACGTGGACATACGTAAAATATTTGGCCACCGCGATTCCTTTCCCGTTGAATTGCTTCGCTTAGTACCATCGGATCCTTTGGTAAAATAAATGTTCGGACGGCGAGCCTATCAATTGGCGGTGTAGTGATTAAACTTAGATCTCGGATACCCGTAAGCGCTAGTTGAAGTGTTCGCGGTATTGGCGTAGCAGTTAGTGTAAGGACATGAACACTACTCTTTAATTGTTTGATGCGCTCCTTATGTGTAACCCCAAAATGTTGTTCCTCATCAATGATTAGAAGACCCAGACGATGAAACTTAATCTCCTTAGAAAGAAGTGCGTGGGTCCCAATTACTATATCAATGGTGCCATCAGCCAACCCCTGCTTAGTCTCATTTAGGTCATGTACGGAAACAAGCCGAGATAACTCGCAAATCCGAACTGGAAACTCAGCAAACCTTTTGTTGAATACCTGAAAATGCTGACGAGCTAACAAAGTCGTTGGAACCAGTACCGCAACTTGCTTACCCTCCAGAGCCACCACAAATGCTGCTCGAAGGGCAACTTCTGTCTTACCAAAGCCAACATCACCGCAGATTAACCTATCCATAGGCCTGCCGGTCGACATGTCATTAATCACGTCGTTTATGGCTTGAGCCTGATCTTCTGTTTCTTCGAAAGCGAAGCCAGTACAAAACTCGTCATAAGCTCCTTTATCTGGTCGATAAACTTCGCCCTCTTCCAATTGGCGTGCGGCGGCGACCGCAATCAATTTTTCGGCTGTCTCACGAATCAATTTTTTTAGTTTAGATTTCCTCGCTTGCCATCCCAAGCCGCCTAGCTTATCGAGCCTTACATCACTCCCATCCTGGCCATACCGCGATATTACATCAATGTTTTCAACGGGAAGGAAGAGTTTATCACCTCCACTATAGACAAGAACTAAACAGTCATGGTTTGCGCCAGCTATCGTTAACATAACAAGTTCATCAAATCTTCCGATACCATGTTCAGCGTGAACGATTAGGTCACCCGCACTCAGAACCGATGTCTCTGCAATAAAGTTTTCTTGCTTGATTTTTCTCTTACTGGGATTGTATAGGCGTTCTCCCAATATATCCTGCTCACCAATTACGTTCAAAACAGAAGTACGAAAACCTCTCTCAATTGGCATTACCACTGCGTTAACAATTGAGGTGTCTTGTGTTTCTATCGATTTCCAATTGGCATCGGTCTTCGATGCGGCTATCCCGTAGTCTGCAATTGCAGAGATCATGCGATCACGTGAACCATGAGAATGACACGCTAGAATGGTTCGCCTTCCAGCTCGCACTTCGGTATCAATATACTCTTTTAATACCCCGAAAACATTTATATCTTGCCGCGCTCTCACATCTGAAAAATTGCGACCTGGCTTGCCACCTTTGTCAATAATTCGATCAGATGTGTCGGGCGCAGAGTAAGGTTGCAGTTGGATTACCTGCCGAGTATTCACCAATGAACTTAATTCATTTCTATCGAGATATAGGCGATTAACCGGTAGCGGATTATATAACATGGAAGAAAAGACATGATTTTTAGCCGTAATTGTTGAACGAGCATCATAACAATCAAAAATCAACTCCCATCTGGAATTGCATGCATCTGGTATTTGGTAGTCCAGGACAATGGACCCTAGAGGGACATAATCTAAAACTGTTTCGAGCTTTTTATGAAAAAGCGGTAACCAGTGTTCCATTCCCATGTGGGTCCGCCCGTCAGAGATAGCCTCGTAAAGTGGATCGGTCTCTTTTATCGCTCCAAAAAGCTCCCGATATCCTGTTCGAAATCGGGTGATTGAATCATTATCTAGCCAAAATTCTTTTACAGGACGTAACGAAAATTCCTTTAACGTTCCACCGGATAATTGGCTTAGAGGGTCAAAGGTCCTTATGCTCTCCAAATCATCTCCAAAAATATCCAATCTAACAGGATGTTTTTGCCCAGGTGGAAATAAATCGATAATTCCTCCTCGCAAAGCATATTCTCCTGGTTCCATGACGGTTTCTGTCCGTCCATAGCCATTTTTATCTAAGTATTCCAATAGGTTGTCTCGGGAAAACTCATCCTTTTTCGATATTGTTAATACAGTATCTTTGAAAACCGAACGAGCCGGCACCCGCTGGAGAAATGCGGACACGGACAATAAGATAATTCGTCTATTAGTAGAACGATTTACTATCAACTCAGTAAGCGCAAAAATTCGTTTTGCTACAATGTCATTCCTCGGAGAAATTCGATCATAAGGTAAGCAGTCCCACGCAGGCAGCTGGATCACCTCGACTTCAGGAGCAAAAAATTGGAGCCCAGCTGCCACCGTTGAGATACGCTTGTCATCACGAAGAACGAACAAAACAGTGTCACCTGCAGAAACAAGCTCTGGAATTATCAGACATTCATATCCTTCAGGTACGCCAGCATAGAGAATACTTTCTGAAAAGCGATTTGTGGCCACTATCTGGTCCATAGCCCTACTGTTCATTATTAAAATTGATAATCTCTGTAATTAGGTTTGAATCGACCCGGTCCGGGACCTCTTCTCTTTCCATAACCCATTTGAGCAGATCGTTATCAGATTCGTCCAATAATAGGTCAAAGGAAGTAAGCTGGCTCTCGGAGAGAGTACCTATTCTGGCCAGGGCAAAGTCACCAATCAACCTATCGGCTTCCTTCATGCCACGATGGCTAGCTTTGTACAGAAGACGTTTTCTAAAATCATCCATTTTAAATTCATGGTTGTGTACTAGTTTACAGTGCAACGATATAAATCTTTGGTAGTATTCTGTCAGCCCCAAAGACTGATTCATTGGAACAGGGTTAACGATGCGACCAGAACCCCTATATTCGCTTTTTGCTTCTGTTACTTCGCTGCCAGGTATTGGTCCGCGGATATCTCAGCTTATCAAAATGATTGCCGGTGAAAATTTGGTAGACCTTTTGTGGCATCTTCCCTCTGGTCTTATAGACCGCCGCTACGCGCCTAAGGTTTTTGAAGTTAAGACAGGTACAATTGCGACACTAACCGTTACTATCAACCAACACGTTCCTCCGCCAAACCGTCGCCTCCCTTACAAGATTATTTGTTCAGACGAAACAGGGCAAATATCATTAATATTTTTTCATAGTCACAAAACGTATTTGAAGCGTGTCCTACCAGAAGGAGAAATCCGGGTAATTAGCGGGACCGTAGAAAAATTTGGTCAAGATCTGCAGATGAGCCACCCCGATCATATCGTTACTCTTGCCGAACTGGATAGTATTAAAGCTGTAGAACCTATATATCGGCTAACTCAAGGTTTATCACTAAAGGTACTCTCAAAGGCCATACAAAATGCTTTAGAAAACATACCTGATTTCCCAGAATGGCAGGACCCAGCATATTTAAATCGCCAGGATTGGCCTACCTGGAAACGAGCTGTATTACTAATCCATACTCCAGAACATCAATCAGATCTAGAGCCAACATCTCCCGCACGGCAACGTCTAGCCTATGACCAACTCCTCGCTAACCAACTAGCTCTAAGGTTAATTCGTGGCCAGATGCGTCGAACCCCAGGACGGGCTATGAACTCTACCTACACATTACTCAAGAAAGTCGAGAAAGCTTTCCCTTTCAAGCTGACCCATTCTCAAAAAGTAGCATTAGATGAAATCACCGCTGACATGTCTTCGAGCCTAAGGATGAACCGCCTGCTTCAGGGTGATGTCGGAAGTGGAAAAACCATTGTCGCACTTCTTGGAATGACAATAGCAATTGAAGCAGGTTATCAGACAGCCTTTTTGGCACCAACAGAAATCCTGGCTCAACAGCATTTTGATACAATCAAATCTTTAGTAGAAGACGCTGGAATTAGAGCTGCACTATATACTGGTCGCGATAAAGGTAAAAAACGGCAGTCAATACTTGATAATCTCTCAAGTGGTGACACACAATTGGTGGTGGGTACACATGCCTTGTTTCAAGAAGGTGTCGTGTTTCGAGACCTAGCTATGGCAGTAATCGACGAACAACATCGGTTCGGCGTCCATCAGAGAATGTCACTTGTAGAAAAAGGGCAATCAGTAGATTTACTAGTAATGACCGCAACACCCATCCCCCGCACTCTTACGCTAACCACTTACGGTGATATGGAAGTCTCCCGTTTAACAGAAAAGCCTACCGGTCGATTACCAATAGATACCAGAACCATTCCCGTTTCACGTCTAAATGAAGTTATTGCTGCCGTAGGGAGGGCAATATCCAGGGAGACAAAAGTTTATTGGGTTTGCCCTATGATTGAAGAATCGGCGGTGCTAGACCTAGCGGCTGCAGAGGAACGGTTTCTCAATTTGCAATCATTGTTTGGAGACCGTGTCGCATTAATCCATGGTAAAATGAAAGGATCAGAAAAAGATGCTGTTATGAAAAGCTTTTCTAAAAAAGGTACTGATGTTTTGGTCGCAACTACGGTCGTAGAGGTAGGGGTTGACGTTCCGGAGGCAACAGTCATGGTTATTGAGCATGCTGAGAGATTTGGATTAGCCCAATTACACCAATTGAGAGGTCGAATTGGCCGTAGTTCACAAAAGTCCTCATGCTTGCTTCTATATACCAGGAACCCATCTGCGCTTGCAAGAGATAGGCTTGAGACAATTAGAAAAACCCAGGATGGGTTCCTCATCGCAGAGAGAGACCTTTACTTGCGAGGTGCTGGAGATCTAATGGGTGCCCGGCAGAGCGGACTTCCTGAATATAAGTTAGTAGACTTTATAGAACACGCTAACCTCATCCAAACAGCCCAGACCGACGCTAAATTAATATTAGAAAAAGACCCGAACCTCTTGACTGACCGGGGGCGGCACCTGCGCTTACTGCTTTATCTATTTGAACAGGACTCGGGAGTTAAGTTTCTTAAAATAGGATAACGGCTAGTTCTATATTTCCTAGATTTTACGTTTTGAAACAAGAACAGGCGCCTTGTCCTTTTCTCTCAAAATATCCATTTCCTCGTAGGTCCTCGACGAAACTATCGGTTGCTGTTGCTTTTCTGTAGATCGACGGTCAGGTGGTGTAACAATACCCCCAGAAATAACCATCTTTACAGCCTCTTCCACTGACATATCCAAGGGCACAACCTCTTCCCGCGGCACGAACAACAAAAAACCTGATGTGGGATTAGGTGTTGTCGGTAAAAATATATTTACAGTCTCCTCTAAGGTAAGGTTCTGCACCTCTCCTTTTGTAGTTCCTGTAATGAAACCAATGGCCCAAATGCCTCGCCTGGGATACTCTATTAAGACTGCTTCTCTAAACGCATTCGATTGCTGTGCTAAGATCGTCTCGAAAATCTGCTTAATAGCTGAATAAACACTTCTAACCACCGGCATCCGATTGAGAATTCGTTCACCTGTACGGACTACCCAACGTCCCATTAGCCCCGCCGTAAGAGCGCCAATCAGAGTGAGTGAGATGAATAGTATTAGAAGCCCTAGACCGGGAAGACTGAAAGGGAGATAGGTCTCTGGGTTATATTTAGTCGGGACAAGTGGAGTAACCCACTCATCAATAAAATTGATAATCCACCAGGCGATAAGAGCCGTAATTCCAAGCGGAGCAGTAACAAGAAAACCCGCTAAGAAATATCTGCGTATCCTTGGGATCAGCTTCTTTGCAGAAACCGTTCCGGAACTTTTCAGTTTTTGTCTAACCATTATGAAAAAAATTTAACCAATGTTATTTCAATGTTTTTATACGATTGCCATTTGAACTTTAACATCTCTTTTCCTATTTAGCCCAACTTCTAAGAGCCTGGATTAGCCAAACGATTTGCAACTGCAGACCTAACATTATTTAATAAATTCCGAGACAAGCCTCGAACCCATGGACTACTTTCTTATCTCTTTCTCTTAACCATTTGTAGGTCTATCGTTCTTACCTTAATCTCTTTGGCCATACGAGGCTCGGAAACTACCAAAGACTATTCGCTGATATTTCACCTTTCTTAATGTCCCTAAAAGAAATTCCCTTTCCACAGTTTTTATACTCTTTCAAAGAGCACGTCCCGGACAATATACACGCAATTTCCATCGTCTCAATCTGAGAAGATTATTTCACCCGTTTTAAATATGATATACTCCACAACACCTTGTTCCATGCTACTGT
>JYMV01022679.1_pt1 | contig 12268 bp, 10 predicted proteins | sample 338911 | NCBI WGS metagenome assembly JYMV01 (sample SAMN03354496, study PRJNA234377) | hydrothermal vent metagenome | biome: Deep sea; feature: Hydrothermal plumes at the Eastern Lau Spreading Center, Western Pacific Ocean; material: Seawater | place: Tonga | collected 2009 | depth 2000 m m | reverse complement strand
TGTCGAATTGGTTGAAGAAGTGAGTCGAGTCGGATGCCGGCAGCGTAGATTTGTTTCCAATCGAAGGGTTTTTGCCGCAAAACGTATGGGAATAGATGCTAGATAACTTTCTGGTGGGAAAATATCGAGGTGTAGCCGTCAGACCGAGCCGGCGGCAGGCGCGGCGCGGGTTCGATCGCACAAGAATTCGGGGTGCCGAAACCGGTTCGTTCGTTGAAGCGGTGGTGGGTTGCGGTTAAGACCCATTGATGACGGGAACTGCATTAATGTTGCCGATGCAGATACGGCGAATCGCGCCCGTATAATAGGTATATTCTTCTACATCGTTCGCGGCCCCCATACGCCGAGTGGGTGGTAGTGTTTAAAGACAAGGAGACAAAATATGGCAAAGGGATATTGGATCAGTGCTTATCGTGAGATCAAAGATGCAACGAAACTTGCTGCGTATGCGGAACTTGCCGCGCCGGCGGTAATCGCAAATGGTGGCCGCTTTTTGGTCCGCGGGGGCCAGATGAGAGCAAAAGAAGACGCAGTGGAGCAGCGGACCGTTGTTGTGGAGTTTGACAGTTTTGATGCGGCAGTTGCGACATATGAAAGTGACGAGTACAAAGCAGCACTTGAGAAACTTAAAGGCGGAGTCGTGCGGGATTTTCGCATCGTTGAGGGCGTCGATTAGGCACTGGAACATGAGCATGGCAACGGTGATTCGCAAAGGCTGTTTGTCATCACGGAACCTGCTTTGTTTGTAATGCATGGGACATATCCGGGCGATCATCGGAATGAAGAAGATTCAAGGCTGATGTCAACTTCTTTTCGCCCATGCGCTTATCAAAGCGTTGGTTATAGGATCGATCTGCACTGATGAATCTCGACCTCGAAGGTAAAGTCGCCATCATTACCGGGGGTAGCGATGGAATCGGCCGGGCGGCTGCGCTGTCGATGTCGCGTGAAGGCGTACGGGTTGCTATCGCGGCGCGGACCGAAGAGACCCTTGTAGAGGCGGCATCTCAGATCAATGCCGAAACGGGTAATGACGTCATAGGGATCTCAACCGACGTTTCGGATGAGGCGCAAGTAGAGTCTCTCATTCGGCAAGTGGCGGACAAATGGGGAAAGATCGATATCATCGTGAACAATGCGGGCACGTCTTCGGTTGCGCGACTCGAGGAGATGACAAATGAACAGATGGTGGCCGACGTTGCGCTCAAGGTATACGGCGCCATCTACTGCGCGCGCCACGCATTGCCATACCTGAAACAATCAGGAGCCGGCGTTATCATCAATACCACAACGCCAGGCGGTAAGGCGTCTCCCGCTGGCAATCAACCGACCGCGATGTCTAGGGCAGCGGGCATTTCTCTCACCAAATCGTGGTCAAAGGAACTCGCTGAATTCAACATTCGAGTAAATACCATCTGTATTGGCCTGATAAAAAGCGGCCAGCACCGGAAGAAATGGGCCGCGGCACACGCGGATGACCCGGCTTATTCTTTATCTGATCACTGGCGAGCCATGTCGGAAGGCATACCTCTTGGTCGTGTGGGCGAGGCGCTTGAAGCAGGTGATGTGATCTGTTTCTTGGCATCACCAAGAGCCAGTTACGTCACGGGCGCTTCGATCAATATCGATGGGGGTACCTCGCCAGTGGTCTAGGCGATAAAAATGCCACAGCCTTGAGCTGAAAAACAGACGGTTACGAGTTCAACGATGGGTGCTGTCTGCGTATTTTCGGACATTCAATCATTCTGTGAAAAGAAACCGGATGCGAATAGATTCAAGTCACAGGCAACTCTGTTCAAAGGCGGGCAGCCTGGTTACAAGACCCATCTAGAATCACGTCTCAGATTTGCAATGTCAGTACGATTGTTTTCCGTACATACCAACAACTGAGAATCAGGAGCCAACCCCCCTCAGGACAAAACCCTTATAGCCCGTGGTGGCAATATTCCGGCACTTTTCAACATAATTTTGAAATCCACCAACGTACGGCATGAATACCCTTGGTTTACCCTCGATGTTGCCGCCGACATACCAGGAGCTGCAGGAATTGCGAATATGATCGCTGGCGACCTCGTTGTTGTGCGTTACCCATTCGTTTTCGGCTTCCAATGTGGGTTCTATCTCGGCGATGTTTCGGTCGCGCAAATACTCTAGGCAGTCGACAATCCAGTCCACATGCTGTTCGATAGACAATAACATGTTGGTCAGGACCGACGGGCTACCCGGGCCAGTGATGGTGAAAAGATTAGGAAAACCGGCCAGACACAGACCGAGGTAGGCCCGTGGCCCTTCTGCCCATTTTTCATGTAGACGAAGACCGCCACGGCCTTGAATATTGATCTTGAGCAAGGTACCGGTCATTGCATCGAAACCTGTTGCCATGATGAGTGAGTTCAATCGGTACTCCCGGCCTAGGGCGTAAACTCCGGCCGGAGTAATCCGCTCTATTGGCGATTTACTGACATTTACCAGCGTCACGTTCGGCCGGTTATAGGTCTCGTAGTAGCCGGTATCCACTGCGAGCCGTTTGCAACCAATGGTATAGGTTGGTAGCAAAGCTTCGGCGACAACCGAGTCCTTGACTATATGCTGTATTTTCTGACGCACAAATTCAGCCGCGAGCTCGTTCGCCTCGCGGCTCACGGCAAAGTCTCTGAACACCCCCTGGAACGGCAACCCTCCCCGTTTCCACCTGTTTTCGAATTCCTGTTGCCGCTCCGTTTCGGTCATCTCTAGTGCTGACCGCGGGTTCGGCGTAAATGCCAATGCGGCGAACGTTTTTCGTGCCCGTTCCCGCAGTCCGAGGTAATCTGCCTTTATCTCCTCCATCGTCAGGTCCTCGTCGTAACCGTAGGCCTTTCGGCCCGAATGCTGCGTTCTGGGATCGGTCTGAAGGGGCTGATTGCAAGCCGGCACGGTGTAGTGCGGCGTACGCTGAAACACATAGAGATGCTTCGCCTGTTCGGCAATAAGCGGGATCGATTGGATGGCAGACGATCCGGTACCGATGATGCCGACCTGCTGATCGCTAAAGTCGATCTCATGGTGGGGCCATTCGCCTGTGTGGTAGAGCGATCCAGCAAATGATTCAAGCCCCTCAAAGTTCGGCGTGTTTATCGTCGATAAGCATCCGGTGGCGATGACGCAATAATTAGCCGAAGTGCGGCCTCCATCGCTGGTTTCTATCATCCAGCGACTGTCGGTTTCGTCGAAGATCGCCGCCGCTACACGCGTGTTGAACTGAATATCGCGGCGCAGATCGAAGCGACCTGCGACGTGGTTCACGTAACGAAGGATTTCAGGTTGGGTAGCGTATCTTTCAGTCCACTCCCATTCTTGTTCGAGTTCGGGCGAGAAACTGTAAGCGTACTGCATGCTTTCGACGTCACAACGTGCGCCGGGATACCTATTCCAGTACCAGGTGCCGCCCACGTCGCTGGCCCGCTCGAAAACGTGGGTTTTAAAGCCAGCGCCTCGCAACCGATGCAACATGTAAAGCCCCGCAAAACCGGCACCAACAATAACAACATCGTAGTGGGGAGAATTCAATTCCAATAACTCGATAAATCCTTAAAAATTATAGTGCGGCCCGGAGGAATAAAGCCCCTCACCAATTACTTCGAAGCTAAGTATGCTTAATTGGAGTTTACCGCAGGCCTATTGAGTGACTAAGGACTCACGATTTGTGCTCAGTGATCACTCGGCTCGCAATACGTAGGCGCTTTGCTAGTTCTCTAACCAAAGTATTCTCTTTTCCCGAGAATTGCTGGATCAAATGCTAGAATTCGCCGCCATGTCGAAGCCCCACCTTTTTATTGATGGTCACGCTGGCACCACCGGCTTGCGTATCCGCCGCTGGCTTGCGGACAGGGACGATATGGAAGTAAGGACACTTGACGAGGCGGACCGAAAGTCCGAGGCGGCAAGGCGCAACGCGATTAGAGAGTCAGATCTTGCGATTCTGTGTCTGCCAGATGATGCGGCGAGGGTGGCTGCAAAGTGGGGGATGGAGAGTAGCACCCGGATTCTGGACGCCAGTTCGAGTCATCGCGTCGCGGGCGGCTGGGTCTACGGACTGCCCGAACTTGTTCCTGGCCAACGTAACGAGATTCGAGATGCTCAGCGGGTGACTAATCCGGGTTGTTACCCTTCGTCTTTCATTCTGCTTGTACGGCCCCTCGTGGACGCAGGTTTGCTGCCCGCCGACGCACCGATGTCGGTTCACGCCTTGTCGGGCTATAGCGGTGGCGGTAAATCGTCAATTAAACGCTGGGAATCCGCGGACACTGGATTGCAGAGCCACCTATTTGAGGCGCCCTACGCTGTCGATCGGGTCCACAAGCATATACCCGAGATGCAACGCTACTCAGGCCTTCTAAAGGCGCCGCAATTCTTACCGGCTGTTGGCCCTTTCGCCTGTGGTATGCGGGTCCAGGTACCCATCCATCAGAGCCTGCTCGCCTCGGGAGTTACCGGGCAAGACGCGTGGAATGCACTTGCAGAACGTTACCGGGGTGAACCCTTCGTTGAGGTCGCACCGTTCGCGAATGGGGAATCTATCGATGAGTGGAGCCTCGATCCGACCGCGCTTAACGACACCAACCGAATTCGCCTTCACGTTTTCCCGAATCCCGCAGGGCATCTGCTGCTCGTCGGCCTGCTGGATAATCTCGGGAAGGGGGCTTCAGGCGTTGCAATTCAATCACTCAACCTGATGTTGGGACTCAACGAGGAAACTGGACTGCAACGATAACCGGGCTTACGTATCTTCCGAATCATCCACCAAAAATAGGGTGGTGACAAAACTGGCAATTGCGACCAGTAATAAAATGCCGAGACCGATTCTCGTGTCTTCAGCAGCTCCGAGTAATATAGTCGAAGCTGCAATTCCGGAGCCAAGCAACATTTGAAGGCTGCCTGCCAATCCAGAACCAAGACCCCGAACGGATCGGCCAACGGCGTTGATTGCGCCCATAGTCGCATTTGGCAGGGAAAAACCGACAGCAAGAGAATACACCATACCGGGCAACACCAATCCCCAAGCCGACTCAAATCCAAGAAATACTAAACCCGCCATTACGCTCATCCCAGCGATTATCATCAGCGATCCCATACGCACCATTTTTGTAATACCTAGAATCGGCGTTAATTTACGACTGATCAGGTTTCCAAAGATAAAACTAGTTGGAAGCAGCATGATGTAATACCCGAATTCTGAAGCGGAATAGCCCAGATGTTTAAAGGAAAAGGGTAGAAAATTAAGAAAGGAATAAAATATGGAAGTATGAAGGCCCATGTTCGTTGCAAGTAATAAGAACTGCTTGTTCTTAGTTAATGAAAGATAATCAACTGCGACTGAAACCAAACGTAAGCGCCTCTGCCGCACGCTGTTGGTTTCCTGCAGTAGAAATAATGTTGCCACAATTGTTACGACGCCTAACAATGTCGTAACAACCATGCTGCCACGCCAGCCAAAAAACTCAAACAAAATACCGCCAAAGGGAAACGAGATCATTGGTGTAATCGCCATAGCAGCTGTGACGGCAGCTAGACTGGCTGCAGCCGCTCTGGGTTGATGCGTGTCGTTGATAATTACTCTCGGCAAGACCAAGGCGGCCGAGGCCCCCAAGCCTTGGATAGAACGTGCAAGTACCAAAAACTCAAGATGTGGTGCGAAAGATGCCAAGACTGAACCTAACAAATAGAGTCCGAGTCCGGCGAATAGAGTTAAGCGTCTGCCAAATCGATCGGATGCTGGTCCAAAAACTAATTGACCCAGTCCGAGCATTAATAAATACACTGTTAACACCTGCTGGGCGCTGTTAGGTGTTACCGAAAAGGATTCTGCGATTCCGGGCAACGATGGCGTGATAATGGCAGTGGCCAATACACTTGTCGACGTGATTAAGACCAGCAACCATGTAGCCTGAGGCTTTGATTGTTGATCTGTAAATGACATCACTGCTGTATCATGCCGTGGTAGTGTCGAGCCAGGAGGTGGCTTGTGCCGGTTTCACTAATATCGAGTAATCAGGAATCTGGTCGCTTATCACGATCGCAGGTGAACCAGCTCATTGACCTTAATCGTTACCCGATAGATCAACTGGAAGGCGGCGCTGGACGCGACTTGATCAAAATCTGTCAAAACAACCTTGCCACACAGGCGATAGCATTATTACCCGGATTTATTCGGCCCAACGCGATTTCCAAAATGGCCGAAGATGCGCAGGACCTGATCGATCAAGCGCACCGGTATGATCAGCCGCGGGCTGCATTTTACGAGCATCCGAATCATCACCATCGTGCTCGCGATGAAGATGGTTGGTCGACGCTTCGATCAAAACGCCATCCGAACCGTTACTGCCAGATTCTGAATTTCCAGATACCAAATAACAGCAATCTTCGAGCGATCTATTTGTGGCCTGAACTCACTGAATTTGTCCGTAGAGTACTCGATGTAGACAACCTATATCCGAGTCTCTGCCCACACCTCGCGCTCACTATGAAAGTCGCTTTTGCCGGCGATCTGGATGGTTGGCACTATGATCCTAATGACGGCGTCATTACATTGATGTTGCAATCATCAGAATCTGGAGGTGAGTTTGAGTATGCGCCGTATATTCGAAATGAACGGGAGGAGAACTACGCCGGAGTTAAGCGGCTCTTTGATTCACCCGATACCGAAGCACAATGTATAAATCTAGAAGCTGGTACATTTACGTTATTCAATGGGCGGTTCTCAATGCATCGAGTGCGCCCCATAGGGCCAACCAAGCAGCCTAGAATCGTTGCGATATTTTCTTATGACGAGCGACCCGATATGGTGTTCTCGCAGGACTATATAGACCTGCTCCGAAGTTTCCCCCAGGGGCCTCCCGACAGAAATTCGTTGGTAAAGTAATAAGCGAAAATGGAAGTAAGGGTGTTGGTGCTGTTTTCAAACGACCGTTTTTAGGACATCGCTCTTTTGTAATATAAAGGCGTCGCCAGATCGTACCGAAGACATCAGGCCGTTCTTCAATTAAAAAAGCTCTGTAAAGGGTTGTGGTTTGCGAGATGAATTTACGCTCCGGGAAGTCTCATAGGCGATATCTTCTCGGTAAAGTGGAACAATGTCCGAAACCTACCCTCTGATTCGACTGACCGCTGCGCTGGTGCTCATGACGCTGGGCGGATCAGCAATGTACGCCTCCGTGATGGTGCTCGAACCGGCAGTACAGGAGTTCAAAACAGGCCGTGGTGTTGGTTCTTTGCTCTTCGGGATGTTTATGCTTGGTATGGCATTTGGCGGGATACTCATGGGTCGTGTCGCCGATCGTGTGGGCATTATGGCGCCAGCAATGATTGGGAGCTTGGCCCTTCCAGCCGGGCTGTTTGCCGCAGCCCACGCTGGTTCCATCATGGAACTTTGTGTTGCTTTTGGGCTCCTGTGCGGTTTTCTTGGCGCCTCATTTACGTTCGCCCCATTGCTCTCCGATATCTCGCACTGGTTCACCCGTCAACGAGGGCTCGCGGTTGGAATTTTATTCAGCGGCAGTTACGTTGCAGGCGCCATCTGGCCGCCCGTTTTACAACACTATATCGACACACAGGGGTGGCGGGAGACTTTTAGCGATCTCTCACTCTTTACGGCCTGCACGATGCTGCCATTGTCAGCATTATTTTTTCGGAAAATTCCTGCGGCCAAAGACACAGTTGCATTAAACAGCAGCAGAACAAGTCAGCGTCCGCTTAATATGACGCCACGTAAATTGCAGGGCCTTATATGTGCCGCCGGTTTCGGGTGTTGTGTGGCGATGGCGATGCCGCAGATTCACATCGTGCCATACGTTATGGATCTCGGCCATCCGGCCATTCGAGGTGCCGAAATGCTTGGACTGATGCTGGGTTTTGGTATCTTCAGTCGAATTGGTTCAGGTTGGCTCTCAGACCGTATTGGTGGCTTGCGTACGCTGTTGGTCGGCTCCGTGTTGCAGGTATCGGTGTTGATTGCTTTTCTCGCTGCCGACGGACTGACTTTTCTCTATGGTCTTTCTATCGCATTTGGTTTGTCACAAGGCGGGATTGTGCCCTCGTACACCATTATTCTTCGTACTTTTTTTCCAGGTGGCGAAGCGGGTTGGCGAATCAGTCTTTCATTCTTGTTTACCATAGCCGGTATGGCATTTGGCGGCTGGATCGCTGGCTTCCTGTACGATCTCACTGGATCCTATACCGTGTCTTTCATCAACGCGATTGCATTCAACATTGCAAACCTCTTAATTGCGGGAAACTTGCTCAGACGAGATCGATTACCGACGATGCCGGCTCCGGTCTAAACTGACTCTGTAATTAATTCTCGAAAGTATTACCTTCAGGACGTCTCAGGAGCCAATCACCATCTTTTTGTTCATAATTAAACCAACAATATTTATTTTCATGAAAGCGGGCACAGCAATCTTCGCTATGTCCTGTCTCAGTAGGTAAGGACTTTGTCTGAATCCATAGTCAGTTGAACCAGAATATTGGGCATCGCTTTTTCAGCGGGCTTATTTTCTAAATCTTGGTCTGTAATCCCACGGCTTGCGCAGGACATACCGGACAGATAGAGAGTCACCTTTTTCTGCGCAAGCACATCGTAGTGTTCCCGGATTTTTCCTGTTCCAAGTCCGACAAGGTTATCCAGCACCGAGTCACGAATTAATTGAACTGCATCGCCGGCCAAAAACATATTCACTTCATGACCCTCCTCTGCTGCTGTCTTCGCAACTAGAAAGCCCAGGGCCGCTCTTGTTGGGTCATTTGGGCCAGCGGTTATGTGAACGAGTAAAGACGCCATGTTTTGTCTCCTGCGATGCTTGGTTAAAGTGAAGAGGCATTACAGCCACTGTCGTGTCTCTCAGCAGGAATAAATCACCTCTTTGAATGCTGAGCTTACTTTATCTGAATTAAAGAATCGGGAATCAAAGTAAAGTCATACGCAGGGTTGGGATCTAACCGATGAGCAATATAGCGTGTCCAGAACGGCTCAAACTACGCACTGCCTCGACTTTGTCATGTTCGTCATACTCACGCGGTATACCCAGGATCCTCGCGATCGAGTTCGCGCTTCAACGCATCGAAGTAGAGTACCGAGCTGGTGGCGAACTCCGAGTCAATCAGTTGCCGGGTGCGGGCAGAGATGTTCTCGGGCACAACTGAGGCCTTGCAACCCGATGTGGCCAGAAGGTACTGACGTTTGCAGGCCAGTTCCAGGTAATAGAGATCGTAGAATGCCTCGGCCACCGTAGTCCCTACTACCGTAACCCCATGGTTACGGCTGACAAGAACACTTTTGTCTCCCATAGCGCTAGCGAACTGCTCGCCTACTTCGTTGTCGGCCCCCGCGTAACCGTCGTCGTAGGCGACGCGCTCGTGGAATCGAAGGATATCCTGGTTGGTCATGTACAGACGGCCACCTTCGACATCGGCAAGCCACGTGCTGTATGGCGGATGCGCGTGAAGCACACACTTGGCGGCGGGGTGGCGAATATGAATTGCCGCGTGTATGCAAAACGCGGAGCGCTCTATAGTCCCAGAGCCTTCAATCACATTACCCTGCGTGTCCACCACAATCAGATTGTTTGCGGTGATCTCCGACATCAGCAGACCGTGAGCTTTGACAAGAAACTGGGCGGTGGCGCCCGGCACCATGAGAGTGAAGTGATTATGGATTCCGTCATCAAAACCGAAGCGATGAGCAAGGCGGTGGGCTGCCGCCAGGTCGACCCGCGATTGATGAATTATATCGGGAGTGGATTCGAGCGTTCTCGCGGCGAGAGTCATGTTTGTTTCTCCATGGCGTTCGGAAAAATAATAGAGACTTAGAAAATAAGAAAACTCTATTAAGCTCCGGCCTTTGATGTTCCTTCAAAGACTTGATTTTCGACAGGTTCCCCGTTGGTCATGCGGTTCAAATTTGAAGCGACAAATTTCCATCGCCGTTCCACTTGTTCTGGCGTCGAAGCGCTTTCATGGGCACTCAAGATAACGTTATCTAGATCCTGAAAGGGGAAATTTGAAGGCCACACTTCGTGCTTATCAGGTCCGATATAGTTATACCATGTGTCTAATACCGCACCGCCAATCTCCTTGTTCTTGAGTGCATTGTAGAGTGGTTCCTCGGCAATTATCCGCCCACGTGCGACATTGATAATAACGCTATCTGGCTTCATCATTGCAAATTGCGGTGCCCCGATCATCCCTTCTGTTTCTTCATTTAGGTTACAGGCAACAACCACGAAATCGCTTTCACGAAGTAAATCGTCCAACCGATCTGATGTCCCAAGCCAATCGAGAAATGGTGGGGTCAATTGTTTAGACCGACGAATTCCGACAACCCGCATATCGAAGGCAGCCGCTCGTTTCGCCACGGCTTCTCCAATATGCCCATAGCCGATAATTCCAACAGTCCGGGCTCGTATTTCCCCGTGATACAAAGAGGTACCCGGTTGTCGCCCGCCCCAACCTTCACGACGAAATCTCTGGTCGATTTCCCGCAAACCAATCTTAGACTCGAGCAGTGCACACAGTACAAATTCAGCAATGGGTCTTTCATGTTCATAACAATTACAGACTGGAATCCCTTGAGGCATAGATTCCGGTGAACAAAAGTCATAGCCAGTCCAGGGAATTTGGAATAATTTCAGATTCGGGATTTGCGGCCAGGAATCTGTAGGGATCTTTCCGCCGATAATTGCATCTGCTTCATAAGCCATCGCCACAAATTCTTCGCGGTCATTAATGGCGGGATCCCATACATGGATGTTCCAGCTGTCATCTAACTCTTTCCGGAGGAGGTGTTTGAATTGAACCGCAATCCGGCCTTGAATGAGGGCAGTCGGCATTCCATTTTCCTTATGTATTTTTAGGCCTGAGGCGCTGTATCGGCCAAATGGCCAGGGACCGTAATTTTGTCTATTGAGTGGTGATTACAATTTGCGGGCCTGGCGGTGGCCCTCATAGACGGCTTCGTAGGTTGAGCGCGGCGCAGTCGCGTCACCAATCGCTTCAACGCTGATACCCATTTTTTTAAGCGGCTCGAGGAGATCGGTTTCGGAGCGTCGTCCGGTCGCCATTACGATCCAATCGGCGACCAGTTCGCTCTCTTCCTTTTCGTGGTGGACGTTATAGATTTGCAGTTTTGCACCCGCGATGCGGCGGACGAAATGGTCGCAAAGCATGGTGACGCCGCTTTCATAAAGTTTAGGAAGGATCCAATCGAGATACACATCTAGAATGGTCTCCATTCCGACCATCGGCCAGCGTGTCAGCAGAGTGACGGAATTGGCGCCCGCCTTGGTCAGCGCTACAGCAGTAAGCGGTGCCACTACGTCACACATATCGTCTATCACCACCACATCGCCCGGGAAGGAGGCCCCCGTGGGGCGTGAAAGTGCCGTCAGCACTTCGTCCCAGCCAATGCAATTGCCGCTCTCCCAGCCAGGAAGAGATTCGCCGGTCCAGCCCTGGAACCCATCGCTGCAAACACTGGAGCCTGTAGCCAAGACCACATGATCAGGCCGTTCGTTCTCCAGGAGGTTTTCGAGATCAGCCTCAGAAACCGGCACATCGGTTCGTAACTCGGCGCCGTTCTTAGTAGCCTGATCGGCTAACCAACGGGCAATTTCGCCGAATTCAGAGCGACTTGGCAGGAGTGATTGTAGACGGACATGGCCGCCCAATTCGCTCTTTCCTTCTAGCACGGTGACCGTATGGCCACGCGCCGCAGCGACGCGAGCGTATTCCAATCCGGCTGGGCCGCCGCCAATCACGAGCGCTTTTTTTGGTTCCTGGGCTTTCTTGAGCGTGCCCTCGCCCCATGCCCTCTCGCGCCCAATCGTGGGATTGTATACACATTGAATGCGCCCCCCCTGACTGACACTCTTCCAACAGAAATTTGCGGCAACGCAGGTGCGGATATCGTCAGCTTGGCCTTCTTCAGCTTTTTTTGCCCAATAGGGGTCGGTAAAGAGCTGGCGTGCAAGACAGATGGCATCGGCATCGCCTGCTTCGAGCAGCGCCTCGGCCACGTCCGGGGTGGTGATGCGCCCGACTGCCAGTACCGGCTTGTTGGAGACTTCGCGAATTTGTCGAGCATAACCTCGCTCCCAACCCCCTTCGAATTCCATCGGCGTATGAATGAAGGAATGATGTACGCCCGCTGACACATCGACATAATCGATCTCGGCGCTCTGCTCGATATCCGGTACGATCTTGCACACGTCTTCTATTTCAAGATCTCCTGGCG
>JYMV01007446.1_pt1 | contig 12268 bp, 13 predicted proteins | sample 338911 | NCBI WGS metagenome assembly JYMV01 (sample SAMN03354496, study PRJNA234377) | hydrothermal vent metagenome | biome: Deep sea; feature: Hydrothermal plumes at the Eastern Lau Spreading Center, Western Pacific Ocean; material: Seawater | place: Tonga | collected 2009 | depth 2000 m m | reverse complement strand
ACTCAATGCAGCAACCCACACACCAGTAGTTCCAATTTTATCTAATGTTCTATTCATATATTATTGATTTATTAATTTATTTCTGCTCAATGGAGTAAAAGAGTTTTGTCATACTCTAATTTAAACAGTTTTGAGGATTATTCCAAATTGGTACCGCCTACACTCTAAGTTTATTTTCCTTCATCACCATTCGGAGAACAACTCATGAAAGCAGATCTTTAAGAAACCATAAGAGATCAATATCGCATGAAAACATCAATTTAATCATTCTATCGTAGAATGATTATTAAATGACTCTAATATTTAAAATTGCTAAATGGGGAACTATGTCAATAGTTGCATTCTCATTAATGTCTTGTGGTGATAATCCTTCAATAAGCGAATCATTAACCATCAACGAAAAAGAAAATTCTCTTTATACTGATTTAATATGGGAAGAAGCCACTCCTACAAATGTTGGAATTGATCCTGTCCTTCTTGAGAATTCTTTTATTTATGCACTTGCAGATGAAACATATACACAGGCAGCCATAATAATAAAGGACGAAAAACTAATTTATGAAAAATACAGAGGTTTGGAGGCGAACGAATTAGGTTTTTGGAATCAGTCTTTGACTGAACGCTTAGAGCTAGGAGTAGAAATTCCACAAGAACTTCAAGACGCCTTTATTAATAGGGATAGATATAGCCTTGCAACTTCTTGGTCAACCGCAAAATCATTTGTTGGCATTTTAATAGGTATAGCCATAGATCAAGGCTATATACAATCAGTGGATGAAAGCGCATCGACCTATATTACAGAATGGTCTAATGATAATAGGAATCAGATTACTATAAGAAATCTACTAGATATGAGGTCTGGGCTGCCAGGTCTATGTGCTACTGGTTCTCAACCAAATTATGAACTTGAGGTGTGCCCGTATTCAATACATTGGTCCGGAGGTAACCTAACTCCTGTTCAAAATCAGTTGGATGCTTGTATTAATAGAGAAATTGCTGAAACTGGAATTATTCAATCTTGGTATTCTAGTGAACGTACATGGGAAAAAGACTATTTACTTTATAGTAACTGTGATGCACAAGTTCTAGGTGAACTCCTTTTTAGAGCAACTGGTAAAGACCTCCAATCTTATGCGGACATTAATCTATTCTCCAAGATAGGATTTGAGGGTCATTGGTGGAGAGATAACGAGAATAATGGACAATCAAATGGTAACTATCTAGCGTATTGTTGTTTAGATGCTACAGCTAGAGATTTTGCTAAATTTGGTCAGTTAATTCTTAATAACGGCTCGTGGGGCAATGAACAAATTGTATCTTCATCTTATGTTGAAAAGATAAAAAGAATAGGCATTGACTCTGTTGTTGAAGAAGATGGATCATATTATAGCTATGGCATGCTTTTTTGGACACTTGACCCTACCCAGCAAGACGATGGGACAGATTTCCCACCAGCTAATAAGATTCTCCTAACTGCAGGAACTGATGGTCAGTATATTATTTTAGACATTGAAAATAATATGGTTCTTGTAAGAAACAGTCTTTACTACCCTATGCAGTTTGCTTCATTTGATAGAAAAATGATTGCTACTGGAGATTTAAATGCTATTAATTATCCCCAAACCCTGCCATTAAGCTGGTTTGGGTATTATTCTTCTTTTCACCCTTCGGTTTTTTTATACTTAGTATCAAAGTCCTTAAATTAAATGAATAAAATGTATAGGGTATTAAGGTGGTGGAGCTTATGGTTCAAAATTGGAACCAACTCCTACCTAAGTTTATTTTTCTTCATACGCATCTGCAGGGCAATTCATCAAGCATGAAATATAGAATTGTTATTCTAAGAGACTTTAACTAATATATTTCTATATATATGAGCACTGATATCGTTAGTTTAAATTTTTGTGTCAATCAGGCGAAAAGTCATTATGGTGGTTTTGGTTATTTAACTATTGTGACTTTAGTTTTCAGTTGCAGTAGCATCATATTGCTTCAATACCTTTTTGCCACTGATCAAATAAGCCTATGGTTACACTGTCTTTTGAGTGCATACCTATTCTATATGATCTATACCCCATTGCATGAAGCAGTGCATGGAAATATTTCTGGAAAAGTGGTTAAACCATTTAACTACTTATAGTAATGCTGTTTCGGTTACTTTGCATTACAAGTCTAGTCAACCTCAGCTCATTGAAATTGCCAGTATGTCTTTATTCTAAGCACTCTGACTAAAAATATTTTCTGCCATCATAAAATCTTCTTGGGTGTCAATTTCAGTCCATTTCAGTCCTGAAATATCTAAAGCATGAAAAGGCACGTCCTTTTCAATGAGTCTTTCATAGACTGCCTCATAATACTCCTGATAGTATTGTTCATCTTTCATCATTAGTTCTAACTCAGAAAATAAAGCCTGTGCTGCTTCACTACTGATTTTTTCAATACCTATTGATTCACCAATCGCATCTAAAGGCTTGACCGTTTTGCTGGCTTTGACAACCCTATTTTTATCTCTAATAATGACTTTTATCTCTTCTGCATCAAGATTAATATTTTTGTCGATACACAGACAGTTATCATATTCAGAGGCAATAAGGCTTTTCAGTATATTAATATCAAAAACAACATCAGCATCAAATTTAATAAAGGTTGAATCCAGAACAAAGTTTTTTGTTAGCATTAAAGAATAACCAGTGTTCGTTACTTCATATTTTTCATTCGTTATAAAATGGACGACTAAATCAGGAAATTGTGTTTTTACATAATTTTTTATCTGATCCTGTAAATAACCTAACACAAAAACAACTTCACTAATTCCACACCTCTGAATATGTGAAATCATCATTTCAAGAATAGTTTTACCATTTATTTTCAACAGACTTTTTGGACAGTTGTCTGTCAATGGTTTGATTCTAGAGCCTACACCAGCGGCTAAAATGACTGCTTTAATTTTTCTATCTACCATGTTATTAATTCAAACCTTTCACTAATGACTCTTGCTACAGCATCAGCAGGTAGATTCGTGTTATTGATTTTTATATAGTTTTTATCCTTAAACTCATTGTTACTTGAATTCAAAATATGATTAAAATCATTATCTAACAGCTCTTTTTCAGATGTTTTAAAATTCTTTTTTGAGGGTTTATGTTTCAATCTATTCGGTGATCTATTACGTTTCAGTCGAACTTCAACGCTAGCCTCAAGTTCCACAAAACAGACTGTTGCATTTGCCCGCTCAAATACTTGTATGATTGTTTCGATGAATTTGCAATCTTTCTCTGAATCTAACTGCCAGACATAAGTAAATATCAATCCCGGAAGTTTGCTCTTAGCCACCTCTTTAAACATCTGTATTCGAAATGCTTTCACTAATTTCTTAAAGCTCGGAGACTTCTGGTCGAAATAAGGTAAAATCATCTCTATCGTCATATGATTGTGAAATAACTTCAAATCAGTTATCTTTTCTAATTCCTGTCCTACTGTCATTTTGCCCACGGATAAAGGGCCAAATATGATAACAAAATTCATTCTCTACTTTTCCACGTTAATTTTCTGATTACTTTTAAGTTGCGCACCTCTTTGCCATCCACGCATAAGCCCTAAATAAAGCTGACTTACTGCAAACATCCAAAGCATGGGCGTGAGTACATCAAGTACTAGTGCTAGTGATAGCATGAAAATGAAAACCCCTTCCTTAAATTCAAGTATTTTACGTTGCTCAGCTATAAACCACTTCAGGTTTGCTGAAAAACCAAATTTAAGACCTGCAGTATTTTGCTTTTTTACTGTTGATAATTGTTTGGCAAGTATATCAACATAGTAATTGTCCTGTGACATTTCGGTATAAAGTGTCACATATTTCACATAACCTCGAAGTGAGTAAAAGGCAACACCGATAAAAGCCAAAAATACTGGTAGAACACTATGAGACTGGTTGTAAGCTGCATAACCTGTCGCACCAAACCAGAGTGTGACCTGTATTTTATCTGTTAACTTGTCATAATAACCACCTGACAATGAGGAGGTTTTTCGATATCGTGCCATCTGTCCATCCATACAATCAAAAATATGGCTTAAATGTATTAAAACTGCAGCAATGATAAAGTTTTGAGTACCACCAGCAATAATAAACAGAACAGAAACAATTGCTGTAAGAAAAGAAATAAGGGTGAGTTTATTGGGTGTTAGCCATTTAAAATCTACAACGAAATAATTAACCACGATGGCCAATGGAGATGTAACAAATGAAGACCACCATTCATCATCTTTTGTTTTTGTTTCCCATAATTGCGTCAGTTTTTCATTCACAGTGTCGCTTTCAATGTCAGAAGATTGGCACTGGTTTTTTCAATTTCAGGAATGGATTTTCGGATTTGACTGTCGATTCCAACAACACCCAACATCCTAATCTGTTCAATAACGGGTAGTAATTCTCCAATCGGCTTAAAACTATCCAATACCTTCTTCAGTGAATTCAAAAAATATTGGATATCAGTAAAAGACAAGTCACCTATATTTCCAACCTGAAACACATGATTCTTAAAGTAACCCTTTCCCTCGTAGATAATAATAGATTTTTCGCGCAATTTCTGACGCAAAACACCAACATCAATATGCGATGGAGTATAAACAGTGGTTAATATCGAGCACATATCTTTCTGATTAATTACAAACTTAAGCCCCAGGCTCAGCATGCCTTGTCTTAACTTATTGGCTTTATCTCTCAGATTGGCATAGCGATTTACAACACCTTCGTTGAGTATATTGGATAGGGCTTGATCTAGAGCATAGAATAAGTGCACCGCTGGTGTATTGGGTGTCTGAGAAAAAGTTTTTATAAAGTCATAAAATTTATACAAATTTAGATACATAGATTTAATGGGAAGAGTCTTTAATTTCTCAAATTCTTGAGTTTCACCAACTACAAAAGATAATCCAGGATAAGAGCCAATTGCCTTTGAACTTGAACTTGAGCAAAATGTAATGTTGCATTTTTCCAGATCAATTACTTCTGCGCCTGCACTGCTTACACAGTCGACAATAAATATTGCACCGTGTGATTTTGAAAGTTTTCCGATTTTTTCCAAAGGATTTAACATGCCAGAACTAGTTTCATGATGAACCATGGCGATGACATCAATCTTCTGTATCCGCAAAAAATCTTTAATTTTTTTCAGGCTTAGTTTTTCTCCCCAGTCAAATTCCAATAGAAAAGTATTTTCATTATGAATCTTAGATATGCCGTGTAGTCTTTCGCCAAATTCGCCATTAGACAGAATAAGAATATTCTTCCCACCAACAACTGAAGACAACATTGATTCATTGGCGGCAGTTCCAGAGCCAGTAATGACTACCGCTCGATAATTTGCTGTATTCTTTATCTCGAAGAGTGCGAGTAATTTATTCTCAATACTTTGTAACAAATAATCAAAATCGATTTCACGATGACAAATATCATATTTACAAATAGCCTCTCGTACATTCTGAGCTAGATTGACTGGGCCAGGTGTAAATAATAATTGTTGATTCACTCTTTTTTATACTCCTATTTAGTACTATTTTGGGTTAAAAGTTAAAAAATCAAGTTAATTATGTCCTGTGACACATTCTTCATAAGTTAGTTCCTTCTCTACAGGCTTTTAGGCCATCCTGTAATTAAAAAAGAAGGAATGGTGGAGCTAGGCGGGATCGAACCGCCGACCTCTTGCGTGCCACGCAAGCGCTCTCCCAGCTGAGCTATAGCCCCAATCGACCTTTCAGACTTTTGAGTATTTTATGTCTTGGATTTGTCTTGGTATTTTATTTGGAGTCTTTACCTAAAACACCGGATTCTTTCAGCTGTTTTTCAAGCGACATAACTTTGTAGAGTGCCGCCGTACCAAAAATAAATCCCATTATTCCCAATGCTTCCATCTTATTTCTCCTTATTTTTCTGTGCCATGATCGTTATTTTTAACCGTGCCATGCAAGCGCTTTCCCAGCTGAGCTATAGCCCCAAACAGTCGAGATAATTATACATAATTAATGCTATCTCTTTCACATCAAGATGGAACAGTCATCCCATTTTCTATGTAGTCTATTGCTGATTTGAGCCTAAGGATAGCAAGCTCTTTTTCTACCAGAGTAAGTGTAATATCAATAGGGGGAGAGATTGTACCACCGGTTACTGCAACCCTAAGAGGCTGACCAATCTTGCCAAAACCAATCTCATGCTTCTGACAGATGTTTTCGATCGCCTGGTGGATCGATACCGATGCCCAAGTTGTTTCTTCAAAAAGAGAAGTCAGATCTTGTAAAGGTTCTAGAATAGAGGGTTTGAGGTGTTTTTTTGCTGCTTCTGCATCCACAACGAAATTATTCGAAAACAGTTTATCAGCATAGGATAAAAGGTCGTTGAGGTTAACAATCCTGTTTTTATATGCGCCTGCAAATGGCTGCAATTTCTTTAAACTTGGAAGCTCTATGTTTTGTTCTAAAGCAAGCTGCAGCAGCAACTCACTGAGCTTAAGATTGCTGAGCTTGGAAATATGCTGTTGATTAACCCACTGCAGCTTTTCAAGATCAAATCTTGCACTTGATTTATTAAGGTTGGTTAAATCAAAATGCTCTATCAACTCGCCGATGGTGAAAATTTCCTGATCGCCACTAGACCATCCCAAACGCACCAAATAGTTCAACATGGCTTCGGGAAGGAAACCTTGTCGCTTATATTCCAGAATGTCCATGGCACCGTGTCGCTTTGACAAACGGGAGCCGTCTGAACCTAAAATCATGGGCAGGTGAATAAACTTTGGCAACTGGTAACCAAAAGCATTAAACAAGTGAATATGCTTCGCTGTGTTCTTAAGATGATCATCACCTCTAATAACATGGCTGATGTCCATATCATGATCATCTACAACCACAACAAAGTGATACGTTGGCATACCGTTGGACCGAATTAAAACAAAATCATCCAGTTCTTGATTGTTTACCAAAACGTCGCCAAAAAGATGGTCGCTGATTTTAACTTCACCTTTGTCAGGGCTCTTAAATCGAACAACAAATTGATCGCTCTTTGGTTCTTTAACCTTCCTACATCTGCCATCGTATCTTGGGTTCTCACCTCTCTCAACCTGCCCTCTTCTCATTTCATCCAGTTCTGCTTGGGTGCAGTAACATTTGTACGCAAAGTTGGATTCGATTAACTCATCTGCCTTCTGCTGATAAAGATCCATTCGTTGCGACTGGTACACAGGCTCCTCATCTGATTTTAGAGATAACCATTCCATTCCCTGAAGAATGGTAGCAATGGATTCTTGTGTTGATCTCTCCTGATCGGTGTCTTCTATTCTGAGGAGAAATTGTCCTTTTTGGTTCTTTGCATACAGCCAACAAAACAGGGCAGTTCTTACACCACCAATGTGGAGATAACCAGTAGGACTGGGAGCAAAGCGAGTTCTAACCACGAAAGCTATCCATTAGTTGATTAAAACAGTTTACCGAAAAAATCTTTCCTTGTTTTACAAAAAAAGAGTTCAATACAATTCTAATGATTGGACAGTAGAGATTTAGACTATATTTTTGAGATCATCAGCAAATTCAACGACTGCGTTATAAGCCAATGGATCTATGGTGAAATTGGCAAAACCATGAATCATGTTTTGATATTCTCGCTCAATTACCTCGACACCCGAATCTCTTAAATGCTTGGCATATGCAATTCCCATATCTCGCAAGGGATCAAAGCCGGCGGTAATCACCACGGCAGGTGGCAATCCTTTGGGGTTTGGGTAGCGAATGGGAGATACGTAAAAGTCATCAAGATCTTCATTGACCCTAATGTAGTTTTTGGTAAACCAGGTCATTAAATCCTCTGTAAGAAAATACCCCTCAGCAAAATCTTGCATCGATGGATAGTCATCGTCATGATCAACCCCTGGATAAATCAATAATTGTCTTTCTGGTAATAACCCACCCTCTTCCTTACGCTTAATGCAAAGGCTTGCAGACAAATTTCCCCCGGCGCTGTCGCCGCCAACTGAAAGTTTTTCAGGGTTGATATTCAACAACTCTGCGTTTTCCGTTATCCACTCCAATGCTCGGTCACAATCTTCAAGCAGGACCGGGTATTTGTATTCAGGCGCTAGGCGATAACCCACCGAAAAAACTTTCCAACCGAGGAGATTGGCAAGATGCTTACACAAAACATCGTGAGTTTCAATACTGCCAATCGTCCAGCCACCTCCATGCATATACAGTAAAGCAGGGCCGACATCCGCGACTTTTCCTGGCGAATATTCCCTGATTGGTATTGTGCCTTGATCAACATCGATACTGTGATCTTTGGTTGCGGTTGATGGTGGTTTTTTTTCCATGCGGCCCGCCATCTGGTCATAAAAATCCCTCATAACTTGTGGATCGATGAGATTTATATCTCCCTTGATTCTATTTTTCTCCAAGAGAGAAAGGATTAATTGGATACCCGGAGTCATGGTCCTGTCGCCAAAGGTCTTGGCTTCTCCACTCACCAAAAGTTTCAGTAAGGAATCCGGCAAGCGAAAGATTAATTTTAATAAGAGGTTCATCGAATGACCGAAGTAAAATACTTAAGCATTAGAGGTAGAAACTTTTGATTGGAACTATCTTGCTACGACCCATATTATTTACGCTTACTGGTTACTTAATTATTTCTGCTTACGCTTGGCAAAACGTGACTGGACGAGAAATGACAACCCCATTCCAACAACTAAAATGGCAACGGATATCTTTCCACGATGCGCGGTTGCGCTCGTCCAAATTCCACCATAGTTAAGCCAGTAAAGTACGTACATAGAAATCAACCAAGGTGTAAAGGCAATGGCGACTTCGAGCACGTAAAGCGTCCGCATTTTCAAGGAATTTAACATGCCAAAAAATACTACCATGAAATACAGCCATCGTATACGATGAGTCGGAGTGTTTCAGTTCCCCGAAAATAACGTGAACTGCCTTGTATTTTTTGTAAGTGATAGAAATATATGAGTATTGACCTGAAAGCAATACTGAAAAACAAAGCCATTAACAAGTGGAGATTGTTCTGGCTCGTCTCTATTCCGATGTCCATCGTCATGGTCATCGCCATGATGGGGGCCGACATGTCCACCGGGGCTGGTGTATCGACGATGATCGGTTTTTCCGTACGCTGGGCGGTGCCTTTCATATTCCTGGTAGTCGCCATATCTTCGGTGCAGATACTGTTTCCTGGGCCGTTCCCAATGTGGTTGCTGCGTAACCGGAAATATATCGGGATGTGTTTTGCAGTTGCGATGGCCTGGCAAGGCTTGTTCATTTTTATAATGTCGAACTTTTTCCGCGAGTACTACTTCGCAGACGTCTATTTTTTCCGCGACGAGCTCGAAGGGAGCATCGGCTACATCTTCCTTCCCGCCATGGTGGTGACGTCCTTTAAATTTGGCCGCAAACACTTGAGTTCAAAGCAGTGGAAGTTGTTACACAAGAGCGGTATCTATTTCCTCTGGGCCTATCCTTTTGCCGTTTATTGGTGGAACCTTTTCTACTATGAGAATCCGGTACCGCTTGACTATGTATACTACTCTCTCGGTTTCCTCGCATTCGCGCTGAGAATTGCGGCCTGGGGCAAGCAACGTCAGCAAGCGACGAAGAGGAATACGCCGGAGAGCAGCACGCCGATCGTGTTCAAGGTATTGGGCGGCGCCGTTATCGCCTTCGGTCTTTTTGTAGCTACTTCCGGTCTGTATTGGCAAGAGCCTGTTTTTGCTTTTTTGACCGCGCCGAAGTGGTCTGCAAATCTTGAGCTGTGGCTGCCGTTTTGGCCTTTCAGACCTTATTTTTCACTCTTCATCATTGGGCTGGGCGCCATGCTGGTAACCAAGGCAGTGCCTAAGGTTGAAGGACTAAGGACTATAGAAACTTAACCGATCTTGAAATCCTTAAACTCTAGATGGTATTCAATACCAACCACCTCTACTTTTTCAACCGTCGCCATATCTGGACCGATCATTAACCAAGATTGAAATTTTTTTACTGCCTCTGGAGTTCCTTCTGCTACTATTTCAACGGTTCCGTCCAACAGATTGATAGCAGAGCCTTTAATATTGAGTCTTCTCGCAACTTGTCTTGCAGTATCTCGAAAAAACACACCCTGTACCCTGCCATGAATGATAAAACGAGCTGTTTTTTTTGCATCGGTCATAAAAAATAATCCAAATCACCCTCGAACAAACTTATAATTCCAATGATTCTAATGATAAAACCCAATAATGAAAATTATTAAACTGAAAAATTCTTATGGAAATCACTGATAAAAGAGTCGTTGTCACCGGAGCTGCAAGTGGAATTGGGAAAGCTTTGGTCCATGCGTTTAAGGAAGCCGGAGCCGGAGCAGTCGTTGCTGTGGATATTGACGCTGAGGGTGTGGAACAAGCAGCACAAGAGAATGAAGAAGACATTCAAAAAGTAATTCAAGAAGCAAACGATTACGCAGGAGGAATAGATATCTTTTGTTCCAATGCTGGGATTGCCGGTGTTCCAGGGTTTATTGAAATGGAAACCTCGGATTGGCAAAACATCTGGGAAATAAATGTCATGTCACACATTTATGCTGCCAAACATGTTATTCCTCAAATGCTCGAGCAAGGATCTGGTTATTTGGTTAATACAGCCTCTGCTGCGGGTCTTTTAACCCAACTTGGGTCTGCCGGGTATGCTGTCAGCAAAACAGCAGCTGTAAGTTTTGCAGAATGGATCAAAATCACCTTTGGAACCAGAGGCATTGGGGTCTCGTGTTTGTGCCCTCAAGCGGTCAACACTCCGATGTTAGCAATGGGTCCAGGTGTTGCAGGCGTTGATGGCATGATTGAACCTGAAGTGGCTGCTGCAGATGTCCTCGATGCCATCAGAAATGAACGATTCCTGGTTACTCCACATGAACAAGTCCTTGAGTACATCAAACGTAAAGCTTCGGATCGCGACCGATGGATTGATGGTATGCAACGCTTACAAGAGGACTTTTTAGACAGTTTTTCTGACTTGAAGGACTATCAAGACCTAAGCAACAAAGAAGATTAAGAAATTATTTTGATCTTATTCCTGCAGTGTTGCTATTAAATTAAGGATTTCGTCTGTTTTTGTATTCAACAACTTTTTGTCGGCTCTGGTCTCAACATTCAACCGAACCAGTGGCTCGGTGTTGGACATTCTGAGGTTGAATCGCCAACTTTCGAAATCAAAACTGTAACCGTCTATTTCATCAATTGATAGCGACTGATTTTGGTAGTGACTTTTGATCCCCTCCAATAACTTTTCGGGTTGATAAACCTCGATATTGATCTCTCCACTGATGGGGTATTGTTGCATCCTTTTTGAGACCAATTCAGAGAGTGGTTGGTTGGCTTGAGACATGATTTCAGCAACCAAGAGCCAAGGTATCATGCCGCTGTCACTGAAATAAAAATCCCTGAAATAGTGGTGCCCAGACATTTCACCACCATAGATTGCTGTGTGCTTTCTCATCGTTTCTTTAATGCATAATTTTGAACCTCTTCTCTGGTGTTCCAAATCAATCTAGGATCGTGGATAATATTTGATCCTTTTTCCTGTTCCAGTAATACCTTAGAGATCATCCCGAGAAGGTAATAGTTATCAATGAACTGACCATTTTCATCAAAAAAGAAACATCGATCAAAGTCGCCATCCCAAGCGATTCCAAGATCAGCACCAACTTCCACCACCGCATCTGAGGTAACGGTTCGATTCTCTGTAAGTAAAGGGTTTGGGATTCCATTGGGAAAAGTTCCATCTGGTTCATGGTTCAATTTAACAAATTCAAAGGGCAACAATTCCTCAATTAAATCAACTGCTGGGCCGGCACAACCGTTGCCTGCGTTAACCACTACTTTCAAGGGTCGTAATTGTTCGACATCAACAAAACTAAGTATTTTCTTGATGTAGTCTGGTCTGATGTTTTTTTGTGTTACTGAGGGACTATCATCAGACAATTTTATAGTTGATTTTTGCGCCAATATTTTTATCTCTTGCAATCCAGAATCCATGCTAATTGGTCTCGCTTCATGGCCTACAATTTTCATGCCATTGTAATCTGCCGGGTTGTGACTTGCAGTCACCATGATGCCACCGTCTGATCCGATAAAATTGGTGGCAAAATAAACTTCTTCGGTCCCACATAAGCCAATATTAACGACTTCGGCCCCTCCTTGACTGATGCCATGAGATAGGGATTCAACAAGCTCTGTGGATGAGTGCCTAACGT
>JYMV01040900.1_pt1 | contig 12272 bp, 10 predicted proteins | sample 338911 | NCBI WGS metagenome assembly JYMV01 (sample SAMN03354496, study PRJNA234377) | hydrothermal vent metagenome | biome: Deep sea; feature: Hydrothermal plumes at the Eastern Lau Spreading Center, Western Pacific Ocean; material: Seawater | place: Tonga | collected 2009 | depth 2000 m m | reverse complement strand
ACAGTAAGCGTGGTACATTCTGGCAACACTTACAAGCAAAGAGCGGAAATCTGGCTGAAAGCAAAACAAGGTGATGTGTGTGTTGTCATTGGCACAAGATCTGCTGTTTTTACCCCATTTAAAAATTTGGGTATGATCATAGTGGACGAAGAGCATGATCCATCTTTCAAACAACAAAGTGGATTGTGCTATTCGGGCAGAAACGTTGCGATAATCAGAGCAAAACAAAACAAAATTCCCATACTCCTTGGGTCTGCTACCCCTTCGTTTGAATCTTTAATGAATGCCAAAAAAGGCAAGTATAAAAAAATTACCCTCAAACAACGAGTTTTTGCTACCCCACTTCCACAAACAAACATCATAGATTTACGGGTCCATTCTCAAGAACAAGGGCTGACTAAGTTTCTGTTAAAAGCCATAAAAAAACACATAGAGAACGACAACCAAGTCTTACTCTATCTGAACCGAAGGGGGTTTTCTCCCGCTACAGTTTGTTCAGGCTGTGGGTATATTGAAGAATGCCCACGTTGCGACACAAGCATGGTTCTACACAAAAGAAATAACCGGTTAGTGTGCCACCACTGCAACCATAACAAGCCATGGGAAAAAATTTGTACTGAGTGTGGTTCACCATCAAGTCCTTTGGGGGAAGGCACAGAACAGATTGAGCTTGCATTAAAGAACGAGTTTCCCAGAACCTCAATTGTAAGGATGGACAGGGATACCGTTAATTCTAAAAAACAAAGAACTCGCTTACTTGACCAAGCTAAATCAGGAACGGGACAAATTTTATTAGGTACACAAATGTTAACCAAAGGTCATGATTTTCCTAACTTATCTATGGTTGCAATAGTCAATGCAGATCAAGGCATGTTTGGCAGTGATTTCAGGAGCAGCGAAAGGTTTGCACAAACATTCGTTCAGGTCTCAGGAAGGGCTGGCCGACGGAAAACAGTCGGTGAAGTGTTTCTGCAAACATACAACCCAAAAAACCCTTTGCTAAATAAAATTATATCTCAGGGCTACAATGCGTTTTTTTCAGAAGCTGTTTTGGATAGAAAAGTCCCTCAATGGCCTCCTTACTCCCATTTGGCATTACTTCACGCACAGTCAACACAAAAAAACTCTGTATTCGACTTTTTGAACACTGTCAGAAAAAAAGGTGATGCTATCAACTTAGGCAATACGATGCTTCTTGGTCCAGTCCCATCACCAATTGAAAAAAAAGCTGGAAAATTTAGAGGCCAGTTACTGCTATTAAACACAAACAGGAAGGAATTACATCGAGTTCTGGATAAACTCTGTTGGACGATTAAAAACACAAAAAAGACCAGCAAGGTCAAATGGTCACTTGATGTGGACCCAATTGATCTATCATAAAAAAATCAGACTCAGGTAAAATAAAAAAATTGAGTGTCATAATATTGTGAAAAAAGAAATTCAAAAACTGATATGCCAGTCCATAGAAGCTGCAAAATTAGTTACACCTGATGAATTGTCTGATATCCAAATTGAAATCAGCAGAACTAAAAACCCAGACTATGGCCAATTTTCTTGCAATATTGCTCTGCGTCTTTCAAAAAAACTAGGGCTGAATGCACTAGACCTTGCTCATCAAATTACTGACAACATCAAAAATCAAGAAGGCCTTGAAAAAGTTGAGGCGGTTCCACCTGGATTTATAAATTTCTTTCTCAGCGAAGATATGAAAGCTGAGGTTGTCAAACAAGTACTGCAACAGGGTGCCAAATACGGCTCCCAAACAACGCAAGAACCCAAAAATATTATTTTGGAATTTGTTTCTTCAAATCCTACTGGACCACTGCATGTAGGTCATGGCAGGCAAGCAGCATATGGGGACTCGTTGGCGAAACTTCTCCGAAAAGCAGGACATCAAGTCTATACAGAATATTACGTTAACGATTCCGGTAGACAAATGAACATTTTAGCTCTAAGTGTTTTAATCAAAATATTAAACCTAAAAGGTGCTTCTTTGACATTACCAAGGATCTCCTATCAAGGCTCTTACCTTGAACAAATTGCAAAAGAAATTCAAAACTCCACAGAGGTAAATATTGACAATCTACTGGAACAGGGGGGGTTGAGAGACTCATATCCTTCCTGTTCAGCGGATGAAGAAATTGACAAACTTATTGCTGATTTCCAACATCAATTAGGCATAGAAAATTTTGACCGCTTAACTGATTCTGTTTCCAGTCTAATGGTTACAAGTATCAAGAAAGACCTCGAACAGTTTGGAGTAGTCTACAACAACTGGTTTTCAGAAAGAGAAATGATCAAGAAAGGCTTGGTCCAAAAATCCATACAACAGCTAAATGACAACAATCTCACCTACAAAAAAGGTGGTGCTTTGTGGCTCAAAACCACGAATTTCGGTGATGATAAAGATCGGGTTGTTATCAGGGAAGATGGCAGGTCCACTTATTTTGCCTCTGATATTGCCTACCATTTTGATAAGAGGTTTCGTGGGTTTGATTTGTTGTTGGATGTTTTAGGCTCTGATCATCACGGTTATCTTGCCAGACTTGGAGCTGGTCTTGCGGCAATGAATGAGCCTCAAGAGAGCTTGGAAATTAGCTTGGTACAGTTTGTTTCTCTGTTTAAGGAAAACAAAAAAGTACAGATGTCTACTCGTTCTGGTGAGTTTATTACATTGAGTGAACTTTGTGAGGAAGTTGGCAAAGATGCCGCAAGGTTTTTCTACGTTTCTAGATCTCACGATCAACATTTAGACTTCAATCTTGACCTGGCAAAATCAAAAAATAACGAAAACCCGGTTTACTATATTCAATACGCTCACGCACGCATTCATAGAGTGCTTGAAGAATTAAAAAATAATGGCCTCACATTTGATAAGCAATCTGGTATTGACAATCTGGTAAAGCTGTCTACGCAACACGAAACTGAGATCATCACAAAACTGTCAGACTATCCCAGTGTTATTAAACAATCAGCAAAAAAGAAATCGGTCCATTCTTTGGCAAATTATTTGGTCGAACTTGCTCAACATGTTCATTCCTATTACAACGCGCATCGGTTTATAGTGGATAATCTAGAGCTCAGAAATGCTCGCCTTGCTTTAATTACTGCTGCTTCATTTGTGATCAATGATGGATTATCGATATTAGGAGTATCTGCTCCTAAAAAAATGTAAAAAATTTCTTTGCCAAGAATAGTTACTGTTTTTTCTTGTAATCTATATTGAGGGAGCTGAGCTTTCTATATAAATTCGTTCGTTCCATATTAACGCGCCTGGCAAGCTCAGTAACTTTTCCACCAACAAGCTCAAGCTGCCTAGATAAAAATGCTTTTTCAAATTGTTCTTTTGCTTCCACCATAGTCATAGACAAAATATCTTTCTGGACCAACAAATCTCCACTTGGCCCTTGCAGCGTAAGTGTTTCCTCAATTTCCTCAATATTTACAATTTCCTTCCCAGGCCTCAATAAAGTTGCATGCACCATGTTCTTAAGCTGTTTTAAATTTCCTGGCCACGCATATTTTGTGAGTATATTTTGTGCCGCCAAACTAAACCTTCTTGGCGCCAGTCCCTCGGTTATAGCGAAATAATCAATAACACTTTTAAGAAGTTCTGGTATGTCTTGCAAACATTCCCTCAAGGGAGGTAAATTTATAAAAGTGCTGTCTGAAAACATTGCGCCTAGTTCCTTGTTTTGCTCAAGTGATTTGTTTTTTGTGCTGGGGTTGACTCCGACAACAACTTTAATACCTTGTCCCAAGGACTGCTTTTGCAATAAATTACACGCTTGTGTTTGGTGTTCTGGCATCAACTCGGAATAGCCAGAAAGATAAATTGTGCCTCTCTCGATGCTGCCTATAATTTTTATTAGCCCGCTGGTAATGGCTTCATTTACCTGTTGGCCAGAAACCAATAAATTCAACTGTGCGGTTACGAAATTATCTTCTTCCTTGTGTTTTTTGTGGTGCATGTATTTCGCAAGCTCTTCCTTGTCAGTGCCAGCTTCTCCATTCAGAAACACAATTTGATTCCTGTTTACTTCAGCATCCAAGGCTAAAAAAGTATTTTTATAAGCGCTGCAATTATTTTTTAAAAGCAATGCAACGTCTTTCCCGGCCTTTTTTGTCGATGCGCTTAAAGCTTTTTCAGCTGATGTTACAAGTTTTTCAATTGAGAGAGGCTTCTCAATAAAATCAAAAGCTCCCAACCTGGTTGCTTCGACCGCTGTTTCAATCGTTGCATGCCCAGAAATCATAATTACTGGAAAATTCAATTGGTTGGTCTCTGACCATTTTTTCAATAGAGTAATGCCATCGATCTCAGGCATCCAAATGTCCAAATAAACCAAATCAGGTGGGTTGTCAGCAATGCTTGTTTGTGCTTCCTTTGCGTTTTTAACAACAAGGGTCAGATAGCCTTCTTCGGTCAAGATTTCTTGCATCAACCCTCTGATTTCAGGTTCATCATCAATAATTAGAATAGTATTTCGTTTTTTATTCACGTTTTATTTTTGATTCCTTTTTTTTGTTTTGTTGGCAATAGAATTGTCAAACAGGCTCCTTGATCTGGGTTGTTTTCTGCTGCAATAAAACCAAAATGTTCCTGGACTAATTTTTTCACAATAGCCAATCCCAAACCAGTGCCTTTTGATTTTGTGGTGACATATGGTTGAAAGGCGTCCTGCAAAAATGTTGGATCAAACCCATGTCCATTGTCGATGATTTTGAGCTCAAAATAACCCTTACGTTCATCGGTTAAGAGTTTGGAGGTGACTGTTATTTGTGGATTAGAGCAATCTTTTGTTGCATCAATAGCATTTTTAAAGACGTTGTTCAAAATTTGGCGCACCCGCTTAACATCCCCTTCGACAAATGTAATACGCTCGTCCAATAATACAGTGAAATATTTGACGTTTTTTTCTTCCTCAAACAACTCTACTGATTCCATCAACAGCTGATTAAAATCAAAACGCTCAAACTTCAGCTGGGGATCTTTGGCAAACTCACCAAACGCATTGACCATATCGCGCAATACCTCCACTTGGTTAATGATGGTTCTGGTGGAGTTTGATAAAAACGCTTGATCTTCCTTTCCAAGCTTAGAAAGATAGCGGTTCCTAATGCGTTCAGCTGAAAGTTGAATAGGTGTAAGGGGGTTATTGATTTCATGTGCCATTCGTCTAGCAACATCACTCCATGCGGCTTCTTTTTGTGCGTGCATAAATGAACTCACCAATAGGCTAATTTCGTCTTCTCCTGCTTTAGGGATTTGAACAGCATTTTTACCAGCTGCAAAGGAACGTGTGCTCTTTTCAAGTGACTCAATGGGCTTGACTAGTCGCTCTGCAAATTCTATTGATCCATAAATGGCGAGCAATAAAGCCAACAGCACAACCAAAGCAAGAGTAAAAATATAACTGTACTGAAGGGGCGTTTTGAGAAAGGTTAAACGCCCGTATCTCGCATAAGTTTCTTCGACCGAATCAGCCATCCTGCTTAAATTTGGGTCAACACTAAATAGGCTGTGTAAATACAACGGTGTTTCGTTTGATGAAAAGCCCAAAATTGGCACCAGAACCCTGATCAAGTATTCACCCTCAACGGAAGAATCAAGGCTCGCCCATGATTGTTTTGTTATGGCTTGATTCATTTCTACTTTTGACGGCAGCCTTGAACCTAGATTACCCAATCGTTTTGTGCTGGCACCAATAACTTGCAGTTCATTGTTTAAAACCACAAGCTCCAAAGCAAGAGAATCATTTCTGAGTTCATTGAGCCTTTTGTCCAACTGATCGGTGCCAGTCAATGCGAGCGCTATATTTGTGGTTTTAAACAGCCCTTGCTGTATTTTTTCCTCAAGTGCAGTACGTCCAAGTGTCAAAGCATTGCTGAGACCTTGTTCAACTTCAGCATCAAACCAAACGTCTATTCCCTTGTTCATGAAATTTGTGGCAAAGACAAAAACAACCACTGCCGGCACAATTGCCAACCCCCCAAAAGCTAGCGTCATTCGGAGCCGTAACTTTGCGCCGAGTTTACTTTTTTTGTAATCCCTAACAAGCTTTCTGCCGCTCACTACGACTAGAATAAACAAGACAAAGAAAGAAACTGTGTTTACCAACAGAAGAGGGGTTTGTAGCCTATTGAACGCATCTGGACTGTCTGAGGCAACCATCAAGGCAACCAAAGATAATGCACTTAACAGGATTAAGCTCAACATGATGGCTTTTGCCGGTATTTTCTTCAATCGAATAGTGGCCATTGAATCCAGTCCGTTACAAAATTAAGGTTGTTGCGCCTGAGGGCCCTGATCCACCTTGGAACACCCTGAGCTTTAGTGCTAACTTGGAGAAACACTTGATAATTTTCTTCAATATTTATTAATGAGTCGTCAATAGTGGGTAGGTTTCTAATATCGCCCAAATACTGCGATGCTGAGACAAGGCTTGCGTGCGATATTACTCCTCCTGTGTTGACGTTAAGAATGGTGTATCGCTGGGTGAAGGCATTGTATTTCAGGGTATATTTCTGGCTTAGCTTGCCTATTTCTCGGTCGAAACGCCTTTTTCTGACATTGACTATTACAAAATCTAAATCAATATCGAAGACCAAACCAGAATTCAATGCCTGTTGGTATTCCTTATTGAACACAAACAGTAGGTCGACATTCGAGTAATAGACAGCATTCAGTAAAAATGATTCGCCTTTTATAGGTGTCACTGGTTGTGCAAATAAGTTGGTCGTCATAAACGACAGCAGTAAAAGTATGGTGCCTAGAAGTCTTTCTGGTTTTTGTGATTTATTTTTCATTTCTACTAAAACCAGTTTATTAGAAAACCATTCCAGATTGCCAGTTCATGGATTAGCATCCGAGTGTTATTCCTTGACAATCAAATCCCCTAGCAAACTCCCCTGCAGCTGTTTTCTTTCTCCCTTCCAATTGAACCTGGGTCAATGCCAACATTTTTTCTCCAGTGGAAACCAAAATATCCTTATCCCTGACCTCAACAATTTTTCCAGGTGAGTGTCTCAAATTATCATGATTGTTTAACTCTGCATCCCAGATACGAAAATGCTTTCCTTTAATAAATGAATATGAAACCGGCCATGGATTAAACGCTTTTATTTGCCTAAGTAATTGAACAGCTGGCATTGACCAAGTAATTGCTGCATCCGTCTTTTTGATTTTTGGAGCATAAACTGCATTTTCGTGTACTTGTTCTTTGGGAGTTATCTTCTTATTAAGAATGTCATCCAGGTTATTTTTAATCAGTGTTGCGGAAAGCTCTGCTAGCCTTTTTGACAAAAGTCCTGCGGTCTCATGTGGTGCAATCTGTATTTCATGAGAGAGAAAAATAGGGCCTGCATCAAGTTCATTCACCATACGCATCAAACATATCCCTGTTTTTTTATCTCCATGAAGGATGGCTGACTGTATTGGGGATGCACCCCGCCATAGTGGCAGCAATGAAGGGTGAATATTAATAGTGTCGCAGCGGGGTATCTTTAGTATCTTGTCGGGCACATGCCCTCCGTAGGCCATAGTTAACAATAGATCAGGCGCCAGTTTATTTATAGTCTCGTATGCTTCTGGATTGGTTAATGACTCGTATTCCAACACAGGCAACTCAAGCGTCCGTGCCATGAATTTAATAGGGTTTTCAGTTTTTTTTAGTCCCCTTCCTGACCGCCTATCTGGTTGGGTCAATACAGCAACAATGTTGTGGTCTAGTTTTGTGAGAGCTATCAATGTCTGTTCTGAAAAACTTGAGGCAGCTGCAAAGATAATATTCATGATTAAGTCATAATCTAACTGACTCTCATTTAGATGAGCCTAGTATTTTTTTGTCTTTCAATTCTTGCCGCTTTGTTTTGTTTGGCAACTTTTTTTCTTAGTCTTTGTAACTTAATATCCGATATGTAGTCTATAAAAAGCTTCCCATTGAGGTGGTCAATTTCATGTTGGATGCAAATAGATAAAAGACCGTCAGCCTCAAGCGAGATTGCCGTCCCTTTCAGGTTCTGAGCATTGAGCGTAATGGTCTCGTGGCGTTTGATATCAGTTTTTATATCTGGCACGGAAAGGCACCCCTCGTTACTTTCAACCTTGCCTTCAAATGAACTAACAACTGGGTTAACAAATACCAAAGGTTGGTCTCTGTCTTCGGAGATATCCATAACAATTAGGCGCACTGGTTTGTTAACTTGTGGAGCAGCCAACCCAATCCCTTTTTCTTCGTACATGGTCATCAGCATGTTATCGGACAGTCTTTTGAGGCCTTGATCAAAAGTGGTAATGGCTTCTGATACTCTTCGTAGCCTTTTGTCGGGGAATTCAAGTATTTTTAGTCTCTTCATATGTAAAATATACCACCGAAAATAATCAAAGGGATGACATAATATCATGTTGACGCGTAGTTTTGACAGCAAGCTCAGAAGCTAAGTTTACAAATCTAAATAATTAAAAAAGAGTTTGACCTAAGACTTCTTTTCGTACATTCTCAACAAAACAACCACTTTTTCCTAGTAAGATGAACCACAAAACGAAAGCAGCTTTTCTCGATGTTTTGCTTTATTTGTTTGAATACTATTCAGACGAGCACGAGACAAAACGAAACAGCGAACTGCAAATCAGAGACGAGTTGGTCGTTGCAGGATTCCAAGAAGACATGATTGAGCATGCGATGGATTGGGTAGCTGTTTTTAACCAACCTACAAACAACATTGATATCCAACCACCAAAAAAACTCTCGGTAAGAGTTTTAAACGACAAGGAAAAAGCTCTGCTTGACGAAGAATGTCAAAATTATATTGCTAGGCTTGAGAAGTTTGGATTGTTATCGCCGTTAAAACGCGAACTGTTGATTGACAAACTCATGGCTATTGGCTTCGAGCCTCTAGATATTGAAGTGGTGAAAGCGTTGAGCATATTAATGCTGTTTCAGGAACCAGGCATCGATGTAAAATTCCACACATTGGAGGCAAATGCTTTTTGGGACAAGCCTTTGAAGCTGAATTAAAATCAATATATGTTTTGTTCCTGTAAGCCGCGCGTGCCGCGGCTTCATTTATGGATAAGAAAAAATGAAAAAACTTGTTATCGTTGAATCGCCTGCAAAAGCTAGGACTATAGAAAAATACCTTGGTGTTGATTATAAGGTTTTAGCCACCATTGGTCATATAAGGGAATTGCCAAAAAAAGGGGCGATTGACCCTGCAAATAATTATGCAATGACCTATGTCACTATTCCTGGAAAAGAGGAGGCAATCAAAAAAATAACCAGCGCATTGAAAGCTACAGATGAGATCATACTGGCCACGGACCCAGATAGAGAAGGAGAAGCAATTGCCTGGCATGTTTCAGATCTGCTTAAGACCAAACATGCTAAAAAAATTGAAGGAAAAGAAATTAAAAGAGCCGTGTTCTATGAAATCAGCAAAGAAGCGGTCAATGAAGCCATTTCTAAACCGAGAGATATAGCAATGGATTTGGTTCGCTCACAAGAAACAAGGAGAGCTTTGGATCGGCACTTTGGATTCTCACTCTCACCTCTTTTGTGGCGACTTTTCCCAAGCAATAACCACTCTGCAGGAAGAGTGCAAAGCCCAGCTTTGAGGATGATCGTTGAAAGAGAAAAAGAAATTGAAGCATTTATAGCTCAAGAGTATTGGACGCTAGGAGCTCTTTTACAAAAAGAAGAAAACATTAATACAAAACTCATATCGTATGCAAGTGAGCCTGTAAAAAAATTCACATTTGCATCCAAAACTGTGGTTGAAAGCGTTGCTACAAAATTAGAAGTTGGCTGTAAAAATGGCATGAGAGCGGCTTCCATTGTAACCCAACAAATAAAACGTAGACCAAAATCTCCATTCAGAACATCGGTGCTTATGCAACAAGCATCAGCGAAGTTTGGCTTCAATCCTAAGGAAACCATGAGATGTGCTCAATCGCTCTTTGCAGGAAAAGATGGAGGAGACGGTTTGATTACCTACATGAGGACGGATTCCATTGAAATCGATACAGCTAAATTGCCCATAATTCAGCAAAAAATTGTTGCTCTGTATGGGGAAGCGTTTCTTGAAAGAAGAAAGTTTAAAAACAAAAAGGCGGCAATAAACATTCAGGAAGCACATGGTGCTATAACTCCGACTGATATCAATCTACTGCCAAGTGCTCTTAAAACAAGGTTAAGCGACAATGAATTTAAACTCTATAGCTTGATCTGGGAACGAACCATGGCTTCCCAAATGAAAGACGCCATATTTGAGCGAACCACTATCGAGTTTGTTCCTAACAATGCGCCTGACTTAGCTTCGTTTAGTTTTTCTGACCAAGAACTGTTGTTTCCTGGCTATCTTTTAGTAACAAAGGAAGAGGTGCGTGACCTAAAACCCCCTAATATAAAGGAAGGCGATGTTGTTGATTTTCTAAGCTTAACCAAAGAGCAACATTTTACCGACCCGCCACCTAGATATAACGACGCCAGCATGATAAAAACCCTTGAAGAGAAAGGAATTGGAAGGCCCTCAACTTACGCAGGCATCCTCTCTAGGTTGGCGGAGAGAGAATACATAATTGCAAAACAGAAACGATATGAACCTTCTGACATGGGTAGATTGGTGAGTAACTTCTTGAACACAAGTTTTACCGATTACATCAGCGATGAGTTTACTTCAAAAATGGAAGATGATTTGGATGCCATATCCAATGGGTCTAAAAGCAAAAAGGAAATCTTGGATCTGTTCTGGTCTCCTTTGGAAGAAGCGATAGCAACAACAGGGGAACGAGTAACAAGAAGAGATGTGAATCCACCAAGGTTACTTGGAACAGACCCAGAAACAAATAAACCTGTTTTTTCTCGAATGACAAAAAACGGGCCTGTTGTTCAAAGAGGGGATATAGATGCCGGCGATGATCCGGAGTGGGGGGCTCTTAAAAGGGAGCAAAGTATTTTTTCAATCGAATTAGAAGAAGCTTTAGGTTTATTTAAGGCGGCTGACAATGTTCTTGGTACCGATCCAGATACACAGCAGCCCATAATTGTTAGAGAAACCCGTTACGGTCCGGTGGTGCAACTTGGAAGGACTGATGGAGACAAAAAGCCGAAATACGTGAGTCTCATAAAAGGAGAAAACATTGAAGACATAGACTTAAAGAGAGCATTGCAGTACCTGAGTTTACCGAGAGATGTGGGCAAAGATCCAGAATCAGGTGAAACAATTCTTGCCACCATGGGCCCATATGGACCTTACCTAAAAAAAGGCTCCCAAAATTATTCGCTCAGAAAGGGCAGTGATCCCTTTACTGTTGACCTAGTCGAGGCACTAGCTAGTATTGCTAGCAAAAAAGGCAGTGGAAATATCAACGAATTTAAAAATTCAAACGTTAAAATTAAAGAAGGGCGTTGGGGCCCTTATATAACAAACGGCAAAGTAAATGTTTCAGTGCCAAAAGGCATGAACCCGGAAAACCTTACGGAAGAAGAGTGTGTGTCTCTTTTGGTTGAAAAACAGAAAAAAAAGAAAGGAAAAAAAAGAAAGGATAAGAATAAGCAATAAACATGCTATGAATCAATTCTCTTTGGAGCTCAAAAAAATACATAAAATATTAGTCAACGGAGGTGTCATAGCCTACCCGACAGAATCTGTTTTTGGACTCGGTTGCGACCCAAGCAATAAGCAAGCCGTGGCCAGGATACTGGAAATCAAAAACCGAACATTGGAAAAGGGCTTCGTGTTGCTCACTCCGAGCATCGCCAGGATTTCTGGTTGGGTTAAGATGGATAAAAAACAACTTAAAACTTTTTCCAGCCCATCAAAAAGACCCACAACCTATATTGTCCCTGCAAGCGTGGTAGCACCAAAGTGGCTTGCAGTGAAAAATACTTTAGCAATTAGATTGACCAATGATCCTTTTATCAAAAGTATTTCTGACATGTTGGGTCTTCCTATTGTTTCAACGAGCGCCAATCTGCATGGAGAAAACCCGTGTAAATCAGCTGAAGAGGTTCAAAAAACTATGGGCTCTCAACTGGATTACATAGTGTTTAAACAAACAGGCCCTTTTAACAACCCTTCCACTATTGTTGACCTATCCTCTGGAAAAACCATCAGGCCTTGATTGTCAGCTGTATCAGATAACCGTTATAATCACAGTAACCTTTTTAGGAGGTGATGCATGGATGTCTATGGCGTTGTTGGGAACCCGATAAATCACAGTAAATCCCCTAAAATTCATCTTTTGTTTGGCCAACAGGTCAACCATGATA
>JYMV01050465.1_pt1 | contig 12273 bp, 11 predicted proteins | sample 338911 | NCBI WGS metagenome assembly JYMV01 (sample SAMN03354496, study PRJNA234377) | hydrothermal vent metagenome | biome: Deep sea; feature: Hydrothermal plumes at the Eastern Lau Spreading Center, Western Pacific Ocean; material: Seawater | place: Tonga | collected 2009 | depth 2000 m m | reverse complement strand
TCATCTCCATATATCAGTTTTGCTTTTCTAATTGCCTCCTGAACAGAACTACCCTGAACCTTTTTAATATTCATATTTTCAACCTTTAAAGGTATCTGAATTGATTCGTAAGAATAACTAAAATTATAGTATTTTGCCCGTTTCTACCTCTCTATCAAAAGATATACCCTATCTCCAAAAAGTAACCCCTTTCAAATAGATAGATATTCTTTGTATTAGTAATTCTGAAATCTACCCCCAATCCAATATGGAAAGGCTCAAAATCGAAATTCATCTCAAAGCCATAAACCACCATTGGAGAAGAGCTATTATCAAACTCCACCTCATCTCCAACCTCCAATATCTTTCCATCTTCTGAAAAATCCAATTTGCTATCTTCAAAATTAGAACCGTTAGTATCACTCGGTAGGTATCTCAAATATTTACCATTACCATCTAATATATTCACTCCTCCCCCTATATATATCCCAACTCTGAAAAAGAGAGCATTATAGAAGAGAGACCATCTCCAAAAGAGGGCGAACTCTTGCAATTCTGTTCCTATATCTATACTCCTGTCATATGGAAATTTTCCGTTATCTGGAAAAAATGGGGTTTGCTTTGTGTATCTACGAAAATCTATCTCTATCGAATTTCGAAAATAGATACTTTTCGACTTTACCAAATCCTGTTTAGCAAAGAGTATCCGTAGATATGGAATATAGCTCTCTTGTGAATAGAATTCAACATCTCTTGACACAACAAATCCTGATATACTACCTGTAATTCCAACCATAGGTTGATTGATATACCTAATTCCAATCTCTACCCCCAAATAGTCGGGCGGGTCGTTGTAATTGTAATATCCATCTTTGTCTAAAAATGCCCAATTTATAGGCTCTACTCTTTGACTTGTATCTATATCTGTTGGAACAAATTTTATAGGTGTCTTTTGATATGGTTCTCTGTTTTCATCTATTATCTGTATAGTTGCAGAATATAGGCTTAGCTGAAATATTGCAAAGATTAGAAAATAAACTATTTCGCTCCTCGAAATTTTTAAAAATTATATATACTAAAAATATATATTGAGAAAGGATATAGATGAGGTTGAGAATAGCTATTTTCCTAATACCGGTTTTCTTATTTCTAAGTTGCGAAAAAGATGGAGATAAAGAGAAGGAGTATGAAGTCTCCCAACTCTTAGATAAAGGTCAATTTCGAAAAGCATTGGAGAAGCTCGGAGACTGTTCCAGTTCAGCTTGGACAAAAGAGGAGTGCTATACCAACAGAGGAGCTGCCTATTATGGAATAGCCGGATATGATATTACAAATATGGGAGAGGCTCTATATAGGATATATACCAACGATTCCCTTTCAACAACTGAAAAAAATATCAAGATGACTGCTCAAATCCTCTCAACTTTTCAAGGTGAATATATCATCTTAGGAGTAGCTGAATATCACAAAGTCTTAGAACTTTATGGATTGAACGAAAAGGATTGCAATAGTAAAAAGTTTAGAAAATTATCTACATTTCCTCAACAGGCTTGTATAGCAATAAATCCTATTTTACTCGTAGAGGTAATGGACAACAAATTTAGAAATCCATATAGTGCTAGTATAGAGGATTTAGCAGATATTCACGATAGTGTTAGGGGGATTGTTCCAAATATTTCAGATGAAGAGTTGGCATCGGTTCTAAATGGAAAAACAGAGAATATATCACCAGAGACAGAGAACGAATTAGATGCCACAAGTTGTGTAATAAACCCCTCGACATGTTCAGAGTTTGGCATGAGTGAGCCTGAACTTTATGGCAGATATGAGAACTTGAACATCTACAAAATATCCAAAATAGATGGAAGTTTTACAACCCTCAAACTTGTAGATGAAAAACATTCGGTAGTGCTTGTTAAACCGGATAGCTATATCTATGAAGATAATAGCTCCTGTTCAAAAGAGGAATACGAGAAGTTTGATAGAGGCCACCTCTGTTTTCCTCAGCCAACTGACGAAACTCTAACTACCAAAGGGGTAGAAAAATTGAATAGCGATGAGGATTTCAAAACCTCCATTGCCTCAATGATATATATAGGAGACAATACTAAAAGTTCAGAAGTGAAGAAAAGTGAATTGATGACTGAAATCTGCGGATATCCAAATTGTGAAGCTTCTGAATCTGATGTTATCAAATATCTACAAGGTGAATAGTATGAAAAAGGGTATATATCTGTTTTTTCTATCTGCCATTTCACTACTTAGTGGAACTTTCGAACACTATCAGCTATACAAAGATATACATGTGTTGCGAATGGGAGGGGCTCAGGTAGGATTGGGAGGTAGCGGAACTTCCATTTTTTACAATCCAGCAGGACTTTCCCAAATGGATAGAAGTAAAGGGGCAGAGGTAAGAATTCTCAACCTTTCAGCTTCCATAAATCAGAATGGAATCGACCTCATCGAAGATGCCCAAGATGTTCAAGATAAGAAGAGCAAAGAGGAGAGAAATTTAGCAGTTATTCGAGTAATCAGAAAACACTTAGGAGAGAACAACCATATTGAAGCTTCTGACTTCTCCTATTTTGCTAAGGGAATAAAGAATTACAATTTTGTAGTTGGGGGCTTGGCTAATGTAAATCTCGATTTTAGAACCCATCGCGGTTTTGGTAGTGATGGGGTTTTGGATACTCAGGGGTTGATAGTTGGAGGTGGAGTATTTGGACTTTCCTATATAAAGTCTCCTAAGCTCTCTTTTGGAGGGGGAATCAAATATCTGAAATATGTAACTATAAATAGACAATTTACTATTGGGGAGTTGATAACCCATAAAAATGATATTGATACCTATATCCTAGATGATGTGGCGAAAGATGGTAGTGATATGGTCTTTGACTTAGGGGCTATATACAAATTTAGAAAAAATTATCAAGTTGGTTTTAGTGGGATAAATCTTGGAGGGATTGGAAATAGTAGCGAACCTACATATATTCCCGGAACTTTCAATATAGGATTGGGATATACAAAAGATTTCAAATACAAATATCTAAAAGCTATTAGGGCTGGTTTCGATATTACAGACCTTACAGATGAATACTCTACCCCAGATTTTGTAAGAAAATTCAAAACAGGTTTAGATGCCACTATCTTAGATACCAAGTTCCTGACACTCAAAGGAGGATTAGGGTTGTATCAAGGTAGCTATACTGCTGGGCTAAATTTGAGAATGGCAATAGTGGAGTTGAGTTTTACAACCTATTCAGAAGAGTTGGGAGCATATGCGGGGCAGGATAGAGATAGAAGATATTTGCTAAATCTTACAATAGGTTGGTAAGATGGTTGAAAAGGAACTCAGAAAAAATTTCTCTCCATCTGTTATCAAACTATTTGTATTCATTTTCATATTTGTAGCTCTAATAAATACCGCCATTCTTAGCACGATAGAATATAAACAGGCTAAACGGCTAATTTTGAGAGAGTTCAAATTCCTATCCCTAGCAGTTAGTCGTTCTCTTGCCGATGCACTTTGGAAAAACAACCAAACCCTATTGGAAACTATCGCAAACGAATTACTATCCAATTACAATGTATCTGGGGTAAAAGTTGTCAATGCTGAAACTCATTTTGTAGAGGTTTCAAAATCTAAACAGGGACGGGAAAACTCGATAGCATATAGTCGCGATATTATCTACATATACGACAATAAAAAAGTAAAGTTAGCAACCCTCTACCTCTATACAGATTATGGAGTTGTCTTTTTCCGAACTAAACGGGTTATAGGGTTGCTCCTTTTGAAAAGTATATTAGAGAGTTTTGTTATCTCTCTTCTGCTCTTTTGGGGATTTCGAAAGCTATTCCACCATTACCTCATCAAATTAAGAAGAATTATGGGAATAGGTATCTCCTCTCCACAAGCTAAAACCTCTCTCTATGTGGCTGAAAGAGAGTTTCGGGATACTGTAAATAGATTACTATCTATCTACTTCAAACATCTTGAACAGAAAAGGGAGAAACAGAAAGAGAAGCTTGGAGAAGAAGAGAAAGAAGAAAATATATCAACTATTCCAAAAACTAATGTCGATTTGGGATTGGTTTTGGAATATACAAATCCATCACAAGAGACATTAGATAGATATTTCCACAATCACTTTATTGTCTATCAACCTGCATATCAAGGGCGAGGGGATATATATCTATTTGTTGAAGTTGAGCGGGGACGAGAACTATTGCTGTTGCTTGTAGATTATGGAAATATTGACGGTTTGAGTGGAATTGAGATAGCCCTTATTTTGAAAGATATTGAAAAAGAGCTAATGGTGAAATATAGTAATAATAATAGACTTTTTGCCCTTTCTAAAATATTGGATTTTATGGATAAGAAGATTCGAAATAGATTGAGTGATGTTGGTAATCGGGTGCTTGATGAGGTGGAATTCAAAGGATTGGCTTTGACATATAACAAAATAAACCAAACAATAGACTATTCATCAAGAGGAGTTTTCCTATTCAAAAATGAAGATGGAAAGTTTATTACATATGACGACTATGGAGCATATAACAATAGAGTTATGCAACATGGAACTAATGATAGCAAAAGAGACCATCATATAGATTTGGAACCCAATACAACTCTGTATATAGTAACAGATGGATTTTTCAAACAGGTAAAACGGGACAAGAAGAAAGAGGAGATAGGTAAAAAAGGGTTTATGGAGATTTTGGAAAGAGTGTCTAGTGGAGATTTCAAAGTTCAAAAAAATAGCTTTATAGATGAATTCAACCAAGCGAAGGGGGACAAGCCCCAAAACGATTGTGTAACAATAATTGGAATTGAGACAACCTAATTTTTCTTTCTCTCCTCCATCTTGATATAGATATGTAAAATATCTATTGCCGCGGGGGTGATGCCTGAAATCTGAGAGGCTGATTGGAGAGTTGGAGGGTTGTATTTTTCCAATTTCTCTACCACCTCATTGCTCAATCCAGAGACTTTTGAAAAATCGAAATCTTCGGGGATTTTGATAGCTAACATCTCTTTCATTTTCTCTATCTGTTCTCGCTGTTTCTGGATATAGTTGAAATATTTCGCCTCTATTAGTATCTGTTCCTTAGCCTCTTCACTTAAAAAGCTATATTTAGGATTGAGAACCTCCAAAATATCTTTTGGAACTCCTTTCCTACCAACTATTTTCAGATAGGAGGTCTTATCTTTTATTTTCTCTTGTCCTATTGATTGAAGAAATAGAATATTTTCTTTGGTAGGGGTCATATAGGTATCTTGGAGTTCTTGAACCACCTCATCTATATTTTTCTGCAACTCCTGAACTCGCTGATAGAACTCTTCGGATATTAGTCCAATTTCATATCCATATTTGGATAGTCTCAGATGGGCATTATCCTCTCTAAGGAGTAGCCTATACTCTGCCCGACTTGTAAAGAGACGATAAGGTTCATCAACCCCCTTAGTAACCAAATCATCTATGAGAACTCCAATATATGCCTCATCTCTTCTCAAAATTAGAGGCTCTCTATTTTGGATAGCGAGAGATGCATTTATTCCAGCCATTAGCCCCTGTGCTGCTGCCTCTTCATATCCAGTAGTTCCGTTGATTTGTCCGGCCAAATAGAGATTTCTTATCTTCTTAGTCTCCAAAGTGTGTTTTAGTTCTGTTGGGTCTATATAGTCGTATTCAATCGCATATCCATATCTAACTATCTTTGCATTTTCCAATCCACGGATAGAGTGAATCATCTCTCTCTGGACATCGGTAGGAAGAGAAGTAGAGAGACCATTGATATAGTATTCTGTCGCCTCTTCTGTTTGGGGTTCTATAAATAGGTGGTGTCTCTCTTTGTCTCTAAACCGGTGTATTTTATCTTCAATACTTGGACAATATCGAGGACCAATACCGGAAATCTGCCCAGTAAATAGAGGGGCTCTATAAAAGTTGCCTTCAATAATTTGGTGGGTTCTCTCATTGGTATAGGTGATATAGCAAGGTAGTTGCTTTCTATTTTTGAAACTCTCTCTATCGGTATGGAAACTGAATGGAATAGGTTCTATATCTCCATCTTGTCGCTCCATTACTGAAAAATCGATAGTGGAGCCATCTATCCGAGCAGTAGTTCCAGTTTTCAACCGCCCCACTCGAAATCCCAACTTTTTCAGATTTTCAGCCAAATGGGTAGAAGCGAACTCTCCATATCGTCCCGCCTGTTTCTGAACTTCTCCAACATGGGTAACTCCATTGAGAAATGTTCCAGTGGTTAGGATTACCTTTTTTCCAAAATAGTCTATTTGGAGTTCAGTTCGAACCCCTTTCGCCTCTCCATTTTGGATAATAAGTTCTGTAACGGTATCCTGAACTACATCGAGATTAGGAGTATTTAGGCAGATATTCCTCATCTCTACTCTATATTTATCCATGTCTATCTGAGCCCGACTACCTCTAACAGCTGGACCTTTGTTTTCATTCAATATCCGGAACTGGATACCACATTTATCGGTAGTCTTTGCCATCTGCCCACCGAGTGCATCTATCTCTTTTACTAAATGACCTTTTGCCAATCCACCTATTGCAGGGTTACAGCTGGTAGCTCCTATATTTTCCACCAGTATAGAGATTAGTAGAGTTTTCATGCCCATTCTTGCACTTGCAAGAGATGCCTCAATTCCAGCATGTCCTCCACCAACCACTATCACATCATATCTATTAATATTTTCCATTTTCCGCTATTCTTTAATATTTTTTGGTAAAAATTTAGTTCCATATTATATATAAGGATAGTAGAGTTGGTTAGAAGAGTTCTAATTATAGGTTCAGGGGGTAGAGAATACTCCCTAGGGTTGGCAGTTAGCAGAGATAGTAGAGTTGAAAAAATCTATTTTGCTCCCGGAAATGGAGCAACAGAAGAGTTAGGAGAAAATATCTCTATTTCCGATTTTCAAGAACTGGCAGATTTTGCGAAAAAAGAAGAGATAGACCTAACTATTGTTGGACCTGAAAAACCGCTAGTAGATGGGGTAGTTGATATATTTGAAAAAGAGGGGTTGGCTATCTTTGGAGCTTCAAAGAGGGCTGCACAACTTGAAGGCTCAAAGATATTCATGAAAAAGTTTCTCCAAAAGTATGAAATACCTACGGCTCGATTTCTCGAAACCTCATCGCTTGAAGAGAGTTATAAATTTATTGAAACCCTCACCCCTCCTATCGTTGTGAAAGCTGATGGACTTTGTGGAGGAAAAGGGGTAATTATCGCCCAAACTATTGAAGAGGCTAAGAAGACGGCGGGGGATATGTTGAGCGGTTCGCTTTTTGGAGATGCTGGAAAGAAAATTATTATTGAAGAGTTCTTAGATGGTTTCGAACTTTCAGTTTTCGCTATCTCAGATGGAAAAAATTATCAGATACTACCACCAGCACAAGACCATAAACGACTGCTAACAGGGGATAAAGGACCAAACACAGGAGGAATGGGGGCATATGCTCCAACCCCTTTGGCAACCGATGAACTTATGGAGAAGATAGAGACTAAAATTATTCGTCCAACTCTTGAAGGTATGGCGAAAGATGGAAATATCTTTAAAGGGGTTCTTTTTGCCGGTTTGATGGTTGTCAATAATGAACCTTATGTCTTGGAGTTCAATGTCCGATTTGGAGACCCTGAGTGTGAAATCTTGATGCCTCTTATCGAAACTCCTATTACAGATATTCTATATCAGGCAACCAAAGGGAAACTCGATGAGGTTGATATTCAGATTTCTAAAAGATATTCTGTTGGAGTTGTGATGGCTTCTGAAAAATACCCTTATAGCTCTTCTCAACCTGCTGAAATTATTGTAGATGAGATAGTCCATAGTGATTTAGCTGAAAACTCCCATATCTCCTATGCTGGGGTTTCAAAAGAGGAGGGCAAACTCTATGCAACAGGTGGTAGAGTTCTGGTAGCTATCGGCTTAGGTGATACTATTCAAGAGGCGAGAGATAGAGCATATATGCTATGTGGGCAAATCCACTTTGCAGGAAAGCAGTTCAGAACTGATATAGCTTATCAAGCTTTAAAAGATGGCGAAGAAAAATAGAACCAGTTACGAATGTCAATATTGCGGTTACCAATCCCTAAAATTCTTAGGTAAATGTCCTAGCTGTTCGGAGTGGGATAGTTTTGTGGAGGTTCTCCTCTCCTCCTCTTCTCCCTCCACCTCATCGAAAAATATTCAAGATGTAATATCAATAGTTGATATTGAAATTGAAGAGATAGAGAGATACTCCACTGGTGATAGCGAACTCGATTTAGTTCTAGGTGGTGGAATTGTCAAGGGGTCTCTAATTTTGATTGGGGGTAGTCCAGGGATTGGAAAATCTACTCTGCTCCTGAAAGTTGCGGGGTATCTTGCAAAAGAGAGAAATATTCTATATATAAGTGGTGAAGAGTCTTTAAGTCAGATAAAACTTAGAGCCGATAGGTTAGGGGTATCTGAAAAGTCTCTATATCTCTTTTCAGAGATAGAGTTTGAAAAGATACGAGAGAAGATAGAGGAGAGAGACTATTCAACTCTCATTATCGACTCTATCCAGACCATATATACCAATTCCCTATCCTCTGCTCCCGGGAGTGTTTCACAAGTTCGAGCCGTTACCTTTGAGCTTATGAGGATTGCAAAGGAGAGGGGTATATCTATATTTGTAATTGGACACATTACCAAAGATGGGGCTATTGCTGGTCCGCGAGTTTTGGAACATATGGTTGATGTAGTTCTCTACTTTGAAGGTGAAGCGAGTAGAGAGCTTAGAATTTTGAGAGGATTTAAAAATAGATTTGGAACTACAAGCGAAATCGGACTATTTGAGATGGGAGAGAGAGGGCTAGTATCGGCAAAAAATATAGCTTCTAAATTTATCTCAAAGTCTCAACCCCAACCCGGTTCAGCCTTAACTGTTATTATTGAAGGTAGTCGCCCCCTTATTATTGAAGTCCAAGCCCTGATAACTGAATCCTTTACCCCAAATTCCAAAAGGAGTGTAAATGGATTTGACTACAACCGCCTAAATATGCTTTTAGCTCTTTTGGAGAGGAGATTGGGATTGCCTCTAAATCGGTATGATGTTTTTGTCAATATTACAGGAGGGATTAGGATAGATGAAACAGCTTCTGACCTTGCTATATTGGCATCTATTATTAGTAGCTTCAAAGATAGACCCCTCTCCAAAGAGACTATATTTCTTGGCGAGGTCTCTCTAATTGGAGATATTCGAGGAGTTCCCAGTCTCGATATTCGACTCCGTGAAGCTATTTCACAAGGGATAAAGAGAGCTATTGTTCCAAAGAAACCGATGGAGCAATTGGATATTGCTCTCTTTGAGGTCGATGAGGTAGAGAAGATAATAGATTGGATGTAACTATATTTTTAGAAAGTTATCCAATATCTCGTGTCCATACTCGCTCATAATAGACTCTGGGTGGAATTGAAGTCCATAGATTTCATACCCCTTCACTTTCAGAGCCATAATCTCATTATCATCTTCACTATATGCGGTGGGTTGGATAATATCGGGGAGGCTCTCTTTATCTACAACTAACGAATGGTAGCGGGTGGCTGTAAATGTCTCTGGAATATCTCGAAATAGTTGAAACTCCTTATCACTGCTTACAATCTTAGAGGTCTTGCCGTGCATCATATTTTTAGCTCGAACTATTTCACCTCCGAAAGCTTGGGCGATAGTTTGGTGTCCTAAGCAGATACCCAATATAGGCATGTCGTCTTTGAAATTTTTCACAACATCGAGGCTAATACCTGCATCGTTTGGGGTGGCGGGACCTGGGGATATGATAATTTTTTCAGGTCTCATGTTTCGAATATCTTCTATATCAACCTCATCATTTCGAACCACCTTCAAATCAGCTCCAAGCTCTAAGCAGTATTGGACAATATTGAAGGTAAAACTATCGTAGTTATCTATCATTAGAACCATAGCTAATCCTCTATCGCTTCTACCATGTCCATAATGAAATAGCCACTAATTCGAGCCGATTTGTCTAAGAATGAATCGAAATCCTCTCCTGCATTTCCATCGGCAGAGTCGCTAATAGCTCTTAGAACGAAAAAAGGGATATTGAAGCTATCGCAGACGACCCCGACAGATGCCCCTTCCATTTCAATAGCATCAGCTTGAAAAGTTTCTCTAATCCACTTTTTTCTCTCTGGGTCGGCGATAAATTGGTCACCTGTGGCTATTACCCCTCGTCCAATTCTCATACCACTTTTTCGAGCCACCTCATCAGCTATCTGGTTAAGTCTTTTATCAGTTTCCACAAATACCGCCCCCTCTGGAACATATCCATAAGGGTGGCCAAAGGCGGTAATATCCAAATCGTGTTGAGCCAATTTAGTAGCAAATATCAAATCACCTATTTTCAATCGAGGATTTATAGCTCCTGCCACTCCACTAAATAGGATAGCTTCTACTCCAAATTTTTCTATCATAGTTGTAGCAGTCATAGAGGCAAAAACTTTACCAATTTTGCTATAAGCGATTACCAATTCATGATTGCTATATTTAGCGAGATAGTAAATATTTTTCCCGTGTTCAACCGTTTCGTATTCTCCAATAAATTGGAGGATAGGAGTTATCTCCTCTCTCATCGCTCCTAAAATACCTATTTTCATTGTTACTCCAATAGTTTTTGTAATATTCAATATTAATATTTTATTATAGTTAGAAAAAGATGGAACAGAAACCAACAGTTATAGAACTTTTTGCAGGTGCTGGTGGGTTAGCTCTCGGTTTAGAAAAAGCAGGATTTAAAACTATCGCACTTGTTGAAAACAATAGATTTGCTTCACAAACTCTATTAAAAAATAGACCCAATTGGAATGTGATAAATGAAGATATTGAGAAAGTAGCTCAAAAAGGGATTAGAAATTATATAGATGTGGTTGATATAGATTTGCTTTCTGGTGGTTATCCTTGTCAAAGTTTCTCATATGCTGGAAATAGATTAGGACTGGCAGATACTCGTGGAACTCTCTTCTATTACTATGCAGAAATTCTGAAAGAGTTACAGCCCAAAATGTTTTTAGCTGAAAATGTTAAGGGGCTTCTATCTCACGATAAGGGTCGAACTTTAAAGACAATGATAGAAGTCTTTCAAGATGTTGGATATAGGGTTCAATATAAAGTTTTGAATGCTTTTGATTATGGAGTTGCTCAAAAGAGAGAAAGAATTTTTATTATTGGTATTCGTAACGATTTTTTTAAAGGGGAGTTTCAATTTCCAAAACCCTTGAAAAAAAAATTAGTTTTAAAAGATGTTTTAAAAAACTGCCCTCCTTCTCCATGTGCCACATATTCAGAGAAAAAAAGAGAGATATTGAAATTGGTTCCTGCTGGTGGATATTGGAAAGATTTACCAGAGAACATAGCTAAGGAGTATCTCGGGAAAAGTTACTATTCTAATGGTGGAAAAACGGGGGTAGCAAGGAGGCTATCATGGAATGAACCTAGTTTAACTATATTGTGTAGCCCTTCTCAAAAACAGACCGAAAGGTGCCACCCCGATGAGGTGCGACCTCTCTCTATTCGTGAAAGTGCAAGAATACAGAGTTTTCCAGATAGTTGGGAATTTGTGGGTTCTATCTCTGAGCAATACAAACAGATTGGTAATGCTGTTCCTGTTGAGTTGGCTAAACATGTTGGACTAGCTATAAAGAGCTATCTTAAAAAAAGGAGACATTATGGACAACTTCAACTTGAATTTTATTAAATATGAGGATTTGTATTCTCATGTAGAAAATACCGTTAAGCAATACCGTTTTGAAATCAATTTCAACGACTTCAATAAAAATATCATTGACCCTATAAAATTGACATTCGATTCAAAAATATACAATAAAGATATTTTGGAAGTTCTTGAAAACGAGATATTGAGACAAATTGATAAATCAAATACAAACCTCATCGGTTATTTTCACCAAAATATCTTTAAATATATGGGAGATTTTGATTGGCAAGTTCCAACACACGGTTTCGATGTTATTAATGAAAAGAAAAAATTTATGTTGAAATTAAAAATAAACATAATACTATGAATTCTTCATCTTCTCAAAGAACCTATATCAAGATGCAAAATAAAATATTGGAGGATTCCAAAAACCTCTGTTTGCTTGTAGAAGCAATATCCACCAAAAGCCAAAATGTTCCTTGGACAATACGAATAGACGGTAAGCAAATTCAGAACGAGAGAATTCGAAGGGTATCAATAGATAGATTTTACGAAATTGTTACAGGAGAA
>JYMV01033222.1_pt1 | contig 12273 bp, 11 predicted proteins | sample 338911 | NCBI WGS metagenome assembly JYMV01 (sample SAMN03354496, study PRJNA234377) | hydrothermal vent metagenome | biome: Deep sea; feature: Hydrothermal plumes at the Eastern Lau Spreading Center, Western Pacific Ocean; material: Seawater | place: Tonga | collected 2009 | depth 2000 m m | reverse complement strand
CCCTCGTCTCCCACCGCGTATTCTTCTTTATCCAGGAGCAAGGGAAAGGCCAGCTCGGAGGCTGGAAAGACGGGACAACCCAGACGATAGAACGAGACACGGGTGAAATGTGGGTCCCCCCCCCTCGTCTCTCACCTGACCCTGTATCTCAAGATGTCCTTTGCGTTCTGTCTTTAAGACAACCACTTGCGGACGGTCGCCGGAGGTCAGAAAGTGAGACTCTTCGTCTTTGAGTCGAATTTCGATGAGTTGGTCAGGTATGACTGATCCCTCGGAGTCAACCACGACGTACTGCACCTCAATGGTGTCGTTCGGTCCGAAGACACGCTTGGACAGGCGGAGACCAAGGAAGACTTGGGAGGCGTGAATGAGGTGCTTGAACTGGGATGTCTGCGCCTGGTTGTCGATATCGACAACAGTGGAAATCAACTCTATCGAGTAGCTGCGTCCTTCTTGTTTTTGGTTGATATTGAGCCGACAAGAACAGGAGCCGTCCTCTTGAAGCTTACCTCTTGCATTGGTCTGAGACTCAGGGAGAGACGTTCCAAAGTATCGCCAGATGTTTGTAAAGAAGCCAAAGCGAAATTGGGACCAGCCGGGGGGACGATAGTTTGCTGGGGTCAAGGTCGCCTTGAGGTGAACATCCGCCTCCCGGATGGGGGAGCCGGAAAAAGACTCCGCCCGCACGAAATAATCCAGCTGCTTTTCGTCCAGGCATTCGATCTGAACCTCAAATTTAGGACGGCGAAACTCTTGAATCTGGAAGTCGCAAAGAAATTGGGTGCCCGAAGGTGCAGTGAAGAAGATATAAGCTGCCCCCAGTTTCACGTCCGAAGGAAGCTTGAAAGCCAGATGGGTAGAAGACCCTCTCGTCAGCGTAGTTTCTCCCTTCTCAATCGTAGAACCCACAGTTCTCACTTCATAGCTCAGGGAGCACTCCGGTAGTTCGGTGCGAGGCGCACCGGGCCAGGCTTCTTCCCAGAACCAACCTTTGATCGTCACCGTTTCGCCCGGCTGATAGAGACCTCTGTCGGTAAAAACATACCCTCTGAGGGTTGGCTTTCTTTCCACTCTGGAGCAGCGCGTGGGGAGAAGTACGCTCTCCGACTTATACCGAATCAGGTTGACGGAGCCGTAGTCGGACTTTAAGAACTCGGACTCCGCAGAAACCGGCTTGCCCGTCTTCGAGTCGATCACATTCCAGGCGAAGGATTGAAAGTTTGTGAAATGACTCACACTGAGATTGCAAATCTGAACCCAGCAGCTTTGCCATTCATCGTTATTCGAGATTCGTGAGATCTGTTCGTAAGTGGCCTCGACCCCCTCTTCTATGGCCTTCCATTCCGGGGCTTTCAGAGGGCGAACTTGCACCACAAGATGTCCCGACTCGCCCTTCAGATAGGGTGACAAGTCAACATCCACTCTGTCGATCTGATAATTGTCCTCGAACTCCACAAAACCGGTCTGGCCTTCGACAGAAAACTCCCCTCTCCGGTGTTGGGACTTGTGTTCGAGAAATTGAGGCCAATCCTCAGCTTTCACTTCTTGAATTCTGATAAAAAGCCCGCGATAAGATAGGCTGAAAAAAGTGAAGACTTTGGAGCGGTGGCCCTGGAGCGCGCACATTCGGTTGCCGGGGAAAAGCAGTTCTTGGGGTCTGCGAAGCTCAATGTGAAGAGGTTCAGAAAAACCCAGTTGCTGTCCGTAAAGATCGACGAGCTCTGGATCCGGAGTTATTCTGTAAAGGCCACCCGGAGACCGGCCTTTAACGTGAATGGTATTAGAATAGATTCTGACTTCCATGTCGTCGAGCGGCGGCTCGACTTTCACCGCTTCTATCTGGGCAGGTTCGTCCGGAAACGGATTGCTGAACTCAAGATGAAAGCTCCAAGTTGCGGACTCCTCAAAGGAGAAGGACTCTCTTCTATGGGAATGGCGTTTTAGCTTAAAGTCACCATAGGTTCGGAAGGTAAAGCTCTTGCACTCGGTTAGCGGATTTGGGCCCGCTTTGCTAACCAATCCGGAAGATATCTTGAACCGGTATTTCGTGTCTCGCTCAAGGGCTTTGACCGGGGTGAATTTAGCGGTCCATTCCCTGTAGTTCTTCGTCACCTCGACCAGGCGAATCAAGTGACCGGCGCCGTGCTTGTCCTCCAGTGTAAACAGTTGAAGCTGAGAAACCCAGTCGACCTCGAGATCGCAAGAGACGTTCAGAACGGGAAAGAGGCCGTCTCGCCCGCTCGAGCTGAAGAAACTGATCTTGGGCGGCTCGGTGGTGAACCTCCACCGACTCCCGCAAGGTGCTTGGACCTTGAAGGTTGTGGCTCGGGCGAATGAATTCTGCACTTCAAATTGAAGCGTTGCAGGGTCCAGCCAGATCCATTTACCGGCTACCAAAGGAGTGAGCTTGGGGACCCACCGGGGCGGCTCTTCTATGGGTCCGTCAGCCTCTACGACGAAGGGCTCGAGTTCTGCTCCGAGCTGAATCATAGGGGCCGAGTACTTGATGGTGATTTGACTGGAAAGTCGTTGAACCCCCGAAGCTTGTTCGGAGTCGCCTTCTTGGTAGCCGAATTCACCAGGAACAGGCGGGTCGCTCGGGCTAACGGAGCAGATCTTGCCTTCAGCTGAGTAGGCGGAATCCAAGCTCGCCTCATTTCGCTCCACTTCCTGGACGGAAGTCAAAGTCTCGGCAATCGTCTTGCCGGGCCTGTCAAATGGTGTCACGGGCGGCGGAAGGTCGGCTGACGTCTCGGTCGTTTTCGGTGGCTCCAGAAGCTCCAGCAGAGAGAGTGTGGCCGCTTGCCCTAACGGTTCAGGTGGTAACTCGGGCGGCGCCTCTTCACTGAGTTGGTGAGTTTCGAAAAAAATCAGTTCGAGGGGCGGCGGTGGAGCTTCTTCTTCACTAGCCTTCCTTTCATCCACGCTCGTTTGTGTATTTCTTTGCAAAACGCCGCTCCTTGGTCCCGTGATATGCACTCTGTCGCGAATGTCGGGAGAATATTCTCTCGTGCTTAGTCAATGTTAAGAGCTCCGGTTGACCGGGGTCTAGGGTCAAAAGCACCAAGGGGGTTCTCCTCGCACCCGCTCGAGGGATTTGAAAAAGCAGCTCAATACTCACCAGCATGGCCTGGGAACCAACTTGCCTCTCCCAAACGGAATTGATCCCCTGGCCGTCAAACGCTCTGGGATATGGCACTCCCAACTCTGAAAACCAGCGCGACCACCGAAGAACTTTCTCTCCTCCACAAGCGTCTGCGAGACATAGGTTACAAAGAGGCTAATATCGCTCAACTGCTGGGACGTTTCGATATCTCGGAGCTTAACGGGAAAGAGTATCCTAGCTACATTTGGCGATGCGACCGGGACACTTCCGAGTTGGCTAAGGCGGTGGCCCTCTTTCTCTTAGGTCGCGCCTCCGACCGGCCCCGGGTGACCGAGTTACTGGGAGCCGACCTGGTTTCGGTTCTGGAGCGGTGCGGAATTCTGGTGGAGTTCCGGGGAGCGATGGTGAGTCTGCCGGTCGTCTTTCCCTGTCTGGATAAGCTCTTTTTCACCGACCAGTGGGTGGGCACGGGGAATCAGGAGCCTGGGAAAGTCTATGAGTTGGGGACAGACAGCTACGCTCTGGCCAGAGTAACGCCTCGTAGAAACGTTGAAAAGGCTCTCGATCTTTGCACAGGTTCAGGGCTCCACGCCATCTTCTCGGCGGCTGCCGGTGCTAAAAGTCAGGCTGTCGATATCAACCCCAGGGCGCTCCACTATACCGAGTTCAACGCGCTTTTGAACGGGGTGGAGGTACAGAACCATCTGGGTGACCTCTACAACTCAGTGAAAGGTCAAACCTTCGATCTCATCACCGCCAACCCGCCCTTCGTCCCCAGCCCGGACCCCAACGTTCTGATTCATCGCAGTGCCGGGGAGACAGGAGAAGAGGTGCCGGAGAAGTTGGTGGCAGGGCTTTCGAAGCATCTGGAGCCCGGCGGCCTCTTCTCCATGATCCTCGATCATCCCATGTACGAAGGCGAGACCTACCTGGAACGTTTGGAGCGTTGGCTGGGAGCCGACAAAGGCTGGGGGATCGCTACTCTGACGTTCCATGAACTCACTCCCGCCAACTACATCATGGGTCATCTCAGCGGCGTGGAGACCTACGACGAAACCTTCCGCAACTATTTGGAGAGCTACCTCCGCCTGGGCATCAAGAGTATGCGGTTTGCCAACGTTTTCATCCGCCGTCTCCAGGATGCGAATGCCCCCAACTGGAAGGTGGATCAGCGTTGCAACTGGCCCAACATCTCTCTGGTTCCGCAGGTCGAGGAATGGCTCGACTGCCAGGCCACCTATCGCGATCCTCAGTGGAGGCCCGACCCGGACTGGACACCCAACCTCAGCCCCAACTACAAATGCCTGTGGCGAGATTGGACTCACAGTCGGGGCGTGCTTGAGATGGCCGACGACAATTGGCTTCAACCGGAACCCCTCAACGAACAAGAAGCCGAACTTCTGTTTCAGATGAAACCCGGGACTCGAAGCATTTCAGAACTGCAGCAGTCGTGGGACGACGAACACGCCTTTCTTCAGGCTCTGAGAGGCCTGGGAATTCGAAGAGCCCTGACCCCGTTCTCTCCCCGAAAGGATTGAATTTCCGAGACAATGAATTCTTAAGAGATGTCGGGGAACGCTAGCGCGCACCATCTGGTGCTTGACGATAAGAAATCATGGAAAAACGTGCCTGTGGCACTGGCGCCGGCCGCTGTGGGTGTGTGGCTTCTCACCGCCCCGTGGACCTTGAATGTCAACCCCTCCATGGTCGCCCCGATTATGATCCCCTTCGGCCTGGTCTGGCTCGTCATCGCCTTCTGCATTAGCTCCTATCACAGCTATATGGTGTTAGACCACGAAAAGGGCGAAGTGGTCTACAACATTTGCCTGGCCCTTCATAGTTGGGCTAACCGGGTGGTTCGAGGCAACGTTTCCAAAGTTGTGGTGGAGCCGGTTTCCACGAAATACCGATTCGTCATGCAGGTGATCGACGGCGACGACCTCACCGTCACCACTTCCGACTACTGGCACTGTCGAGAATGGGCCGAGCAGGTCTCGAGCTTTTTAGACGTGCCTCTGGTCGATGAGTGTCGCCATCAGGAAGAGTTATCACCTGAAGACCTTGGGCGAAGTATCCGGGACCAAGCGATTCAGGTGGAGTTTCCCGGGGAGGCGCCGGAGGGGATCGTTTATGAGAAGGGTGAGGGTCTTCGCGCCACCATTGTTCTGCCGTCGCGCGGTTTTGGCAAGTCTCAGTATCCCCGACTGGTGCTCGGAACGGCTATTCTCCTAACAGGTCTCGCTCTCTACGGCGAATTCGGGGGGCTATCTCCCCTGGTTGGACTTGTTGTGGGAGCCTGGGCCTGGAGCCGACCGCTGGCTCGAGCCACTCACAGAGAAGAATTGACCGTCTCCCCCAACGGCCTGCTCACAAGCATCACTATCCTGGGCAGAAGCAACCGGACAAGCCTTGCCAGCACCGATATTCGAGACATCACCCTGGTGGAAGGGAAAGATGTTCGCTTCGAACACGCCGACTTCGACCGCCACGCCGTGTGCGTGGAAACCAGTGAGGGACATCTTCAGGTGGGAGCCCATCTGGCCAAACGCCATCAGGTGGAGTGGCTCCAGCAGGCTCTCCTCTTCCTACTCACTCGAAAGCCGAAGTAGGGCCGATGCGTATCCTCACCTTCAATATTCTCTTCGGTGCCTACTCCCCCGCGGGGCGTCTTGAAGCGATCGCTCGCCTTCTAAACAGAGCCAAACCCACGGTGGTCCTGCTCCAAGAATGCATGGACTGGAATGAAGAGCGACTGGAAGAACTGGCAAAACTGACCGCAATGCCTCACTTTCATCTGGGCCGTTCCAATCCTCGGGGAAGCGGAAAGCGCTATCATCTAGGTGTGATGAGCCGGCTGCCGTTGGAAAACGTCAAAAGTCACGGACAGTCGGTGTTGGCGCACAGCTGTCTGGAGGTTTCCGTGGGAGATGTCACCCTTCTCAATCTGCACTTAAACGCGGGCTCCGAGGACGTCAGAAGCCGGGAAATCGAGCACTTGATCCAGGCCGCTTTTCCACCGGAACGAGTGCAAAACGAAAGGCTCATCCTGGGAGGAGATCTCAACGCGCTTTCGCGTCATGACCCCTATCCCGACGGCCTGGGAGACGTGCTGGAAGAAGTCGGAGTCACCAAGTACGGAAACCCGATCTCTCATCAGGTGATGGACAGTCTGGAGGAGACGGGCTGGAAAGACCCGCTTCAAGGAGAGGACAACTGGGCCACGAGATATCGCTCGGAGTCGGAAACACCCATTCCCACCCGAACCGATTATCTTCTGGTTTCACCGCCTCTGGAGCCAAGCGTCGAGAATTGCGAAGTGCTCCCCCTTCCCAACCAAGAGTCGGATCATCATCCGGTGATGTTAGAACTTCGCTTTTGAAGCCTGGTAGTTGAGCACCGGTCTTGGAATGAACCCGGTAGACACCTCGCCGCTCAAGGTCAGCGTGTGCACCGTCTCAACCTCCACGCTTGCGGGAATTTCTCGAGTGGACAGCACGGTTGCCTCGATCCCGTTTTCGCTGAGAAGATCCCAAAGAAGGCGACGGAGCTTCGGAGTCGTCAAAAGAACGAACGGCCCTCCCCCTTTCTCGGCGTACTCTCCCAGACAGAAAAGAAAGACGCGAAGCTTTTCCGAGACGGGCGTGGCCTCGATTTTCACACTGTTCTCAATCCAACTTTCCAGCCAACTCTCTAATTTTGAAGAGCACCTCACCACCTGAATGTGACCCGGTCTATCCTCGTAAGGCTCGTAGGTGAGCGAACCGAGATCCTTGCGAACCGTCTCCACAACTCGTTGAAGGTCTTGTCCGCACCGCGACCAGTTGAGGAGAAGACTGGTCAGAACAAGATCGAGGTCTCGAATGGAAACGCGCTCCTCAAGAAGGGAAAGAAGCACGTAGTAGATGGTCACCAGGGAAAGTTCTTGTTCCAAGACTTCTTCCATCAACCGTTCATGGCGATGAGTCAACTGGAGAATCCATGCGGTCAAATACTCGAAGGTGAACAGGTGTCTGGCTTGGCTCAAAAGGGTTCGGTATATCTCTTCTTTCCAGTCCTCGCTCCACTCTCCAAAGTGAAGTCGTCGATTTCGAAAACGTAGCTCCCAACCGATCCGGGCGGCTTCAACACGAGCACCGGGATATTGAAAGCCCAGGCGTTCTTCGACTCGTTGACAGAGCGTCGACCAGGAGATTCGGACCTCCTCGATAGCCTCTTGGGGAACTCTTACAGTCAGTTCACACGGCTGAGCGCCGGATGAAGCCTGAGAATCGTGACTGAACCGGGTCAGAGCCTGCGTGGCCAGTATGGCTCCGAGCGCGCCGCCCATAGCACAGGTCGCCTCCGACAAGACTCTGTCGAGGGCTTTCTCTTGGCCAAGTTCTTCCAGGGTTCGCCGAACAGACTCACGTAGGTGAGTGAGGCTTGATTCTTCATCGCCCCGCAATTTGGATAGGGCGTTCCATAACTCTTCATCCGACCGCATAAGTGTTCAGTCGTGAAAGAGTTCGTTCTCTTCCCTACCTCAAACTTTATCAGGAAACTTTCCAGCCAGGATACCACCGGCAATCCCACCGCCCGTGGCCCCGGCTGCGAGCCCGACAAGAGGGTAGATGAGTCCTTCGCCCCCCATCCCATCCCCCAAACGTGCGAGAGACAAAAGGCCCATAACCGCTCCGGCTCCGGCTCCGCTGATGACCCCGTTGGCTCGATGCAATAAGGCTGTTTCTCCGGGCTTCGACTCGACTGAACCGGCTAGAATCGCACCACCGGCAAGACCCAAAAGTCCGCCGCCGGCAAATCCCATGAGAGGGTAAATGAGGCCTTCTCCGCCCATGCCATTCCCAGCAGGAGCTAGTAACAGGGCACCTGCTACCGAGGTGACCATTCCTCCGGAAATCGAGCCGGAGACTCGATGAAAAAAAGACGTGCGGCCTTTTCCCGAAGGAACAAACTGATCCGGTGTGGTGGACGGCTCGGAGGTTTGCAAAGGCTGCGAAGTCTTGACGGCTTGAGGCCTTGAGTTGCGCTGAACGGCGGCTGGCTTGAGTGAGGAGTCGATCTGCATAACCCTAACCTACCAGGCCGGAATGAAAGAACGTTGAAATTTTGAAAACCGTCAGCGAAAGGGGTCCATCTCCTGTTCGATACCTTTGCGCAGTTCCATCAGCTTCTTGGCGTATTCTTGCATGGCAAGATCCTTCTTGGATTCGGGTACCCAGGCAGGCACCGAGTGGGACTGGCCCTCGTCGTCCATAGCGATGAAAACGATAATGCAGTGAGTGGTCTTTCGACGCTCCTGGCTCTTGGGGCTTCCGGCAAAAACATCCACCGCAATGTGCATGCTGGTGTTCCCGGTGTAGATGATCTGAGCCGCCACTTCCACCATGTCGCCGATTTTGACAGGTGAGAGAAAGCGGATGCCCCCCACGTAAACCGTAACGCAATAGTGTCCGGACCAACCCACAGCGCAGGCGTAACCTGCCTGGTCGATCCATTTCATCACCGTTCCCCCGTGCACTTTGCCGCCAAAATTGACATCGGAAGGCTCGGCCAGAAATCTTAAGGTTATTTCTCGCTGCATAGGGGGTTGTTCAAGATGCAGGCATCTTTTCCGCTCAAGCCAAACGCTCGGAGATGAGCACCAACCTAAAACCGTGGGAAGTCACGGATAGTCGATATGTGGTCAAGGACCGCTGGATGACTTTGCGAGCCGACGATTGCCGCACCGCCTCCGGGGTGGTCGTCGCTCCCTATTACGTTCAAGAGTCCGCCGACTGGGTTCATGTGGCAGCCTTCGACAAAGAAAACCGGCTTCTCGTGACCAGGCAGTATCGTCACGGAACGGGTAAGATTTCCACAGAACTGCCCTGTGGTGTTATGGAAGAGGGAGAGAAACCTGAGGGAGCTGTCCTACGAGAGTTGAGAGAAGAGACTGGAGCCGAGGTCGATTCGCTCGTTCCGCTAGCCACACTGGACCCGAATCCGGCTCGACGGAGCAACCGGGTCTTCTCATTTTTAGCTCAGGGTACAAGGATTGTCCACCAACAGAACCTGGATGAGAGCGAAGAGATCGAGTTCGAGTTTCTGCCGTTGCAGCAAGTCCTCACCATGATCGATTCCGGCGAGTTCACCCAGGCGCTTCACATCGCCTCTCTCTTTCTCGCCTTGCGCAGGCTCAACCCTTAATATCCAGCAGGCCTCCGGTATGTGAGCTGTAGGATTTGGAGAGCGTCGGGAGACTTCCGAAGCGGTAGGCTGCACTGTTTTTCCAGACGCCGGAAGCCGGAGTTGCTTGAGAGGCACCGCTGAGCTGAATGGAGTCGGTAGGGTGGTAGGCCTCAAGCATGGGGTCGCGGTCACGGTCGGTATCGAACTTGTCTTCTCTCTCTTGGAAACGCTTAGCGGGAGCAAGGGTCTGAGAGAATATGGCACTTAAGTCTTTCATGACAAGTTAAGGCTATCACCCCATCCTTGGTGGCTGCTTGGAACCTCTCCAGGTTCTCTTTAACAGAATATTACAAGGGTGTGTCATTCCTTGGCGGCGACAAAAAGAGAGCGAGGCGCCTTTTACAGCACCTCGCAGATGGAGAGAAATGGTTATGATGGGCCTAGAAGAACCAAGGCGCTGCCGCCATCGCAAGGAGTCCGGTTCCACCACAAACCGTAACGCCCAGCGGCAAGGAAGTACTCAGGCAAAACGTCGCCCATGCGACGAGAAGGAGTAAGGTCAGTCCCGTGACCCCATACTCGACCCCCGAGTACCTTTTTTCCATCATAACCTCCAGGAGGGGAATCTTATGGAGTTATCATAGGGCTTATGGAGGAGCCGGTATATGATCTAGATCAAGAAAGTGCGGCAATTTAGGGCAAGAGATTCACGCCTACAACCTGGAAGGTTTCCGGATCGACGGTGAGTTTGAAAGTGACGGGAATTTCAACATCCTCACCGGATTTTCGAGCCAGAGCCGGTACAAGAACGCTATAATCGTCGAACTTTGGTCGACCGGTATAGCGCACTAGCCAACTTTGCTTTCTGCTCTTCAGCAACAGTTGCCCGCCTACTCCATTGGCTTGAGAGTAGTCGTCCAGGGCAAGACTGAGTCGATGATTGATGGCCAGGCGACTGGGGCGATGTTCCTCTGCGGGCGTTTCCCGAACATGTGCCTCAGCCTCCACAGGAGCCGGGGCTCTATACCTCACCGGCGCCGGAGGAGGCGGCGGAGGAAGATAGATCACTGGAGGCGCGTGGGGCAGCAAAACATTAGGCATGGTTGCCCCCACTCCCCAGGAATAAGGCGGAGCCGCATAAGGCGCATTATAAATCACCGTGGGAGCATAAGGCTGACGGTTGCGAGCACGGCCTCTTCGATGTTTGGGACAACCACAGCGGGGGCCGTGCACCTCTTCCTTTCTCTCAGACTCCACCTGCCTGGTGGTGATGTGGAGTCTGTTCACAGGCTGTTTTATGACTTGAGCCCGGGCCGGCTTGCTTACCGGCGGCGCCGCTCCGCCCGACTGAATTCCCCCCGATGGAGACTGAAAACCCGCACTGGACGAATCTTGAGCCAAGCCCTGTAAGAGTAGAGAGAGAGTAAGAGCGGTTATCAAAAATGGTCGTTTTGTCATGATGCCTCCCACCAAATTCTATAATTTGAGAGGTAACAAGAACTGACAATCTGTGACAGACGGATCAGGCGGTGATAGGCGGTTGAGGATTGGAGAGGGGTTGAACGGGCTCATCTTCCTTGCGAACCGCCTTACGCCGGAGAAGCTCCAGGGCTTGCCTCTGAACCTGTCCTCTGACCGAAGACGCTCCTTCTTTATTCGCCTGCTGGAGAAGTTCCACCGACAGATCGTATAACGTGGGGTCCGTCTTTTTGAGATGTTCGGGCTCCTTAAAAAGTGCCTCTACCCCGTCTGCAATATACTCGTGAGGATTGGTCATTCCGTACTCCGAGTTCACCTCGCGACCCGCCTCCTGGCCGGCCTGGGCCGCTTCATAAGCCTTTACCAGACGGCGGTGCCAGTCTTTATGAAGCTCGGGAGATTCCTCCCGCATGACATGATCGAGAGCGTGGGTAAGTTCGTGAACCACAACTTTCTCGCCATGCTCCGGATTGAGGACCGCATCGTCCACCTGGGCCGTTCGTGAGAGACCGCTGTAATATCCCAACGCCCCCTGAACCGACTTCTCTACGTTTGCCTCCACAGGCACTCGATAGGTTTCTGTGCCGTTCTCGCCCTCAAAATGAGCAAAACGGAAATTGGGAATGATGAAATTCCCTTTGTGGGCGGGAATCAGGATCTGATCCGGATTGTCCTTGAGCCTTGCAACGTTTAGCGACATGAACTCGTGGGCGTTGGGATCTTTTACGTTAGCGAGATTCTTCTCTTGCTGTGCTAAAGACTCAACCTGGGCTTGAACAAGCTCTTCGCCGTTCCATTCGTAAATCAGATCGCGAACTTCGGCCTTCTCCTGGTCGGTCTTGGCACCACTCAAGAAAATCGCGTTATCTACGGAGAAAACCGAGGAGACTGCTGAAGCGGGGCGAGCCACCCGAGAAAGACCCGCCTCATGGAGTCGGCTGGTGAGCTCTGATTTGAGCATAGTTTCTGCTTGAAAAATGTCGTCGGCTAACTCGAGCATGGGATTCGGCGCCCCCTCGTGGATGCCCATCCCGCCGGGAACCGCGCCCATCACCCCACCGAAGATTCCCCCCATCTGCGAGTCTGGACCTTCCTCCGACAAAGACCCGGCCGGAGAACTTCCCCCGGCGAAAAAGCCACCCATCCCCAGGGCCTGTCCCATCATCCCACCAGCTTTGGGCGGTGACACATCTTTCATCCTCTGCGCAATCAAGTCTCGCTGAGACTGCCGCAAGCTATCCACTCTCTGCGACAAATCGCCTAACCGTTCATCGTTTTTAAGCCGCTCCCGAAAATTCTTGACCAGAGAACTCGCCTGGGAGATTTCACTCTGCTCCACCTGGGGGTAGGTGTTCTTCTGAAAAATCAGCTGGGCCGTTTCGGCATCGGTCTCAGTGACATGGAGCTTGACCCCATGCTTTGCCAGGTAGTGAATGGCGCCGGGACCGAGAAAATCCATCTCCTTGTGGACTTGCCGCCCCTGAGAAGCAGTGAGGTCGTGGTCTTCGGAGAGAAGCTCC
>JYMV01022859.1_pt1 | contig 12274 bp, 10 predicted proteins | sample 338911 | NCBI WGS metagenome assembly JYMV01 (sample SAMN03354496, study PRJNA234377) | hydrothermal vent metagenome | biome: Deep sea; feature: Hydrothermal plumes at the Eastern Lau Spreading Center, Western Pacific Ocean; material: Seawater | place: Tonga | collected 2009 | depth 2000 m m | reverse complement strand
GTGCTCGATGCGGCTACGGAGAAAGTCGAACAGAGCCCCATCGGTCATGCCCAACCCCAGCCGCGTGGCTTCGGGTGGAAAGTCGCTCGAATCCAACAGTTCGTGCAGGCCATTGCGCGCCAGGAATAATCCGAGATGATCATAGCTGCGATCTCGGTTTTGCCCGAGGACCATCTCATTGCGATATCCTGCTCGTTCGAGTAACGAGGGCAAACAGAGAAAATCATGGGTATAACGCGTTCGCATCGTCGTCCACCCAAGCTTAGAGTGGTAAGAACAGAGTGTGGCGAACAACCCCCGTGCCGTTTGATCCCCACTGGTGAAGAAATTCTCGAAATAGATGCTGCGCTGTCTGAAACGGTCGAGAAACGGCGTGAGCTGAATGCGGCGACTCGCGTTGGAAGCATCCGAATCGACGCCTTGATATTGTTTAGTGTGATAAATGAACTTCATGTCGAGGTGTGGGGGGTGATCCAGATTGAGGGTTCGACCCAGGTAACGACGATCGAGCCCTTCTAAAAACAGCAGCAGGATGTTCGGTTGATCGGCGATCTTAGCACCATGATTGGTGTCAACGGTTTTGACAAATGGGTATTGCGGGTATGGAAATGTCTGCTCTGAGGCGAGGACCGCTTGGCTTGTGCGTATCGCTTCAGCTTGCGGTAGGACCGTAAGGAATCGCGAGGTCTCTCCGAGGCCACCAAACAAATATGTGCTGAGCATCGTCTCGCTGGCATACCAGACCGGGTTTTGTGCGAGGATGTAATAGACCGAACTGCTGATACTCACGCGTTGGACTGCCCATGGTCCATAGGGGTGTAGGCCGGACGCTCCAGCGACCAATAGCCCTATCAGTCCTAGCGTCATGACGTTTGGAAATGCCGCTTTGATCCGAATTGCAGCTGGCATGACGAGCCGGACAAAGCCATACCACCATCCGATCAGCATCAACGCTTGTACCGTGAACAACCCCAATAACTTCGGCCCCCATTTTGTCGTGTCTTGCAACTCCGTCGTGGTCTGTAGGCTCGCTTCTGAGGGTGTCTCAGCCGTCGGTGTCATGAGGTTGCCGAGATATTCGAAAAAGACAAAGTCAAGGTGTTGTTTGTTATTGACGTAGTACCCCATATCTATGGTGAGGAGCCCCATCAGGAGTAACCCGACCAACAGGGAGGACGCCATCATCCAACGGGCGTGCAGCCTGAATCCGGTAGAGATGTTTTGTGACTGAGCAAGCACGCGATTGCCCATGAATCCTATCGTCGCGAGCAGCGCAGCAGCTCCAATGCTAAGCGTGGCAACGAACACATCCGCTCGCAATCCGGCGATGAGCGTTGTGATGAGTGTGCCGGACGTGGGCATTTCCACAGACATGGCTTCGGGGAGGAGGAAGAGCCGTTGAGCCTGTTGGACGATGATGAACACCATCCACCAGAACACCAGGGTGCGTCGGAAGGACCATGCGGTGTTGACGTCAACGGGATTCATGCGCTTGTCCATCGTGGACATCACAATATCCTATCGTCACGGGTGTTTCAAATTTGTTGGAGACTCGCTACTATGTGGCGTTTGTGTGACGTGACAGGATAAGGCAGAGTAAGGAATGACGACGCAATTGAAAATACTGGCACTCACCCTTGGAGTGTTTCTGACCGTCCTCAATGGGTGTAGCCAGCTTGGACCCGGAAGAATTGAATTAGGTCGCGGCCACTACAATGTCGCCGTTCAACAGACCGACAATGAACAGATGCTGCTCAATCTGGTTCGTCTGCGGTACCGTGACACGCCTTATTTTCTGCAGGTGGCAAGCGTGTCCACGAACTTCGAGTTTGAAGTTTCCACCGATGCCAGCGCGGCACTGCAAACGGGTTCCAACGTGTACGGTCTAGGCATTGGGGGGACGGCAACCGAATCGCCCACGATTACCTACACGCCGCTGCAAGGCGATCAATTTGTCAAACAATTGCTTTCGCCCATGCGTCTGTCCACCGTGCTCTTGTTGTACCATTCCGGGTGGGCGATTGATCGGATCTTGAATGTTACCGTGCAATACCTCAACGGGATTCCGAACGCGCCGAGTGCGTCGGGTCCGACACCGGCCGAGGCGCCTGAATATGGAGACTTTCATCGCATAACCGATCTCCTTCGGATTCTTCAAAAGCGGGGGGATGTGACCCTTGGACAGACGGAGGGAAGTGATGCGTCTGAATCCCTGGTGTTGCGCATCGCGCCGCGGGCGGTTGATTCACCGGCAGGACGTCAACTGATTGGGCATCTTCGGTTACCTCCCGGGCAGACCGACTACGTCTTCACCCCCACCGCGGACCCCAACAACGTCGGAGAAGCGAGCATTGTGATGCGGTCACTGATGGCAAGCCTCTTTTATGTGTCGCAAGGTGTACAGCCGCCGGCTGAAGATGAAACACGCGGTCGTGTGACGGTGACGCGTGATGCCAATGGTCAGCCGTTTGATTGGAAGCAGATGACGGGGGACGTAATGCAGATACGCTCAAGTGGCGACAAACCAGAATCTGCCGCGGTGCGTGTTCGATATCGTGGAACCTGGTTCTACATCGATGATTCCGATTTGACCTCAAAGTCGACGTTCGCGTTGCTCATGAACCTCTTCGCGTTGCAAGCCGGCGACATCCCGACGACCGCACCCGTGCTGACCCTTCCCGTCGCGCGCTAAGCTCTGCAGGGGCGGGTCAAACCACGTCATCCAAATCGACCCGCAGAGCTTCTGCAATCGCTTTCAGCCCACTAACAACGGTTTTTCTGACCGTTATCGTGCTCACGTAGTCCACGTGTCGTAGGTGTGATTCGGGTGCCATGGATTTGACATATCCTCCCTCTGGGGGCACCAAATGTTTGAAAACATTGCAAAAGATGGGTCGTATCCTTACAATAAATCTTCCCGCTCCACCTATTACCAGTATTCGGGACAGGTGACTCTTGTGAAACGGACTTCATCAGGCCGGGTGGTGACGATTCTCTTCATCATTACCCTTGTGGCGTTTGGGCTTGCGGATATTCTCAATAGTTTCCTTGCGCAAGCCTTGGAAGCTCCGTCTAGCATTTCCAAGCCTGCGGATGCTCCGCCTCCACTGCCAGAGGTTGTTGATATTGATGAGGTTGTACGGGTCATCCTTGAGGGGAATCTGTTTCCGCAGCCCGAACAACTCGAATCGGCGGCTATCAGGGACGGCGATTCCTTGCTTGGGTATGAAGTCTCATCGTCCGGAGAGGTTGTCACGCCTGATGGGTCCCTTTCGCTTCGTCTGATGGGCACGGTGGTTGGGCCCCCTCGGTTGACCTATGCGATTATCGATGCCGGCGATGAGGGGCAGCGTTTGTATCATCTTCACGACATGGTTCTTGATGTGGCCAAAGTGGTGCGGATTTCGCGGAATGAAGTGACTGTTGATGTTGGGGGGATGCCGGCGTTGCTGCGGACGGAATTCGAGCCCGTGCGATCGAAACCTACAGTCCAACCCGGCATGCCCACTGGGGCATCGATCTCATTACGCGGGACCAAAGCTACTGCCGTGACCCCGCGTAAACCGAAACGAAAAAAGGGAAAGCAGCGCTTTACGGTGGATCGCAAAGAGGTTGATGCGGCGTTTGCTAATCTCCCGCGGCTCCTGACGCAAGCACGCGTGATGCCCCATTATTCCGGCGGGAAAATGGCTGGGTTCCGGGTGGTTTCCGTGAAATCAGACAGTCTCTTCGATCATATTGGGTTACAGCCCCAAGACGTGCTGAAACGAATCAATGGAATGGAGATCAAAGATCCCTCGAGATTTCTCAGTGCATTCCAGCAGGTGAAGGAAGAGGAAACCATTACCCTCGACCTCGTTCGGAAAGGCCAGCCAAGTACCTTCGTGTACGATATTCGGTAACGTGATGCGTCATTTCTCCTGTCATCCCATGCGGGCCTCTCATCACTGCCTGTTTTGGCTATTGTCTGCATGCATGATCGTTGGCGGACTCATTGCCACCGAACATACGTTCGCTCAGCCTACCGCTGATACAGCGATTCCCCTGGCGGGGGAGGCGATCACGCTTGATTTTCAAGAAGTTGAACTCCCGGTGTTCATTCGATTTATCAGTGAGTTTACCGGGAAGAACATTATGATAGATGAAGCGGTGAGGGGAAAAGTGTCATTGTTTTCTCCGGCAAAAATCTCGAGTGACGGTGTCTATCAGGTATTTCTTGATGTGCTCAAGCTGAAGGGATTTATCGCGGTTGAAGCTGGGGAAGTTATTCAAGTGCTTTCGGCTGCCGACGCGCCTTCAGGTCGCCAGATTCATGTACATAAGCTCAAGAACGCGAGGGCTGCTGACATTACGGCTGTTCTCGTTGGGCTCGTCAGCCGATCGAACGCGGTCACGCCGCCACAACCGGGCAAACCCATCGTGCGTCGAGCCGCAGAGTTCGAAGGGCCGGTGCAGATCTATCCGGACAAGGCATCGAATTCGCTCATCATCACGGCCACTCCGGTTGACTACCGGCGATTGGTGTCGATCATTGATGGGTTGGACGTGCGATTGGGGCAGGTCTTCGTCGAAGCCGTGATTATGGAGGTAAGTCTTGCCACGTTGAAAGAGATAGGCAACGAACCCAGTTCGCTGCTTGCCACGACGGGTGGCAACCTGACCACCCTCGGTGGGTTTAACCAATCGCCCGAGAATATTGTGGGCATTGCCTCGTTGTTGGCGGGACAGCTTTCAGCAGGGATCGAAGATTTAACCCCGGTGACGATTCGAAACTTCTTGCATGCGCTCCTGACCCGCAAGGACGTGAATTTGCTTTCGACGCCGCAGATTCTCGCGGCAGATAACCATAAGGCGAAAATCATCGTGGGCGAAAACCGTCCGTTTGTCACTGGACAAAGTCAGTCGGTGGGGGGCAATACGCTGACCACAATCGATCGCGAAGATGTCGGGGTCACCCTGGAGTTGACACCGCATATTATGGCTGACGGCATGATCAGACTCGAGGTCTCGCAAGAGATTACGGCAGTGGATGAGACCATCGCGCAGAATATCGGCGATACTCCCGTCGGGCCAACGACGACGAAGCGAGGAACGAGCACCACCGTGATTGTTCACGACGGGGATCCTATCGTGTTGGGGGGCCTGATTCGAGATAACGTCACTGTATCCGAGCGAAAAATTCCACTCCTCGGAGATATCCCATTTCTTGGCGCGATGTTCCGGTTCGAAACTCGTAGCAGTGAGAAGATCAATCTGCTGATTTTCTTGACACCTCATATCGTCCGCGATCCAGAGGATCTTGCCAAAATCAGGGAAGAAAAGGTTGAAGACATGCAACCGTTCCTCGACGATACCCGCATTGAAGATAGTCAGTTGCCAAATGCGGTCCAGCAATTGCGCATCGTTCCTTCGGGTGAAGTGATCAATCACTCGTTTTCGTTTCGGCTGACTCCCATCGTCTCGTCCTCTCCCGGGGCCTAAGGGTCCTAACCTTGCCTATGTCTATCACGGACGACCGGCTCAGCGAGATTCTCCAAGACAAATATTCCGTCGACCCCGCACGTATTGAAGCATCGCTCGAGGTCCTGCGTGAGAAAGGAGGACGGCTGAGCGATATTTTGCTCAATCAGCAGGTGGTGCGTGAAGGAGAGTTGCTTGAGGCGCTCAGCCTTCAATATCACCTTCCACATCGCGCGCACCTTCGCCCTCCCGATATTGAGTTTGCTCTCGTATCGCGGGTGCCGATCGCCTTTGCCAAACGGTATGTGGTGCTTCCCATCCGGGTCCATGATGATGTCGTCGAGGTGGCGACAGCTGATCCCCTGAACTTCGCCCCGTTAGATGACCTGCGGATTTTGTTGGACCACAACGTCCAGCCGGTGTTGAGTACCGCGACGACTATTATGGGGTGCATCAATCAGGTCTACGATCAGACCACGTCCAATCGAGCTGAACAGGCCATCGAGGATATGTCGGTGGCAGAAGATGTTGACGCGTCAGGCGGGGAGTGGACAGAGCCGCTGGACTTGCTTGATGCGACTGATGAAGCCCCGATGATCCGGCTGGTCAATTCCATTCTCTATCAATCGGCTCGACAACGTGCCAGTGATATTCATCTCGAGCCGTTCGAACGAGAAGTGCTGGTCCGTTATCGCATCGATGGCGTGTTGTACAACAATATGACCCTTCCGCGACGGCTGCATCCTGGGTTGGTCTCACGCGTAAAAATCATGGCGGGACTGAATATTGCGGAAAAGCGTCTTCCCCAAGATGGGCGCCTGACCATACGAACGGCCGGACGTGAAATCGATTTGCGGGTCTCGGTCATTCCAACGGCGTTTGGCGAGCGGGTGGTGCTCAGACTCCTCGAAAAAGGGACGCGCCTCTTTAGTTTTGCCGATCTTGGGCTCACCAACGAAAAGAAGGCGGTGATCGATCAACTTATTCGGATGAGTCACGGGATTTTGTTGGTGACGGGGCCCACAGGAAGTGGAAAGACCACAACGTTATATACCGGGTTGAGCCAAATCAATACGTCGGACAGAAACATTATCACCATCGAAGATCCGGTGGAATATCAATTAACCGGGATCGGGCAAATGCAGGTCAACGCTAAAATTAATATGACCTTTGCCAATGGACTGCGGGCAATCCTTCGACAAGATCCGGACGTAATCATGGTTGGCGAGATTCGAGATCGGGAAACCGCGGATATTGCCATTCACGCGTCGCTGACAGGGCATCTGGTGTTGTCGACCTTACATACCAACGATGCGGCCGGTGCGGTTACCCGACTCATCGATATGGACGTTGAGCCGTTTCTCGTTTCGTCGTCTGTTGCGGCGGTGATCGCACAGCGGTTGGTTCGAGTGTTATGTGCCGAATGTCGTCAGCCGACATCCCTGTCACACGAAGAACTCGTGAAACTTGGGTTAGATACGACATCGGTCACCACAACCATCTATCGTGCTGTCGGCTGTGATGCCTGCATGAAAACAGGGTATCGCGGCAGGCAGGGCATCTATGAAATTTTGTTGGTCGATGATGATATCAGGGCGCTCATTCTTGCGAAAACGGACTCGACCCAGATTCAGAAACTGGCGGTCGAGAAAGGCATGACGACGCTCGCCCACGAGGGAGCGCTCAAAGTCCTCGAGGGTGTCACGACAGTAGAAGAAGTACTGCGCGTGACGCTACAGGACGTCGCCTGGTAGATTGCCGACATCTCATTAGCTGGTTCTCCCCTACCTTTAAGCCAGCCTCCCAACTCATCGCGTAGGAACCTCCAGTGTTTTCCCACCTTGTGAGCGGGGATTATTTCCTGAGTTCTCCTCAGTCCGCCGCGAGCAAGGCTTTCGCTTCGGTGTGCCCTGTTATATGATCAGTGCCATTCGGCGTACATTACGTATGGGAGAGTTCTAAGCAAATGCCGGTCTATGAATATCAGGGGCTGACCGCAGCAGGGAAAACGGTGTCTGGCATGATTGATGCCGATACCGCGAAAGGTGCGCGTCTGAAGCTTCGCAACAACGGGGTCTTTCCTACCGATTTAAAGGAAGGAGGATCGGCGGGAACAGATGGCCTGCTCACGTTCAAGTCCCGTGCGGAATCGATCTCTCTGAAGGAACAAGCCTTGCTGACGCGGCAACTGGGAACATTACTGACCGCGGGTCTGCCCCTTGTCGACTCACTCAGTGCCCTGATCGACCAAATCGAGAAAGCCAACATTAAAGGTGTGATGGCGGATATTCGTGAACGGGTGCGGGAAGGGAGCGCGCTTAGCCAAGCGCTCCAGTGCCATCCTGGATCATTCTCTCCGCTTTACACCCATATGGTTTCAGCAGGCGAGGCCAGTGGCGCGTTGGATGAGGTGTTGGCACGTCTGGCCGATTTCCAAGATAGTCAGATCCGACTCAAAAACCAGATTACGACGGCGTTGATGTATCCGATGTTTATGTTCGCGGTGGGGAGCATGGTGCTTTTTGGTCTGGTCACGTTCGTGGTGCCCAAGATTACGGCAGTGTTCACCGACATGGAGCAGGCGTTGCCACTTCCAACCATCATTCTATTGACCGTGAGCGATGGGCTGGCTGCCTATTGGATGTGGTTTCTCGCCGGGGGTGTGTTCGCCGTGCTGATGGTAAGGCGGTATCTGCAGACCGAGGTAGGGCGTGAACGATATGATGCGTTGTTGCTCAAACTTCCAGTGGTGGGGACGGTGGTGCAAATGGTCGCCGTTTCTCGGTTTACACGAACACTCAGCACCATGTTGAGTAGTGGTGTGCCGCTGATGCAAGCTCTTGAGGTGGTGTCACGGGTCGTGAACAATCGGGTGCTTCAACATGCCATTGATGAGGCGCGTCAGAATATTCGGGAGGGTGAAAGTCTTGCCGCGCCATTAAAACGCAGTGGCTTGATTCCACCGTTGGCCACGCATATGATCGCGGTCGGAGAGAAAAGCGGTGAATTGGAAGCGATGCTTATTCGCGTGTCGCAGGTGTACGATTCTGAAGTCGACACATCGATGAATCAACTGACCGCGCTGCTGGAACCCATCATGATTGTGGTGATGGGCGTGGTGGTCCTGTTTATTATTCTGGCCATTTTGCTTCCAATTTTCGAAATGAGTCAGATGGCACGGTAAGTTTTAGTGAAGGAGAATAGGCATGCGAGATCAACGAGGGTTCACGTTCGTCGAGATTATGGTGGTCGTTGCCATTCTTGCTATTTTGGCGGCCATTGTGGTGCCCCGAATTATGGGAAGGACGGATGAAGCCAAGATTACGGCGGCAAAAGTACAGATGCGCAATATCGAAGGCGCGTTGAAGTTGTACAAGCTGGATACTGGGAAGTATCCACCCACAGAGCACGGTCTCGAGGCGCTCATCACCAAGCCAACATCCGGGAAGGTCCCCAAAAACTGGCGAAGAGGAGGATACCTCCAGGCGGTCCCAAAAGATCCATGGGGAACGCCGTTTCTCTATCTGAGTCCCGGCGTCCATGATGACTATGATCTCGTCTCGAATGGGAGTGATGGTGAGCCTGGCGGAGAAGGTGAAGAGGCGGATATTCAAAGCTGGAACTTTCAGCAGTAGGGGGTTGTTGAAAAAATCCGCCAGCGGCGTTCGCGGTTTTTCGTTTGTCGAGCTTATTGCCGTCATCTTTGTGCTGACGTTGTTGGTGGCCATTGTATATCCTAAGATCGGAGTCGGGGGGGATTTAAAAAGCGTGTCCCGAAAGCTTATCGGGACCATTCAACATGCGTATTCGACTGCTGAGTCGGAGAAACAACCCTATCGTCTGCATTATGATCTCACCTATGGCGAATACTGGATCTCTGAGGCGGCTACCGACGCCGATGACGATGCGTCCCAAGATGCGAAGCCAGAGAAGCTACGACGTCTTCCCAAAGGCATTAAATTCACGAAAGTCGAAACCCTCCATTTCGGCGATGTGGTGGATGGACGCGCGTTTACCCACTTCTATCCCATCGGTCGCGTTGAACCGACGGTGATCCATCTCCAGAATGAAGAATACGAAACACTCTCGCTCTCCATCAATCCGCTTACCGCCCGCGTGACCGTCAGTTTTGACGCTGAATAGTTGCTCGCAGACTGTATGAGCGCGTAGGATACCTGTCGGTACAACGGGGGTAATGGTGTTGAAAAGCAATCAAGGGTTTACTCTTTTAGAGGTCATGATCTCCCTCGCAATCCTCGGCATCACTTCCACGGTGCTGTTGGGCTTGCGTAATTGGGACCTTGATGCCCGTATTTTTTCCCAAAAAGTGACCATCGCCACTCTTCTGGTTCAAGAAAAACTCGTCGAAGCCGAATTGGCGGTCGATGGCCCCCCGGCGTTTGGCGTTACCACTGGTGATTTTGGAGATCGTGCTCCTGGGTTTGTCTGGAGACAAAAAGTGTCCACCACCCCCTTGACGATTGATGTTCGAGAAGTGAAGGTTCGTGTCTCGTGGGGGTCGCATCACGACGAAGACAGCGTTGTGCTCTCGTCCGAATCCGATGAAGATGAAGAAGAAGAGGAAGAAACCGCGGATGCGGTGGATGCCGTGGCCTACTATCTTTTTGACCAATGATACACTCGTCGCGTCATCTGAACGGGTTTACGCTGATTGAAGTCTTGCTCGCCATGGCAATGGTGGCGATCCTGTTTACGCTGCTCTATGGAACGTTTGGGAGCAGTTCGGATCTTATCCAAGCGGCTGAACAGGAGGGAGAGTCGTATCATATGGCGCGGTTGACCGTTCGTCAGCTCTCTCACGAATTGACCTCTGTGGTTCAATCGGTCAACGGAGTGGTGTTTCGTGCCACCGAAGGAGCCGGGTGTCCACAGATCGCGCGTTTCGAGTTTATGGATGCCGGTGGATTTGAGGATAAGGGAGGGATAGGGTTCGTCGCCGTCGATGCCGAAGAAGATGATCGCCCCGTGGATTGTCTTACGTTTGCTACCTATGCGCATGGACGCTATCGGCCGGATGCCAAGGAATCAGATCTTAGCGTGGTAACCTACTGGCTTGATGGCGATAAGGTGATGCATGAAGAAGAGACCAATCTCTTTAGCCTTTCATCGAAAAGCGTGGAATCGTATCCACTTGCCGAAGGCGTCGAGGGCATGAATTTCAAGTTTTTTGATGGTGCCCAATGGGTCGATGAGTGGGATGCCGGTGAGCAAGACGTGCTCCCTCAGGCCGTGGAAGTGGAGCTGAGGTTTGTGTTGCCGTCGGAAGAACGCCGGGTATTCACAACTATGATATCGGTAGCACGCGCGCCGGAATGACGCGGCTCTGGTCGAGCCTGTGGCGATGGGGCGCCTATGGCTTCTATGCGATCTTGATTTTCGGGGTATGTGCATACATTACGTTTCCATCTCAACAGTTTCACGCCTGGTTGATGGCCGAAGCCGATCGGCGATTCGGCATCCAAATGACAGCGCGGGCACTCCAGTCTCGGGCACCTCTTCGTCTTGATATTGATGGAGCCATGCTCTCGATTGACTCAGCGCGCGTTCCACCCTCACGGATGGTCACTGGGGGCATCCACGGGCTGCCAATTGAACATCTGAGTCTGGAACTTCACGTATGGCCTCTCCTCTTGGGACAGGGGGGTGTGTTGAGCACCGAGATTAACGTGTTCGGCGGCGTGATTCGTGGGACACTCACCGCTAAAAGAGATGATGGCCAATGGCAATATCATGTGAAGGGCGACGGCGAGCGCATTCGCCTCCAGCATGTGGAGGAGCATATGCTCGCATCGAGCGAGGAAGGACAGGTATTTACCGCCGGCACTGGTGCCATGCGGTTTGATTTTGTGTGGACGGGAGAGAACGTTCGTTCTGGGGCCGGCACGGTCTCTGTCAGTATGGATGATACGACGGTCAATGTGGCGGGTCTGTCTCCTGTCGCGATCTCAGCGTTATCCGGGAGCCTGACACGCGACCAACGTGGATGGTGGCGAACCGATGATGTGCAACTCACTGGTGCGAATAATGGGTTTGCCGGGACCGGGCAGGCCCGTTTCCTATTCGATGACCCTGTTTCAAATAGCATGATCAATCTCTCGGTGAGCGTCACGATGGATGACAGCGCAAAGCGTCAGCATCCTCAGCTTGCGGGGTTCATGCCCAATACGGGTGAACCGGCCCTTCTGACTGTCACGGGAACGCTGAGTCGACCGGTCATTCTGATTAACGGAGTTCCAATTCTGGCGCGCTAATGCTAGCGAGATTCACACAAAAAATCGCGCAAACGTTTCGTCCGCGGAGCTACGTCGGTCTGGATATTGGCAACACCACTGTGAGAATCACCCGTTTTCGTCGTGGACTCACCGGTCCGGATGAGATTGTGAGTCTACATCAGAAACTTGTGGTGGGTGATACCGTGGGGCCCAGCTCAGACGCCGTGGCACAACAACTGCGTGTATTGTTTCAGGAACACGCGTTACACGGCGTTCCCGTTGTAGTCGCGATGCAAACACATTGGCTATTTTCCCGGATCCTCACTGTCCCCTTTACCGATCCAAAAAAAGTCGCTCAAGTCATTCCCTATGAAACGGAGGAGTTGATCCCCCTCGGGTTAGACGAGGTCGTGCTTGATCACACCATCATTGATACGCGTGAGGGAGAAAGTACCGTTCTCGTCGCTGCAGTCCCTCGAGATCGTATGGCTCGACATTTGGAGCTGTTGGCAGAGGCGGGTGTCGATCCGGTGTTGATCGACCTTGATAGCCTGTCACTGTTTCACTTTTATCAATACGCG
>JYMV01006180.1_pt1 | contig 12274 bp, 8 predicted proteins | sample 338911 | NCBI WGS metagenome assembly JYMV01 (sample SAMN03354496, study PRJNA234377) | hydrothermal vent metagenome | biome: Deep sea; feature: Hydrothermal plumes at the Eastern Lau Spreading Center, Western Pacific Ocean; material: Seawater | place: Tonga | collected 2009 | depth 2000 m m | reverse complement strand
ACTTCATGAACCGAAAAAATCCGGCCTTCACCTATTTCATATCCTGCCGTGAGTAGATAGTTTTCATCTGCCCCCACAATCATGATGTTGGGGTTTGTCTTCTTGGATTGATATTTTAAAGTGCTCTGCCAGGAGGCAACCGCAGTGATGGATGTAATTGTATTCATGCCAAATTCCTTTTTAAATCTCGTGGCTTCATCATAAGCAATAGGCCGGTAACGCTTTGGTCTTTTACCACCCTTACCCACATGAACATTGAGGCCCCTATTCCTCATTTTGAAGGTATTGGCCCCCATACTGGTAAAATTGCTGTGGATGGATTGCTTTATTGAATCAATGGCTGTCAGAATGCCAACTAATGCGGTTATACCAATAGCAATGATCAAAATGGTCAGGATGGTTCGCAGCAGATGACTCCTAATAGAAGTCAGAGCTATCCTGATATTTTCTTTGAAAAGGGTGTTCATTTTACTGAATTCGCCATCCTTGAAACGCAAGTTACTAATAAAGAATATTGAACTGAGCTTTAAATGATAGAGCCTCCATTAATTCTCCTAAATTCAGATACAATTACATGCTTTACAGCTGGTTTTAAAGGCAGCATTTTCCTACATTTGCAACAACATCCAATCAAACTACAACCTAATTATGGCCTTTGATATTGAAATGATAAAGGCGGTTTATGAAAAGCTGCCAAACCGCATAGATGCCGCCAGAAAGACTGTCGGAAGACCGTTGACATTAACTGAAAAAATACTGTACTCCCACCTACACAGCACAATAGAGCTTTCCGTATTCGAAAGGGGTACAAGTTATGTTGATTTTGCACCTGACAGGGTAGCCATGCAGGATGCTACTGCACAAATGGCGTTGTTACAATTCATGCATGCAGGAAAATCAAAAGCGGCAGTGCCATCAACTGTTCATTGTGACCACCTGATTCAAGCGAGTGTAGGTGCGAAACGAGATTTAGAAACTGCAATAGGAGCCAACAAAGAAGTTTATGATTTCTTGTCATCTGTGTCAGATAAATACGGTATTGGATTCTGGAAACCCGGTGCAGGAATTATTCATCAGGTGGTTCTCGAAAATTACGCTTTCCCCGGAGGGCTCATGATTGGCACTGATTCTCATACCGTGAATGCAGGCGGACTTGGAATGATTGCAGTAGGCGTTGGAGGAGCAGACGCCGTTGATGTGATGGCGGGAATGCCCTGGGAGCTAAAGTTTCCCAAACTTATCGGCATTAAGCTAACTGGTAAACTGAGTGGTTGGACCAGTGCCAAAGATGTAATTCTCAAAGTAGCCGGGATTCTGACGGTAAAAGGAGGTACTGGCTGCATCCTGGAGTATTTTGGAGAAGGAGCCAGCGGTATTTCGTGCACGGGAAAAGGTACAATATGCAACATGGGCGCTGAAATAGGTGCCACAACTTCCACCTTTGCGTATGGTGATCAGATGGCAGAATATCTTCGTGGAACAGAAAGAGCGGAGATTGCTGATTTAGCAGATAAAGTGAGAGAACATCTAACGGGTGACCCTGAAGTTTATGAGGACCCAGAGAACTATTTTGATCAGGTAATTGAAATAGACTTATCAACTCTTGAACCTCACATCAATGGGCCATTTACTCCAGACAAAGCATTTCCTGTTTCGGAATTTGCACAAGCTGTAAAAGACAATGACTGGCCAGAAAAATTAGAAGTAGGATTGATTGGATCGTGTACCAACTCATCTTATGAGGACATCACAAGAGCTGCATCCATTGCCAAGCAAGCCAGTGACAAAAACCTGAAGGTGAAATCTGAATTTACGATTACTCCAGGTTCAGAGCAAGTTCGCTACACAGTAGACCGAGACGGATACCTCAAGATTTTTGAGGATATGGGCGGCGTTGTATTGGCGAATGCTTGTGGCCCCTGTATCGGGCAATGGGCAAGGCACACGGATGACCCCAATCGCAAGAATTCCATTATCACCTCTTTCAACAGAAATTTTGCGAAGAGAAATGATGGAAATCCAAATACACATTCCTTCGTTGCATCGCCAGAAATAGTGACGGCAATGGCCATTGCCGGGCAGCTCACGTTTAACCCTATGACCGATGCCTTAGAAAATGAAGATGGTGAAATGGTAAAATTCGACGAGCCAGTTGGACTCGCTGCGCCTCCTGATGGATATGCCGTTGAAGATGCTGGTTACCAGGCGCCTGCAGAGGATGGCAGCGGCATAGAGATAAAAGTAAATCCCGAATCTGAACGATTGCAGTTACTAGAACCCTTTCAACCCTGGGATGGAAATGACCTGACCGGTAATAAATTGCTCATAAAAGCCAAAGGAAAGTGTACAACGGATCATATATCGATGGCCGGACCCTGGCTCAGGTACAGAGGCCACCTGGATAATATTTCGGATAACATGTACACAGGAGCAATCAATTTCTTCAATGAAAAAGCTGACAGTGTAAAAAATCAATTAACTGGAGAGTATGACAACGTACCTAAGGTGGCGAGAGCCTATAAAACAGAAGGAGTTGGATCTATAGTTGTTGGTGATGAGAATCTAGGCGAAGGATCCTCAAGAGAGCATGCAGCAATGGAGCCCAGGTTTTTAGGCGTTAAAGCGATTCTTGTAAAATCTTTCGCCAGAATCCATGAAACAAACCTTAAAAAACAGGGCATGCTGGGATTGACCTTTGCCGATAAGGGTGACTATAATAAAGTTCAGGAAGATGATAGCATTGATATTGTAGGCCTGGACAGCTTTAGCCCGGGAAAACCCCTGACTGTAGTCTTAAACCACGCCGATGGTTCATCGGATGAGATTGCTGTCAATCACAGCTACAATCAGAATCAGATTGAATGGTTCAAAGCGGGATCGGCATTAAATCTTATTAAAGCACAAAATCAATAATCAAGACTTGATTTTAAGAGCCGCGCGCGGAGAGAAAGTTGATCGCACACCTGTATGGCTCATGCGACAGGCGGGTAGGATATTACCCGAATACAGAGCACTGCGCAACAAAGTAAAAAGCTTCAAAGAGCTGGTTAAGACTCCAGAGCTGGCATGTGAGGTAACATTGCAACCCGTAGACCTTCTTGAAGTAGATGCCGCTATAATATTTTCTGATATTCTGGTGATACCAGAAGCTATGGGTTTACCTTATGAGTTAAAGGAAAAGTTCGGGCCGTATTTTGAAAAGACGATAGCAACCCAATCAGATATTGACAAAATGGTAATTGCCTCCGGTGAAGACCTTTCCTATGTGACCGATGCAATCAAATTAGCAAAGAGTGCTTTAAATGGCAAAGTCCCTTTAATTGGATTTGCGGGCGCTCCATGGACAGTTATGTCTTATATGATTGAAGGACAGGGCTCCAAGACTTTTTCTAAGGCGCGCAAGTTTCTTTACACCGAGCCGGAACTCTCTCATCAGCTATTGGAAAAGATCACCCAGAGCACCATCAATTATTTAGAGGCGCAAATTGAGGCGGGGGCGGATATGCTTCAAATCTTTGACAGCTGGGCAGGAATCCTCAGTCCAGATCATTACAGGGAATTCGGAATAGCCTATTTAGATAAAATTTGCGCATCCCTTGGTGATGACACGCCGATAATCGTGTTTGCAAAAGGAGCAAATTTTGCATTGAAGGAACTGTCAATGCTGAGCTGCGATGTAATCGGTATAGACTGGAACATGGAGATTGCCGATGTAAAAGCACAAGTGACGAATAAAACCCTTCAGGGGAATTTGGACCCCGCCCTGCTCTATTCAGATACGGATACGGTTGCAGCTGCTACAACGGCAATGCTAAATGCATTTGGTCCCAACGGGCATATTGCAAACCTCGGCCATGGTGTATATCCAGATACTCCACTGGATAGCGTTAAAGCTTTTATCAACACGGTAAAGGAGCACCAATTTGGGTAATCAGTTAAAGTCAACTATTTGTAATTTAGCATCAAACACTTTTCGATGATTGTAGACATCTTCATACCCTGCTTTATAGACCAGATGTACCCTGGTACAGCCGAGAACATGGTAAAAGTGCTGGAGAAGTGCGGATGCGAAGTTCGTTACAATCCAGAGCAAACTTGCTGCGGCCAGGTAGCATTTAATTCTGGGTTTTGGGATGAGGCCAAGGAGGTGGGTGTAAAATTCATCAATGAATTCTCAGAGAGTAAATACCTGATAATCCCCTCCGCCTCCTGTGCGGGAATGATTAAGAATTACTACTACGATTTGTTCCATAATTCCGCTCTTCATAACGAGTACAACCAGATGAAGGACAACACCTATGAGTTCGCAGATTTTATGGTGAATGTGTTGAAGAAAACCGACATCGGAGCAAAGCTGGAAGGCGTAGCCACCTATCACGACTCCTGCTCGGCATTGCGTGAGTACAAACTAAAAAATGAGCCCAGGGAGCTATTGAGCCATGTCAAGGGCCTGGAGCTAAGAGAAATGAATGAAACCGATGTTTGCTGTGGTTTCGGCGGGCAATTTGCAGCTAAATTTGAAGCCATTGCCTCCAGTATGGTTGAGCAGAAGGTCGAGAATGCAGTAGAAACGAAAGCTGATTACATTATTTCCACAGACTCTTCATGCTTGATGCACATTGATAGCTACGCCAAGAAGAACAATCACAACCTGAAGATCATGCACCTTGCGGATGTTCTTGCCTCAGGCTGGTAGGTAGAGATCAACGAATTCGCGTATACAACCGCTGCCTCCTTTTTTAGATAGAATAATAGTCGCGATTTCCTTGACGCTGTTGTCAGCGTCTGCAGGACAAGCTGAAATGCCTACCGCTTCCATGGCATCGCGGTCATTCCGGTCATCACCAATAAATGCAATATTTTCCATGGCGATTCCCATTTCTGCGCTCCAGCGTTTAAGCGTCTCAATTTTAGCATCTGCACCCGTATGCACATGTTTAATGCCGAGTAGATCTGCCCGATTTTGAATGAGTTTTACGTTATACCCAGATGAGATGATACCCACTTTAAACGCGCGTTTTGACAACCGTCTTATCGCTACTCCATCTCTTGTGTCAAACTTTTTAAATTCATCTCCTTTCTCGGTATAGTACATTCCTCCATCCGTCATCACGCCATCAATGTCCAGGACCAACAATTGTATATTTTTTGCAGATACCTCAGCTAATGTCTTTAGGTCTTTCTTGACTAAAAGATCGATGGAGAGATCAAAGAATTCAGAAAAGCTTAGTAGATCGTTAACAGAAGCCTCAGCTCCTTCAATAACCAAATCCAGTTTACCAATAAAATCAGCATTGGCAACCGATGAAATTGCACCGTTTTGATTTTTAAGATGTTCCAGGTTAGATGTTAGAAAACTCATGCTGGTGTAGTGATTGGCTGGTTGATTGGTTGATTAGTTGATGGTTGACTGGTTAATTGGTTGATTAGTTGACTGGTTGAGCGGTTGAGCAGTTGATTGGTTGAGCGGCTGAGCGGTTGAGCGGTTGAGCGGCTGAGCGGTTGATTGGTTGATTGGTTGATTGGTTGATTGAATGCGCAATAATCCCGGTTTATAAGATTTTACAAAAAAGAGCTTATTAATGATAACCAACTTAGATCACGGTGCGCCCTACTGATTGTGTAACCACTTTCAGGCTTTCCAACAGATCTGTAAATTGCATGTGGTCGAGTTGTTGTGAAGCATCAGATTTTGCCACCTTAGGATTGGGGTGCACTTCAATGAGTAATCCATCTACACCCATAGCGGCACATGCCCGGGCCAAATCCCCTACTCCATAGGCATATCCCATGGCATGGCTTGGATCTAAAATAATAGGCAAATTCGTGTATTCCTTTAGATAAGCAACACCGCAGAGATCCAACGTAAACCGCGTATCATTTTCAAAAGTACGTATACCGCGCTCACAGAGAATGACATTCTCGTTTCCACCGGATAAAACAAATTCCGCCATCTGGACGAACTCTTTTAACGTTGTTCCAAATCCCCTCTTCAAAAGGACGGGTTTGTCCGTCTTGCCACAGCGTTTCAATATTCCGTGATCGTACATCGATTTGGCTCCAATTTGAACTATATCAGCATACTCAATTATTTCATCCACGTGCGTAGAGTCCCGAACTTCAGTGATAATATTCAATCCATATTTGGAGCGAATCTTATCCAATAACTTGAGACCTTCTAATTCCAACCCTTGAAAACTATAGGGAGAAGTTCTCGGCTTGTAACATCCGGCACGTAAGGTCGAAATGCCAAGCTCTATCATCAATTCAGCTGATTGTGTGATCTGCTCCTCCGATTCGACTGAACAAGGGCCAGCAATTACCAGCGTATTGTTGTGCGTTCCTCCAATTTTATTAGCACCTATTGTTACCGAACGCGTTTCTGAAATGTAGTTGCGGCTGGCAAGCTGCATATCAGAACCAAAAGGAAAGTGTTCTTCGACATACGCTCCATGTTTTTCATCCAGTTCCTTTAAAGAAGATGAAGTAACAAGGACTGAATGTCCATTCTTTCTGAAGCTGAATGCACACAATTCTTTCGCAATCCTTTTTACATCTTCGTCAGAAACAGTACCTTTTAAATGAATAATCATAATTCTCCTTTAATAAGGTTTATAAATGTTACCACCCCAGTTACCTTATTGTCGTTTGTCACAACAGGTAAGTACGAAATGGGGAAGTCATGTGATTTTATATGTTTTAACAGCTCTATAACTGTTTTATTATTTTCAATTGTTACCGGACTCTTGTTGATAATCTCGGCTACCTGAATTTCGTTTAGATTATCTATATGTTTTAAAAGTCCCTTCCGAACATCTGCATTACTTATCAATCCCTCTAGCTTGCCCTCACCATCCACCAAAATTGTAAAAGCCAATTTAAAATCGTCGATGGACTGTAATACCTCCTTAAAGGTACGATTTTTTGGACCCAGAATTGGAATTTCGTCCGCAGCCCGCATAAAATCCTCAACCTTGAAATGTGACTCAATTTCATTTGACTTCAGATTGAGAAGTGCAGAACTCAGCTGGTTTTCTTTAAACAGGTATGAGCCGGAAACCGCTGCAAAAACGCCCATATTCCGAAGAATAAATGATACTTCGGCATTTACACCGCCATCTACATGAATTTTTTTATCCGGATAAAGGCTTCTGAATTTCCTGATCTTTTGAAAGTTCTGCTTATCAAATACTCCCGAGCTCTGCCCGGGCACTGTCGCCATGAACAAAATGAATGAAAATTGATCTTCGTAACTATCGAAAACCGAAATATCCGTATCAGAGGTAATTGCCAAACCCAAGCTCGATTGTATATTTCCAGGTATCTGCAGCGATTTCTTCAGGTTTTCATATTGAAAAGTTACGTACTCCACCTTGTGCTCTGCAATGAGGTTGTAGTACTTTTCAGGTTCAGAAGTGATAATGTGCAGATCTACAGGTTTATCACTGTACTGCCTGATTACTTCAATGTCTTTGAAAACATTGATATCATCATTGCAATCCACATGAAACAAGTCGATTTGGTGATCATCCAGATTCTTTATAATCTCAGGAAGCTCCTGAGATGTATTGGAATATATGGAAGCAGATATTTTCACCTGTTTATTTCTTGTTTTTTATTAATTCGGCCAGGTAGAACTCGCCAATGAGCATCCTCCTGTCTGATAGAATCCTGGTCATGACTCGTTTTATATTAAATAAAGGGTAAAGTTACGAATAAAGTCCTTCTAACTAAGCAAACGTTTGCAAGACGTAGAGCTTTTTGTACGCGCCATTTTTAGCCATCAACGATTCATGAGTTCCTTGTTCAACTATTTCTCCTTCCTGAATAACCACAATCTCATCTGCCTTCAGAATAGTCGATAATCGATGGGCAATAACCAGCGATGTTCTATCCTTCATCAGCTTAAAGATGGCATCCTGCACCATTTTTTCTGATTCAGAGTCCAGCGAAGAGGTTGCCTCGTCCAGGATCAGAATAGGAGGGTTCTTTAAGATAGCCCTGGCAATACTCAATCGTTGTCGCTGTCCGCCTGAAAGCTTGTTGCCACCGTCTCCTATATTTGTTTGATAGCCATCTTCCAGCTCCATAATGAAATCGTGGGCATTGGCAATTTTAGCTGAGGCTATGACCTTCTCCTCATCCGGGTTCTCAATTCCAAACGCGATATTGTTTGATACTGTATCGTTAAAAAGAATAGACTCTTGCGTTACAATACCCATTAGTTTTCTCAAATCGTTTAATTTGAAATCTTTAACAGCCACGCCATCGATCAGCAAGTCACCTTTAGTGAGATCATAAAACCTGGGCAACATATTGGCAATGGTTGTTTTACCTCCGCCAGATTGGCCAATGAGAGCAATGGTCTTACCTTTTGGAATTATAAGGCTGATGTTTTTAAGTGTAGGCGTTTCATTATAGGCAAATGATACGTTCTTAAACTCAATCTCTTTTTCAAAAGAAGTAATGGACGCTGCATTGGGCTTCTCCACAATCTTCTCCTCAGCATCCATTATTACCTGGACCCTATCCAAAGAGGCAGCACCCTTCTGCACATTGTAATAGGCAGTTGCAAATGACTTAGAGGGTGATATTATCTGAGAAAAGAAGAACAGGTAAGTAATAAATAGCTTTGCGTCCATAGGATTTTCTACATCCAGCACCAGCTGCCCTCCAAACCAGATAATGACCACCATCACCACCACCCCCAGAAATTCACTCATGGGCGAAGACAGGTCGCGCTTTCTCAGCATCCGAACAAATAATTTCATTGCGCTGTTATTCTCTTCGTCAAACCGGTCTTTCGTTTTCTTTTCCGCGGTGAATGCCTTGATAATCCTGATACCAGTCAACGTTTCCTCTATAACTGAAATGACCCTCCCTATGCGTTCCTGCCCTTTGGAAGAAGTTCGCTTAAGGCTCTTGCCAATTATTCCAATAAGGTAGCCACTTAAGGGTAACAGGATGAATACAAACAATGTTAGCTCTGGACTCATAAATATCATTGCCCCGAGATAAGCGGCAATTGTTAGTGGTTCCTTGAATACTACCTCCAGTGAATTCATGATCGAAACCTCTATCTCTAATATGTCAGTTGTCATTCTGGAAATGATGTCGCCTTTTCGCTTTTCTGAGAAATAAGACAGAGGAAGCGTAAGCAGTTTAGCATATAATTCATCGCGTATATCCCTTACCACACCATATCTAATTGGTGACATAAAATACAATGCCAGATAACGAAACAAGTTCTTTAGGAAAAAGAGCACTATCACCAGCACACAGATGAATATGAGTCCATTCACCTGTCCTTCTGGCGTTATTATACCTGAGGGAGCAATCACAGAGCTGAGCTGATAAAAGAAATTCCCCAGAAGCGAGTCGACGTTTAGCGCAAGAGGAGGCTTTACTGTTACCAATTCCTGCTGGCCAAACAACAATCCTAGAAATGGGAATATCATCCCCAGTGAGAACACGTTGAATACGATGGAAAGCAAATTGAATACAATGTTGAGTACGGCATGGCTCATGTACGCCCGGACATACCCAACTATTCTAATAATATCCTTCATTTAAAGCTGAGTTTACTAATCAGTCGGAAGCCTGAAGACTGAAGTTGGGGGTTTTGTCTTTACCTTTCTGGCTTTCAAATTTAAAATTCTCACTATCGGATTTTACTTTAGTCATTTATTCTTTCTATTCAAACTTTCCGCTTTCAACTCCTGACTTCCAACCTCTGAATTCCAAATTTTGAACTCCATTCTAAATAATATTGATCCCATACCGCCGATTAAGGCCAAAGACTATTGATCAGCTTTGAATCAGATTCCTGTGTAGTTGCCGGGGGAAATTGCTCTTAATTCTTCTTTAACCTCTTCTGAGATATCCAGCTGGGTAATGAATTCATTGTAAATAATTCCATTTAAGCCCTGTCCTGATCGTGTTAAGTCCTTTAGCTTCTCATAAGCATCTGATACCCCTTCTCTTCTCAATATAGTCTGAATTGCCTCTGCTACTACCGCCGGATGGTTGTTTAAATCATTTCTAATTACATCTTCGTTCAGGATTAGTTTTCCTAAACCCTTTAATAACGATTTAAAGGCGATCAAAGTGTGTCCGATTGGAACACCCAGATTTCTGAGTACTGTAGAGTCAGTGAGATCACGTTGTAATCTGGAAATGGGCAGTTTGGACGAGAAATGCTCGAAGGTGGCATTGGCCATTCCGGCATTGCCTTCCGAGTTCTCAAAATCTATGGGATTTACCTTATGAGGCATAGCGGAAGATCCGGTTTCGCCTTCTACAATCTTCTGCCCGAAGTAGTCCATTGAAATATAGGTCCACATGTCTCTATCCAGATCTATGATGATATTGTTGATGCGCTTCAGATTATCACAGATTGCGGCAAGATTATCATAATGCTCAATTTGTGTGGTGGTTTGGCTACGTGTGAGCCCCAGGTTCTCATCGACAAACTTGTTAGCAAAAGCCACCCAGTCAATATGGGGGTATGCAACATGGTGCGCGTTGAAATTTCCGGTAGCTCCTCCAAATTTGGCAGAATGCGGCACTTTACTCAATTGATCCAGCTGCACTTGCAATCTCTCCACAAAAACTTTTATCTCTTTACCCATTCTGGTGGGTGAGGCAGGTTGTCCGTGAGTGCGCGCCAACATGGCCACATCTTCCCATTGGCCCGAAAGGCTACATAGTTCTTTAACTAATTCATTTACAATAGGATAGTAAATATCATTTAAAGAATCCATTAATAGCTTTGGAATGGCGGTATTGTTCACATCCTGGGATGTTAATCCGAAGTGAATGAAGCTTACCGACTCATCCAATCCCAACTTGCTAAATTGCTCTCTAACAAAGTACTCAACCGCTTTAATATCGTGGTTGGTTTTCTTTTCAATGTCTTTGATTACCTGAGCGTCCTCCTCAGTAAAGTTTAGATGGATATCTCTCATCACTGAGAAACTGGATTTATCTACGCTTTTTAGCTGAGGCAATGGCAGTTCACAGAGTGCGATAAAGTACTCCACCTCCACCATCACCCTGTATTTCATCAGGGCAGATTCCGAAAAGTACGCGGATAGCACCTCAGTAACTCGGCGGTACCTTCCGTCTATAGGAGAAATTGCATTTAGCGATGTTAATTCCATCTGGTTGACCTTTGTTTTGAGGCTGCAAAGATACGAATAAAGCCCCGATTGCGTTTCAAGTGGATAAACAGATGCAAAAAAGAGTTAGAATTCTATCCGGTACAGGGCCACGGGGAAAATTCCCAGCTGATACTCAGTATCTATCTGGTGAGTCCGGTGATTGTACTGATAGAGCAAGATATTCTTCCGATTGGCAATGTTCTGTATGTCAAAGGCGATTTCATGAGTTACTTTCTTTGCATTGTGCTTAAAGCTCAACCTGGCATCTATCCTGATATACGGTTCAAATTGCAGGCTAAAAGCCTCATTATCTACCAGTACTTCTTCTCCTTCTGCCAGAGAGCTGTTTAAATCAATAGGTGTGTATCTCTTACCCCCTGCATAAACAAACTTGGCGTCCAGGGCCAGGCTATTGTGCTTTCCTATTGAGAATTCCTTTCCTCCTAGTAGGTTGAAGATGTAATTGCTGTTATAAATGGTGTTTCGCTCTACATTATCACTTCCCCGGTACTTGGACTCATACAATGACACCGTTAATAAGAAGTAGTATGATTTAGCAAAAAACTTCTCCAGCGTAAGCTCAACACCATAATTGTAGGCGGTTCCCGTATTGGTCAACGAGTCCATTTGGGGAAGGCCACCATATTGTGATCCAAGGTTTACAGTAGAAAACGAGTTTTGATAATATTCAAATACCGGAATGTTATGCAGGTATTGATAGTACAATTCTCCTTTAAATCGAAGATTCGGCCACAGCGTGCGGTCAAATCCCAGCATGAGGTGGTGACTTTTGGTAAATCCAAGGTGTTCATTCGATCGATTCGTATTTCCCACACTGTCACGCGATTCATAGTAATAAACCTCCATCAGCTGCAGCTGACTGTGGTATCCATAGCCAAGAGATAGAGATTGCTTGTCGCTCATTTCCCACTTCAGTCCGACCCTGGGTTCGGCGGCGTAGGAGCCATTCAATGTGAAGTATTGAAAATGAAACCCGGAATTTAATGTGACATTCTCTCTCGCCTTAAAGCGCCATTGCATAAAGGCTTGCCCCAGACCCGTTGATCCGGTATGGTCTCTAAGTGTAACCCACTTATATATTTTATCACTGT
>JYMV01021410.1_pt1 | contig 12278 bp, 8 predicted proteins | sample 338911 | NCBI WGS metagenome assembly JYMV01 (sample SAMN03354496, study PRJNA234377) | hydrothermal vent metagenome | biome: Deep sea; feature: Hydrothermal plumes at the Eastern Lau Spreading Center, Western Pacific Ocean; material: Seawater | place: Tonga | collected 2009 | depth 2000 m m | reverse complement strand
GCTACAGTTGCAGCAGAAGTGTGGATACGTCCCTGCGTTTCAGTTTTGGGAACCCGCTGTACACGATGTACACCACCCTCAAATTTCAAGCGGCTGAATACATCTTTGCCCTCTATTGAAAAAGTGATTTCCTTGAAACCACCAAGATCATTTTTGCTTTCGTTGAGCAGTTTCAATTTCCATTTACGTGCTTCAACATAATGTGCGTACATTTGAAAAAGGTCCCGGGCAAAGAGAGCTGCTTCATCGCCACCTGTGCCTGCACGAATTTCAATTATGATATTACGGGAATCGTCTGGATCTTTTGGAAGGAGTAAAAGTTGGATTTGCTTTTCCAACTCTTCCAACTGTCGGCCGAGCTCCGGAATTTCCTGGCTGGCCATTTCACGGATTTCCTGATCTTCATTTGCAGCGTCTGCTAATTCGCGGTTATCATCGAGTTCTTGCTGGATTTCAAGATATCGGTGATAACACTCAACAATTTCCTGCAGACCTGAATGTTCCTGACTCAACTTCCGGTAACGCTCCTGATCCTGAGTCACGTCGGGTTGTCCGAGTTCGTGCGTCAGATTTTCGAAGCGTTCATTTATTTCCGCAAGTTTTTCCAGCATCTCGGGTCAGGCCCGGTTGTAACGACGTTTAAACTTTTCAATTCGACCTGCACTATCAACAAAATTTTGTGCTGATCCAGTAAAAAACGGATGACAGTTTGAACAAATTTCTACTGTTGTTTCTCCGCCCTTTGTAGACTGTGTCTCCCAAGTCGCTCCACAGGCACAGCGGAATGAGGTTTCTTTATACTCCGGGTGAATATTTAATTTCATTTTTCGTTTTTCCGATTTAAGTTTTTTAAAGTTTGAGGTTTAAGTTAAAATGTATTTGCTGTCTGAAATTTACTTTTTGTTTTATTTATCCATCATATTGAGAAAGTTCACATTCTCTTTGAATTTTTCCATTTTATCAATGAGAAATTCCAGAGCCTCAACTACATTCAATTGAGAGAGAACTTTACGTAAGACCCAAATACGGTCAAGGTCTGCTTTTTCAACAAGCAGTTCCTCTTTGCGTGTTCCGGATTTGCTGAGATCGATTGCAGGAAAGATCCGTTTTTCAACAGGTTTCCGGTCAAGTACAAGTTCCATATTACCTGTACCTTTGAATTCCTCAAAAATCACTTCGTCCATCCTGCTGCCAGTATCAATCAGCGCGGTTGCAATAATGGTCAAAGATCCGCCTTCTTCAATGTTTCTGGCTGCACCAAAAAATCTTTTAGGTTTAAAAAGTGCGTTGGAATCAACTCCTCCGGAAAGAATTTTTCCGCTTGGAGGAATGACTGTATTGTAGGCCCGTGCCAGCCTCGTTATTGAGTCCAGCAAAATTACAACGTCACGCTGATGTTCAACAAGTCGTTTTGCTTTTTCCAAAACCATTTCAGAAACCTGTACGTGCCGCGTTGCCGGTTCATCAAAAGTTGAGGCAACCACTTCTCCATTTACGGAACGACGCATATCTGTCACTTCCTCAGGTCGTTCGTCAATTAACAAAACAATCAAATCCACTTCAGGATGATTTTCAGTGATACTGTTTGCTATTGACTGCAGAATCATTGTTTTACCGGTTCTTGGCGGAGCAACAATCACTCCGCGCTGGCCTTTCCCAATTGGCGAAACAAGGTCAATGACCCTTGTGGTCAAATCATTATCTTTTCGTTCAAGATTGAGGTGTTCGTTTGGATGGAGAGGAGTGAGGTTGTCAAAAAGAATTTTTTCGAATGCTTTATTTGGGTCACGGAAATTAATTTCTTCGACCTTAAGCAGAGCGTAATAACGTTCGCTCTCTTTTGGCGGCCTGATTTGCCCTGCAACTGTATCGCCTGTCCGTAAATTAAAACGCCTTATCTGTGAAGGTGAAACATAAATATCGTCTGGTCCAGGGAGGTAGTTGTAATCCGGTGCTCTCAGGAATCCGAACCCGTCCGGAAGGGCTTCCAAAACTCCTGCTCCGTAAATTATCCCTTTGCGTTTCGTCTGGGCCTGCAAAAGCGCGAAGAGCAGTTCCTGACCCCTCATGCTGTTTGCATTTTCGATATCATATTCACGTGCAATCTTAACCAGTGCATTGATATCTTTTTTCTTCAACTCAATTAAATTGAGTGTATTTGGCTTGGATGAATTATCTGAATTTGTTTTTGAATTATTGCTGTCGCCATTTTCAGGATTGAGTGTATTTGGCTTGGATGAATTATATGAATTTGTTTTTGAATTATTGCTGTCGCCATTTTCAGGCCTGCTTTTAGACATGTGAGGTTTAGTCGGAGGTTAATCAATGATAGGATCCCTTAATCTTAGAGACCATTTTCTGATGTGTTTAGTTAAATGGAAGGATGATAAATTTCAACGTATTTGCAACAACTTCAATTACAAAAAGTGGATATAGTGATTAATAAAAACAACGTAGGTAAGGTATTGTCTACTGTGGAACTGCTTGATCTAGAATTGTGCTATTAATAAATAGGGTATTCTAACTTCGCCAATATTCAATACATTGTCAAGTGTTTTTATAAGAAAAAATATTTTTTCTGAATCAGTTATTTTTCCAGTGAGACATTAATTCTCGTAATATACTGATATTATTAACTACGGCATGTCATCTCTGCCGAAGGGAGAGATCTGATAAAGTGCTAATATCGTATAAGATCCCTCACACATGTTCGGGATGACACGATAAAACTCGTGACTGTCGAGTTCTTTTTTAAACCACAAATATTTTGCTGCCTTGCACTATGATGTGCTGTTTTTTTTCTTTTTTGGAAGGTAGAGATCAGTGATTGTTCCTTCAAAAGCCTCTGCCGCAAAGGCCACTGTTTCCGAAAGTGTCGGATGCGGATGAATCGTTGAACTTAGATCCTCTGCATCACATCCCATCTCAATCGCCAGAGCACCTTCTGCAATCAAATCTCCAGCATTTGGCCCGACAATCCCTACTCCAATGACTCTGTTTGTGTCTTCTTCAAAAAGGACTTTAGTCATGCCTTCACTGCGTCCCAAAGATAAACTGCGTCCACTTGCAGCCCAGGGGAAATTTCCTTTTCCGTAAGCAATGCCCTGCTTTTTTGCTTCTTCTTCAGTAATACCTGCCCAGGCAACTTCCGGATCAGTATATGCTACAGACGGAATCGTCCGGGCATCAAAATGCCTTTTCATTCCTGAAATAACTTCTGCAGCAACTTTTGCTTCGTGTGTCGCTTTATGTGCCAGCATCGGCTGGCCTACAATATCACCAATCGCAAAAATATGAGAAACGTTTGTACGCATTTGCGAATCAGTCGCAATAAATCCAACCTCATCAACTGCTACCCCAGCTTTTTCTGCACCAATCCGGAATCCATTTGGGGTACGTCCTACTGAACTGAGAATGCAGTCAAATATCTGAGGCTTGCCCGGTGCATTTTTACCTTCAAAAGAAACTTTCATTCCTTTTTTGAGTGCTTCTACCTTTGTTACCCGTGTTTCAAGCCAGATATTTTCATACTGTTTGGATATTCTTTTTTGAAAAGGGCGAACTAAATCCCGGTCTGCACCTGCCATCAAGCCATCAAGCATTTCAACAATGGTTATTTTTGAACCTAGAGCATGATAAACAGTAGCCATTTCCAGACCTATAATACCTCCTCCAATTACCAGCAGATGCTCTGGAATTTCAGTAAGCTCCAATGCACCGGTTGAATCTATAATACGTGAATCTTCCGGAAGAAAGGGGAGCTTCACCGGCAGAGAACCTGCTGCAATAATCGCATTTTCAAAATGAATTGTATTTTTATTTGCATCAGCGTCAGTAACGCAAAGATGGTTAGGGTCCATGAACTCACCCATGCCGGTAATGATTTGCACTTTGCGCTGTTTGGCCATGCTCTTCAGACCTCCGGTTAACTGGTTTACAATTCCGTCTTTCCACTCACGCAACTGGTCAATATTAATTTTTGGTTTTCCAAAAGATACTCCGTGTGCACTCATCGATTCAGCTTCGTCAATGACTTTTGCTGCATGTAACAGTGTCTTTGACGGAATACAGCCAACATTCAAACACACACCACCAATACGATTGTAGCGTTCCACCAAAATTACTTCCTGACCTAAATCCGCTGCACGAAAAGCTGCGGTGTATCCTCCAGGTCCGGAACCCAGCACGAGCACATCGCATGTCATATCTGCTTTTCCGGAAAAGGATTTTGCGGTTTTGAGCGTCTTCGATTGAGAATCTGGTTTCGAATTTTGGGATGGCGGGATTTTTTCAGATTTTTGGGTTTTAACTTTTGCGTATTCCTTTGTCTCCAATTTCAAAATCAGGCTGCCCTCAGAAACTTTATCTCCTGCTTTAACTTTTATTTCACGGATTATTCCCGCAACCGGTGAGGGAACATCCATGGTTGCCTTGTCGCTTTCCACAGAAATCAGCGGATCCTCCAGTGCAACCTTATCGTCTACATTGCAAATTACTTCAATAATTTCAACATCTTCAAAATCGCCAATATCCGGAACCTTTACTTCAATGAGACTCATAACGACATTCTCCGCATATCTGACAAAATTTCGCACAAGTCTACCATAAATCGAGCCGCCTGTGCTCCATCAATCACACGGTGATCATAAGTCAAATCCATTGGCAGCATCAGGCGCGGCAAAAATTCTTTACCGTTCCAGACAGGCATCATACGCGAACGCGTGACACCGAGAATTGCAACTTCCGGAGCATTCACCAAAGGTGTAAAAGCTGTTCCGCCAATTCCGCCTAAACTGGAAATGCTGAAACAACCGCCCTGTATGTCGTTGGTTTTTAGTTTTTTTGCTCGAGCTTTTTCACTAACTTCGCCCAGTTCTTTGGCCAGTTCCAGCAAACCTTTCTGTTCCACATCCCTTATCACAGGAACCACCAGGCCGTCCGGAGTATCCACTGCCACTCCAATGTGAAGATATTTCTTCAACACCAAATTTTCCTTGTCTGCAGTCAAGGATGAGTTGAAATTTGGATGCTTCCGAATTGCCACAGCACATGCTTTGAGTAAAAAAACAAGAGGAGTTACCTTCACACCCTGCTTTGCCGCTTCGTCTTTGAGCGATTTTCGAAAATATTCGAGTTCAGTTATATCAGCCTCATCATGATGCGTCACGATTGGTAAGTTCAGCCATCCTCGATGCAAATTTACAGCAGCTTTTTTCTGTATTCTGGAAAGCGGTTTAATTTCTACAGGACCAAATTTACTGAAATCTATTTCAGGCATTGCCGGAATTCCTGATCCGGCAGCAGCAGTTCCGGAAGCTGTTCCTCCCAAAGCCTGCTTGACAAATTCCTGAACATCTTCTTTTGTGATACGTTCTTTGCGGCCGGAACCATGGACCTGACTCAGGTCAACACCTAATTCGCGGGCAAATTTACGGATCGAAGGACTGGCATGTGCACGCAAAAATGATTTCTGGTTAACCGACATCACTATTGGCGGTGGACGCCGTGCCGGTTCTTTGGAAACAGCTCCAGAGCTTGTTGATTCAGATTTTCTTGTGGAAACAATATCCTTAGTTTCCGGTGCAGTTGCTTCAGAATTTTCTGTTTCAGCAGAAGTTTCCGTAACTGCAGTTTCAAGTTCTTTTACCACTAAAGTAAGGATCAGGTCGTTTTGTGAAACTTTGTCTCCAGCTTTTATTTTTACAGTCTTTACTGTACCGCTAAACGGAGAAGGAACATCCATTGAGGCCTTATCACTTTCCATTGTGAGCAGCGGATCTTCAACAGAAACGGCGTCTCCCGATTTAACCAGAACTTCAATAACTTCGACTGCATCGAATTCACCTATGTCAGGAACAAGTACGTCTTTAATTTTACTCATTACATTTCTCCTCAGGACATCAATGGATTATTTTTGTTGGGGTCAATTCCGTATTTTTTGATGGCAGCATTTACTGTTTTGAATGAAACACTCCCATCTTCCATAAGAGCATTTAACGATGCCACTGCAATGTAATAACGGTCTACTTCAAAATGCTTTCTCAAGGCTTGACGTGAATCGCTTCTGCCAAATCCATCAGTTCCAAGCACAGAATAAGATCGAGGTACATATGCACGTATCTGGTCGGCAAAAAGTTTGACATAATCTGTTGCCGCAACTACAGGACCGTCTGTGTCTAAGAGACATTTTTCAACATGACTCATTTTTGGTTTTTTATCTGGATGCAGCATGTTCCAGCGTGAAACATCATCGCCGTCACGCTTCAGTTGATTGAAACTGGTACAGCTCCAGATGTCCGCCTCCACCTTAAAATCTGCAGACAGCAAATCTGCCGCAGCAATCGCTTCCCGTAAAATTGATCCGGAACCCAACAATTGTACTCTCGTTTCCCCCTTTTTACCTTTTTGCAGCAAATACATACCTTTCACAATGTTTTTTTCCTGACCTTTACTTAAGCCCGGATGCGAATAATTTTCATTCATTGTGGTTATGTAATAAAAAACATTCTCCTGTTTTTTAAACATGCGTTCCATTCCATTCTGCATAATCACCATCAATTCATGAGAAAAAGTCGGATCATAAGAAACACAGTTGGGCACATTTCCAGCCATGATTTGACTGTGTCCATCTTCATGTTGCAAACCCTCACCATTGAGTGTGGTTCGTCCGGAAGTAGCGCCAATTAAAAATCCCCGTGCCTGCATATCTCCAGCAGCCCAAACTAAATCTCCAATCCGCTGAAATCCAAACATCGAGTAAAAAATATAAAATGGAATCATCTGCATTCCGGAATTGCTGTAGGCCGTCGCAGAAGCAATCCAGGAAGACATGGCGCCGTCTTCAGTAATGCCCTCCTCCAATAATTGACCGCTCTGATTCTCCTTGTAATACATTAATTGATCACGATCGACAGGTTCGTATTTTTGTCCTTCGTGCGCATAAATTCCGATTTGGCGAAACATTCCCTCCATGCCAAATGTTCTTGCTTCATCAGGCACTATGGGAACAACCCGCTGGCCGATGTTTTTATCTTTGCACAATAACGTCATTGCCTGCACAAGTGCCTGAGTTGTGGATATTTCCCGTTCTCCAGTTTCCTGTAATAATCGCTCGAAAATTGTTAATGAGGGAATGTCAAGAGAATCTCCTTTTGTTCTACGGGCGGGCAGGTGGCCACCAAGAGCAGTGCGGCACTGTTTAAGATATTCCAATTCAGGAGCATCATCAGGAGGCCTGTAAAACGACATTTGTTCCACTTCTTTATCAGAAATTGGAACCTGAAAACGATCCCTAAAACTTTTCAGATCGTCCATTTTCATTTTCTTTTGTGAATGAGTGATGTTGATTGCCTCACCAGATCCTCCCATCCCGTAACCTTTTACCGTTTTTGCGAGAATTACAGTTGGCTGTCCCGTATGACTTACTGCAGAATGGTATGCTGCGTATATTTTGTGAGGATCATGCCCACCACGGTTCAGTCTCCAAATGTCCTCATCAGACATATTAGAAACCATCTCCAGCAATTCAGGGTATTTACCAAAAAAGTGAGCTCGGGTATATGCTCCACCTTTTGCTTTAAAAGCCTGATATTCTCCGTCAATTGCTTCATCCATGCGTTTACGCAGAAAACCTTCAGTGTCTTTTGCCAGCAAAGGATCCCAGTATGAACCCCAGATAACTTTTATCACATTCCAACCTGCACCACGGAAATCACCTTCAAGTTCCTGTATTATTTTTCCGTTTCCACGTACTGGACCATCTAGTCCTTGCAAATTGCAGTTAATAACAAAAATAAGATTGTCCAAATTTTCACGGGAGGCCAGGCCGATTGCTCCCAGAGATTGCGGTTCATCTGTTTCACCGTCCCCCAGGAAAGCCCATACTTTGCGTCCGGTAGTGTCTGCTAAACCGCGGTTGTGAAGGTATTTTAGGAAACGTGCCTGGTAAATTGCCATGATTGGCCCCAGTCCCATGGAAACAGTCGGAAACTGCCAAAAGTCTTTCATCAACCATGGATGAGGATATGAAGGAACACCTTTACCATCGGATTCACGACGGAAATTATCCATTTGCTCTTCCGTCAGCCTGCCCTCCACAAAGGCCCGAGCATATATTCCTGGTGCTGAATGACCCTGAAAAAATACTAAATCACCACCATGATCTTTACCTGCTGCCTGCCAAAAATGGTTAAAACCGACATCATACAGTGTAGCCGAAGAAGCAAAACTGGCGATGTGCCCTCCTAAGTCAGATGAATCCCGATTTGCACGCATGACCATTACCGCTGCATTCCAACGGATAATTGAGCGAATCTTGTGCTCCAGTTCCTGATCTCCTTTAGAACGTACTTCAAGTTCCGGTGGAATTGTATTCAGATACGGTGTATTAGCAGAATAAGGACTGCCTGCTCCAGACAAAACCGCATGGTCTGCTAATTCTCGTAAGAGGAATTGTGCCCTTTCAAAACCGTCTCTTTCAACAACTGCTTCCATAGCCTCTACCCATTCCTGGGTTTCCTGCGGATCTAAATCGTTTACTTTTTTTGGAGTCATTGTTTTACCTCAGTCAATGATGTGTTTGGATCCTACAATTTGATAATACCTTTTATTAGCAAAAAAGCCATATTTGTTTCTTATATTGATTATTAGTGCTTGAAAGAAAAAAATAATATGTTGTAATAACAGTTAATTATTTTTGATTTCAGCAATGAGGATTTTACAAAAAGCTTTCAGCAGTCAGCTAACAGTTCTTTGGCCTGATTTTTCATTCTGTTAGCAGAAAACTTAAAATTGACAACTAAATCTCTGGTTATTCAAAAACTGCTGAAGCCCTGATAAAAACTGGGGTAGATAGATTTTCGTTCAGACACTATTTAAGTTTTCACCACAATTAAATTGACGGGGAAAGTTCCTGGGAAATTTCAAGGGGTTGAACTGACTTAATTTTTTTCGACATCGGTTTTTTTCTTCTCACCGGCTTTTTCACTTTTAAATGGAGCATAAACAATGGTCGGCCTTTTACTCATTTTTCTCAATGTTTTAGCAGAGTAGACAATGCCTTTACCTGCAGATACAGTTTTTCCTGCAGATACAGCTTTTTGGGAGCGCTTCAATGTCATTTCCATTGCCTCACGACTTACCTTCTTAGAGTAGATAATATCCGGCTTAACCGGTCCAGTTATGCGCGCACGTGTTTTAGTCATCTCCAATACTCCACGACTGGATTCTTCAGGATAAAGAATGTCTGGCTTAACAGGTCCAGTTATGCGCGCACGTGTTTTAGTCATCTCCAATACTCCACGACTGGACTCTTCAGAATAAAGAATGCCCGGCTTAACAGGTCCAGTTATGCGTGCTCGTGTTTTGCGGCTTATTTTATCAGATTCTTCTGGATTTACCTCCGGAGGAGTATATTTACTGACAATATTGACTTTTGTATATCGCGGCTGAAAAGGCTTTTTCACAAACCATTGGTTATTTTTAACCATCTTAGAAGTAACCAGACCGGTTTCCAACATTTTATTTGCAGACATTTTTGCAATACTTTTTCTGCCTTGCAAAACAGATTTTTTCAAAACATAATACTTCACTTTACGTCCCTTGTTTTTTTGTTCTAGAACACGAGCTTCTCTTTTCCTGGCCTGTAAAACAGTTCCATTTTTTACATATGATTGTATTTTGCGGCCCTGACTTTCTGCCCCTAAATTTTGTTCAAAAAACAGTCCACCTGAAAAACAAAATAGAAAAATAATGGTGATGCCAAGAGACTTCTGCATGAACTTTGAATATGTAAAAGTTTTGTCACGATTTTTTTTTCTTTCTGTTAAATTGGCACGTAATCTGTCTTTCAACATTTTCCTTAGATCTTCTCAAAAATTAGCAGTAAATTCAATCTTATTAACTCGGAAGTTTTCTTTAAAAAAAATTGTGTTGGCCTCAAACGGAATCTGGATGTATAATTGATCCTGAAATTGGAAAGAGATTTCCAGGACATTTCAGATTTGGAATTATAAAGTAAAAAATGCTAAATCAAACATCAGTCACAGAAATTACGTCAGAGGAAATACTGCAACAAATGATTCGGGAGACATTTGAAGTTCCCAAAATCGAAAAACCGGCATCTGACGAAAACTTCCCCGGAGCAGGTTTTTCACAGCAAATCGAAAGGTACTCGGAGTCTAAAGAGAATTTATTAGTTCAGAGACTGGTAAATACACTAACTGCCCAACTTCAAACAATCCTTCCCGGAGCCTTCAGAATTACCTCTGAAACTGAACAATGCCTGTCTTATGCCAACTTGAGCAGTTGGTCTCCCGGACGGTCTTATTTTTCTCTGTTTGAGATGAAACATTCCAACTCAGTGTGGATTTTGCATTTTAGCCGCACCGTCGGTGAGGGACTGGCTTCATTGGTTCATACAAAAAATTCTCGAAATCATGCAAATATTTTTAATGATTTACGTGAAGCAGATTCTATCACTTATCTGGAAATTGGAGAAATGCTGCGCAAATTTTTTGTCAGTTTGTTAGAACTATGGCCAAAAAGCGACAAATTAAAAGTGGCCAGTTGCCGTCATATCTTACAATTGGGGTTTCTTCGTGATTCTGTTATGGATGAAGAATATATCGTATTGCCGTTTTATCTTGATAATAGAGAATGTTCAGGAAATTTTCATCTGGTATTTCCTCATCGATACCTCTTGCTTTAGTTTCCACAGAGAATCTAAGTAGAAGGATCGAAAAATGACGAATCCGGTTTTAAGTCAACTCAATATTTACCCGCTAAAATCAGCAAGTGGAATTTCTCTGGATAACGCTTTTATGGAGCAAAGAGGATTGGCACATGACCGACGTTGGATGGTAGTGGATGATTCCGGTCAATTTATGACACAAAGAACCTGCCCAAGCATGGCTTTGATAAACACAGAACTTGTCGGTCAAACGCTGACTTTGAACGCCCCGCGAATGTCCGAGTTAAGTCTGCCTTTGTTTCCCACAAAAGGCGAATCTCAAGAAGTTGAAATTTGGGGTGACCGTTGTGAGGCCTGGACTGCCAATTCCCAATCCGGATTGTGGATCAGTGAGTATTTGCGCAAAAGCTGTAAAATTGTTTTTATGCCTGATCACAGCAATCGTCCGGTGGATCCGGACTATGCGCCTGCACAAAATCAGGTTTCGTTTTCAGATGGTTTCCCTTTGCTGCTGATTTCTGAATCATCCTTAAGTGACCTTAACAACCGTCTTCCGGAATCCTTAGCAATGAAACGTTTTCGTCCAAATATGGTTGTGAAAAACACGGAGCCTTATGCAGAAGATAACTGGAAAAAAATCAGAATTGGAGAATGTGAATTTCAAATAGTAAAATCATGTTCACGTTGTATACTCACTACTGTTGATCCGGAAACTGGAAAATTTTCCGGAAAAGAACCACTGCGTACACTGGCTGGCTATCGAAAACAAAACGGCAACGTACAGTTTGGTCAGAATCTGATTGCAACAATTAATGGAAAGCTGTCGGTCGGAATGCCTGTAGAGATTGTCACACAAAGTTGAACAATAGCCTGATCATCAAATCTGTGAAATTAATTCGGATTAATTTGCATCTGAAGAACTTTTTCATCGAGGGTAACAACTAATAATAAATCAGTAAACTTGTATATTGCTTACATTTATCATAGAATCACCGTTGATAAAAAAAGAAGTTTGTGTTGTTGAATCTTAGCTTGTAAACTGTGGAGACAAAAGACATAATCCGAGCTTGCTTGAAGTAAATAAAAGAATCAGCTTAAAAGGGTGTTGTCTGTTTATAGTTGTTGTGTTAACCTCAAACTAGAATTAAACCACTTCAATCCCAACCGCAGGAGGTTATATGCGTTTCATAAAATTAATCACTTTATTTCTTTTTCTCTCTGCCTTTGCCTTGCAGCCGGTACTGGCCAAAAAAATTCCCCTGGGAATGCTGGTTGATATTAAGGGCAAAATTGAATACAGCAAAAAGGGGAAACGCTGGAAAAAAGTTCGGCGCAACAAGTTCGTTTATGCCAATTATCTGGTCAGGGTCAGTGCAGACAGTTCGATAAAGTTTTTGAATCAAGAAACAAACGAAACTACTCTGCTTACAGCCAATTCTAAAATCAAATTCACCAAAAAAGGATTAGAGGTACTTGAGGGAAGCCTGGGTGGAACCGATGCTGGAGGCGGCTTATTGTCAGGATTGTCAAAGCAGTTCAAAAAGACTCAGAAATATACTACTGTGCGGCGTGCTGCTAAAAAAGGAGG
>JYMV01004017.1_pt1 | contig 12278 bp, 3 predicted proteins | sample 338911 | NCBI WGS metagenome assembly JYMV01 (sample SAMN03354496, study PRJNA234377) | hydrothermal vent metagenome | biome: Deep sea; feature: Hydrothermal plumes at the Eastern Lau Spreading Center, Western Pacific Ocean; material: Seawater | place: Tonga | collected 2009 | depth 2000 m m | reverse complement strand
CTAGCTCGACCGCAAATCGTAAACGTCAAACTGACGACGAGTGGAATGATAATGGGCACACCGGCATACATGGCGCCTGAACAAGCGCGTGCCGAGGAGTCAACGAAAGAACAGACCTCTTCAGTCTTGGTTGCATTCTTTATCAGATGATTTGTGGAGAACTTCCTTTTGCCGGCGAGACTGTTTGGGAGATTCTTTATGCTCTCAATGAAAAGGATCCGAAGCCTGTTACTGACTTTTGGCCGGGAGTTCCTGATTCACTGAATGAACTGTTGATGCAGTTGCTCAAGAAGAACCCAGCGGAAAGACCGCAAACTGCATCGGAAGTCATTGAGCGACTTCTGATAATTGAAGGTTCACTTTCTGATGGTGACGGTCCGCTCTTATCGGTGAAAAAGGTACCGGGTTCTCCTGCTTCGATTTATCAGAAGAATAGAAGTAACGTCGAAAGAGGTAAGACTGGAACTCACAAACCGAGAACGCCTGAATCGAATGAGCCGCAGCTTTCGCAGATGATTCAGCGAGACGCTGAGCGTAGGCAAGTTACTGTACTGGTGTGCAATTGCAATTTGTTCGAGTCCGAATCATTTTTCGACCAAATTGATGTGGAAGAGCAAGCTAGTATTAATCATGCATTTCAAAGTGCATGCGAAGAATCGGTCAGAAGATTTGATGGCACTGTGATTCACTGTAATGATGACGGACTACTCGCCTGTTTCGGCTTTCCTGTAGCCTATGAAGATGCGGCTGTCCGTGCTGCAAATGCTGCTTTGACTTTGCGCGAACTTCTGAATCTTATCGCTGACGAACTGAAACAGAAGCATGCACTTGAACTTAGCCCGTGGCTGGGCATTCATACAGGACTAGCGATCGCACAATCCAAAGAAACTGGAATTTCACTGGTGGGAGAAGCCAGAAATCTTGCTCTTCGACTTAAGGAAGTGTCGAAGCCGGGACAGATCGTTTGCAGTCAAACTACTCATCTTCTTTTGCGAGGACGCTTTGATTGCTCTAGCTTGGGCGCGCACAAATTCAGAAGTGTGACCGAGCCCATCGACTTGTTTGACGTAAAATCTCAAATTGAAGGTTCAAGTCCGGTCGAAGTAGCCTCGCCTGTCGAACTCTCACCACTGACCGGACGAGATGTTGAGATGAGTCTCTTGAAGGATCGCTGGGAGCAAGCCAAGGAAGGAATTGGGCAGGTTGTGACATTGACTGGTGAAGCCGGTCTCGGGAAGTCGCGCCTGGTGCATGCGTTGAAGCAGCTTGTGTATGAGGATATGGATGGACCTTCGCCCGTTTCTTGTCCTTACACTAGTGATAGCCTTCAGCAAGGGAAACACCTGCCTATAGTCGAATGGCGCTGCTCTCCACATTTTCAGAACTCTGTGTTTTATCCTGCAGTAAGCTATTTTGAGAGATTGCTTCATTTTGAACGTGATATTTCAAATGAAGAAGCTTTCCAGCGTCTAGTCGAGCATTTGGAGTGCTATGGGCTGGCGCAACCGGATGTGGTGCCAATTCTGGCTGGCCTGCTTAATCTCGCCGGAAGCGATAAATTTCCTTCTTTAGGTCTGGCCCCAGTTCGCGAGCGGCAAGAGTTGTTCCGGGTGTTGAAAGAATGGCTTCGTGCCTATTCTGAGAAGCAACCTATTTTGTTTGTCATTGAGGACCTCCACTGGCTCGATGCCACCACTCTAGAATTTCTTGGTCAGTTTCTCGCGGAAACAGCCAACAACAAAATTCTCACATTGCTGACTTATAGGCCTGAATTTCATCCGTCTTGGGCGACGATGCCGCATCTCACTGCAATCGGGTTGAATCGTTTAACGAAGAAGCAAGTCGGCGATTTAGTGAAGAAGAAAATTGGCGGCAATTTACCTGATGGTGTAGTCGATCAGGTTTACGAGAGAGCCGGAGGCGTTCCTTTGTTCATCGAGGAGTTCGCCAAAATGGTACAAGACTCCGGGATGCTGGAGCGTGCTAATGGTGCGCAGTTTAGATCCATGATGAGCCGGGAGATTCCGACGACGCTGCAAGATTTGTTGATGGCTCGTCTCGATCATATGGAAGGTGATCGAGAATTAGCGCAACTTGTATCCACTATTGGACGAGAGTTTAGTTTTGAACTGATTTCAGCCGTTTCCGGTTTGGATAATGCGACATTGTGCACCAATCTTGCTAAGTTGGTTCAGGCTGAAATTCTCTTTGAGAAGGGGCGAGCTCCAAGGTCTACATATTCGTTCAAACATGCGCTGCTTGAAGATGCTCTCTATAACGCAATGGTCAAAAGTAAGCGTCAGCAGTTTCACTCCCGCATCGCGCAAATCTTAGAAACCAGGTTTCCGCAAGTGGTGGCTACTCAGCCGGAACTCTTAGCGCACCACTTTACCGAAGGTGGCATGAGTGAGCGCTCTTTGAATTATTGGTTGACGGCCGGATTGCGTGCTCAAGAGCAGTGCGCGAATTTTGAAGCGATTAATCATCTGACCAAAGGGCTGACTTTGCTCGAGACCTGCGTTGAATCTGAAGAGCGCGATGAAATCGAACTGATGATGCTTACTCCGCTTGGTTCTATTTATCAGGCTGCTCTCGGCTATGCCGCGCCCGATGTTGGTGCGACCTTTGCGCGAGCGAGAGAGCTTTGCAGTCGCGTCGGTGAGACGCCACAGTTGTTCTCAATCATGTGGGGCAATTGGAGCTGGCATCTTGTGAAGGGAGAGCTAAGCCTTGCCCTGGAGCTCGCCGAGGACATGGTCACCTTTGCCGAGAATGTTGCGGACATCGGAATACTCATGGAAGCTTATGTCGCGCCAGCTTGTACGTTGTGTTACCTTGGTGATTTTGTTGGCTGTCGTAACTGGTGTGATGCTGCGATTGAAAAGCACGAGGATTTGGAGAACAGTCGTATCTGGTCGACAATGACCGGGCAAAATTCTGCTTTGCATATTCGCACATATTTGATGCTTGCGCTTTTCCATCTCGGCTATCCGGAACAAGCACTAAAGCTGCACGAAGAGCTGATTGCAATGGCTCGTGAAATTGGTCATCCATTTAGCCTTGCACATGCACTGCACTTCAGTGGATGGTTGTTGTTCAACTGTCGAATGGGCGATCGTTTGTACGATTCCGGGAAGGAAGAGACTGCTATTGCTACCGAACAAGGATTTGCATTGTGGGAATCAACGGGCACGTTTTTTGTGGGAGCTGGTCTTTTCCTGCAAGGGCAATTAGATGAGGCGATTCGTCTGATGGAAAAGGGGATTCGTTCGTTTAGAGCAATAGGCTCTTACCTGACTCTTCCCGGGCAGTTAGGCGTTCTGAGCGAAGCGTATTTAAGTGCTGGAATGCTTGACAAAGCTCGTGTTGCGCTCGATGAAGGTTTGGAGTTGGCGAATGGAAACAGCGATAGAAGTCGTCTTGCCGAGCTGCAACGTTTGAATGGAGAGCTGATCTTGCTCGAGTCAGGCGACCTTGCGGCTGCCGAGCAGTGTTTTCATGATTCCGTGGAGACAGCGTGCAGCCAACAAAGCAAATGCATGGCTTTGCGTGCCACGACCAGTCTGGCGCGATTGTGGAAGCAGCAGGGACGGGTTGATGAAGCCAGAAAGGCACTATCTACTGTTTATGAAGTGTACGAAGAAGGTTTTGAAACCGAAGACTTAAAGCGCGCCCAAAAACTCCTGAATGAGCTTGGGGCTTAAATTTAACAAAAACTACTGCTCATCCCCGAGCCGATAAATGGTACAAGCAAACCCCGTTCGTAGTAATACAGAAGACGTGGAAAGACAGCGCTTATCTCGTCAATGACTTTAGTTTGTTTCGTCATGCATCTCGTGAATGTATAAACGTGAAAAATGTAGTGTCGGTGTTGCACATTGGCTACCAATTTATTCCCAACGGTTACGCGTGCAATTCATTTCTATGTAGAAGAGGGTTCGCCAAATCATGTCCTCATCCAACGATTATGAATTTAGCGCTTCAGAAGAAGTGAAGACCTGGAGACTACTTTTCACACAAGAGAGTGCCAACAAAAATCAATCTAAAGACCTATCGATAGTCTCTGATCTAACTCTTCTCTTTTTCCATTTATGGAGAAATCAGTTCCTCCAAATTTCGACGAAGGTAACAAGAATGCCTAAAATCCGAGACACCTTGATAGACAGGTATCTCCAGAATAAGTTTAATGATTTGCCCCCAATGCGCACAAAATGGGAACTTGTCTAGCAGTAGACGAAATTACGGCACGTCTAGCAGGAAATCCCACCTTGACTACCCTGGTACGGTTGTGTACCATCGGGTTATTGCTAGCTCGCAATAAGCTGGCAATTTAGCTTAAAGCATACATTTTGGTGTCTCGCTCGCGCAGTTTTGCGTGGGCTGGTATCTGCTGGAATCACTGATTGGCATACTGAAGAGGATGGCACCAAATGACATTGGTTGCGGCTTTGCGCGCGACAACTTTATCGTGTTCTGGATCTATGGGTCTGTCTGCCCGCACTCTCGACGAACGGTTTGCTAAGAAGGAAGAGTCATTTACTAGAAATACAAGCTTGTATTCGCAAATCAACATTCATAAATTGGCGGTGACACCATTTTTAGTGGCATTTTTTTTCACGTACTTATTCATCGCAGGTTCGGCAGCGTTAGCACAAGCAGTTACCTGGACTAAGACAGATATAAATACGGGCAGTAGCGGCAGCTATAGCTACAGTGCAGGAAGTCCACCGCAATTTACAATTTCGGGCACCGGTACGGGTGTGGGGTTCTTCGATGACTCGTTCGTTTTTGTCGGCACTCCTGCCTTCTCAAGTTTGACGCTACAGGGCCGGGTTGCTAGCCAGACTAACACAGGCGCAGGTGCACTTGCTGGCCTCTGCATTCGAAACAGTGTTCAGAGTCAATATGCTTACAGCTATGTGTTGGCCGTTACTCCATCGAACGGTCTAGTGTTCTACCGTCGCTACCAGAGTGGCGCCAATGCAACTATTGCTACAGGCGCTGGAGCTGCACCGCTCTATCTCAAGCTATCTCGTGACGGTAGTCCAAGCACAGGCTATACGGTTAGCGCTTACTATGGCACAGATGGTATCAATTGGACACTTTTGGGTTCAGCTGGTGAAGCTAATACAAACCCGTTGCCCAATAAGTTCTATGCCGGCTTTGTGGTGAGTAGTAGCGCCTCCGGTGGCACTGCAAGTACTGCCGTTTTCGATTATGTCAGCTACCTCACCAGTGTTCCGCAAACCAGCTCTAACCTATTGCTGTGGTTAAGGTCTGATGTCGGTGTCACCACTAGCAGTGGCGCAGTGACCGCATGGGCAGACCAGAGTGGAAATAGTAACAACGCCACACAAGGTACTGGTGCCAATCGGCCAACATTGACGACCGGTGCTGTAAACAGTGGAGTGCTACCCGCCATTAGCTTTAACGGCAGTTCTCACTATCTAAGCTTGCCTACAGACTTTTCAAATCTAACATCAGGAGCGTCGGTTTTTGCGATACTGAAGCCTTCGAGCGGCTCCGCAACAGGGGTTCCCTTCGTTTGTGGCAACACTAGCAACAGCGATGCACTGATAGTGAAAACGGTGGGCACAAACGCGGCGATGTATGCATACAACTCCAGCACCAGCTCAAATGTTACGACTAGCAGCAATCCAATCTCGACTAGCAACTATCAACTGCTTGAAACTGTCTTTACTCCTGGCGCTAGCGCAGGTACAGGTGTTGGAAAGGTGTATGTCAATGGCAATTTAGAAACAACGGCTACAAATCTCGTTCAGAATTTGAATAACACTTCGCGGGCAAGCAATCAGATCGGAGCCGGCATAGGTCTTTCCGAATATTTTGGTGGCGACATTTGCGAGATTCTTGTCTATTCCAATCCAGTCAGTGATACGCTAAGGCACTCATTAGAGTCTTATTTCCTGTCTAAATATGGTGTAGGCTCTGCACCCACTCTAGCCGCGCCAAACGTGCGTCCCTCATCGGGAGTCTATCTTCCCCAACAAACGTTTGTGCTCGACCAAGATCAAAATGCGGTCGTGCATTACACAACGAATGGAAACACTCCTACAGACAGCGATCTCTGGTTCTATAACAACCTTCCATTCTGGATGAGTTATATCGGTCCAGAATTCGTTCCTCGTGTTCAAAGAACAACAACAATCAAGGCCATAGCGAAAGCACCCTTCTTTAATGACAGCCCGGTAACTACGGTCACCTATGAGTTGGACAATTCAACCTCTGCGATACCGCGCAGTGGTCTCATTCAATGGCTAAGAGCTTCGAATGTAACGACAAGCGGAAGCAATGTGACCACATGGAATGATGTTTCAGGCTCATTGAATGACGCGTCAAATGGCTCGAATCAACCGACATTGGTATCGAATGCAGTGAATGGTCTGCCAGCGGTTAACTTTAGTGGCTCTCAATTCCTCCAAGCTCCTGCAGGATTTTCAACATTTACAAGTGGTCTGACGGCAATGCTTGTGGGCAAGCCGGTTTCAGTTAGCGCCGGTGCTCGACTGTTCGATTATGGTAATGGTGCCACCAGCGACAATATCATCATGAGTTTGCCTTCCAGCACGGGCTTGACGTTCTCGACTTACAACAGTTCAACGGGTTCCTCGGCTACCGCTTCCAGTGGAGTTACGCTTGGTAATTTCCAGCTGCTGGAGGCTCTGTATAACGGAAGCAATACCGCAAATCTCTATGTAAATGGTGCTTCCGTGGGAAGCAGCTCTTCCATGCAAACACTGCAAAACTTGACCAGAAATACGAATTACATTGGGCAAGACAATTCAAGTGGAAATCGATACAACGGACAAATTGCAGAAATGCTCCTCTGGAATCGACAGTTGACTCCGGCTGAAAGAGCCGCTGTAGAGGGATATCTCCTTTCGAAATATCAGGTGCCCAGTACGAATTCGGTTGCGACACCAACCTTTAGTGTTGTCTCATCAACGACTTTCAGCGAGCCCTCCCAGGTTGCGATTGCTGGACCCACCGGCGCGAAAATCTATGTGACGCAGGATGGAAGTACACCGACTACCTCGAGCCAGGAATACACCAAGCCTGTATTTGTTATGTGGTCGCAGACCGTCAAAGCAATTGCTGTTCTCAACGGAGTATCAAGCAGTGTGGCAACAGCTAGCTATTCCCTTGATTCGACGAAGTGGCCGGCTCCGAGCCCATCAGATACAAGAACTCTAGATCTGAAGCAACAGCTACCGAACGTTGGGATCCCTCACGACGCAAACCAACCGTAAATCGATCGTAATTCATTCCCATTTTGAGAGAAAAAGTAGATGAATCTGCGGATATCAAAGTCAAAACTGCGCAAGACTGTCGCCAGTGTCTTGGTGCCGCTCGTTCTCATTATCAATCAGCCAGTTGCTGCACTAGCGGCACCGCAACCACCCATGCCGCCTTCAGTACCTAAGTTTTCACAGACTCCCAAAAGTGTAAGAATTGGTCCAAAGTCACTGAAACCTGTCGCGCCACGTGCGTTGCCAATTCATCCGACTGATTTGCAACTACAAGCTGCAAGAGTCTTTGAAGAGCCACTCATCCCTATGACGAGTCCGGCGGTCGCGGGAGAGAACGATGCGCTTGCTGCCGCTATTCAACAATTCAAGGCCGCAAAAAATGTTGAAAACGTATCTGCGTTGACGTCATTTTTGAAGAGTTTTCCAAAGTCCAGATGGGCTCCCGCCGTTCAACTAAATCTGGGACTACTCAGATTTCAGTCCGGCTATATGACTGAAGCACTGCAACTTTGGAAGGCTGCTTGGTCAACAACCAAGAATGAGAAAGGACAGCCGCAAAAAGCTATTGCAGACAGATGCGTTGCCGAAATTCTTGTGCTGGATGCCAAAGTAGGACGGAAAGCAGAGATAGAAGAGTTATTGAAAGAAGTAAAAGATCGTGCTTTCCAGGGCTCCGTTGAACAGCGTGTCAGGGGGGCATCGGACGCTCTTGTCCAGATGAGGCTACATCCCGAAAAAAGCTATAAATGTGGCCCTCATGCGGTCTCAGCGTTACTGACTATAAAAAAGGGAAAGTTCGAATTTAACAAGACCATCGATGATTATCCTTCTACCGAACAAGGGACATCGCTGCGACAAAATGTAGAACTCGCGGAGAAAGTTGGACTCAAACTTCAAATCGCCAAACGCAGCCCCGGCGCGGCGATAGTAGTACCAAGCATCGTTCACTGGAAGCTTGGACACTTTGCGGCGGTAACAGCGAAGTCAGGCGATAGGTATGAAATCAAAGATCCAACATTTGGCACTGAGAGTCCGTTCAAAATTACTAAGCAAGTCTTTGATGTTGAGTCTGACGGTTATGCGCTGATTCCAGCAGGTCCGCTACCCGCAGGTTGGCAGGCTGTAAGCCAGCAAGAAGGTGCAAAGGTTTTTGGAAAGGGTGTTCCTTGGATCTGGCCTGATGGCAAAGGTTGGTTTAGGTTTTCGGGACCCACTGGAGGTCCCCCGACTCGATGTGAGACGAAGGGGATGATGGTCTTTGACATAATTCCGACGACAACTGACCTCCACCTGACGGACACACCGCTTTCGTATAGTTGTCCAATTGGTGGCACGGTCGGATTTGAGGTTCAGTATCAATACCTTCAGGCCGATCAACCGAGCGTCTATACGTTTACAAACTTTGGTCCGGATTGGAGCTTCCAGTATCTTTCTTACTTGACCCTGGACGTATCCTCAACCGCAACCGTAAGGTTGCCTCAAGGCTATTCAGAAGTGTATGCGTTGAGTGGTGGTGTTTACACCAGAGACAAGTTATCGCAAGCCTTGTTGGTCAATATGGGCGGTGGAGTCTATCAGCGTCAGCTCCCTGACGGTAGCATTCAGGAATACAGTCTTTCAGATGGTGCATCGCCGGCAAAGATATTCATGACCAAGGTCATCGATCCACAAGGCAACGAAACACTGATTCAGTTTGATGCTGACTTTAGGATTACGACCATTACAGATCCAATAGGAGAGGTTAGCAACCTCTCTTATGTATCAAACACATTTGGGAACTCCGGATTTTACAAGGTTTCGCAGATTTCGGATCCTTTCAGTAGAACTTGCTCTTTTTCGTACGATTCGTCAAACACAAATCTGATGATGACGACCGATGTCATCGGGTTGCAGAGCAAGATGAGTTACGACACGACGAATACTTTTGTGACGTCATTGGAAACTCCATATGGCATAACATCGTTCTTCAAGTACACTCCGACACCCTCTTACAATGCGAGAGGCTTAAAAGTTAAATATTCAGACGGCACATCCTCTGTTGTTGAAACATGGATTGGACATGAGCCTCTCGATGCCACATTTATTTGGGATCGAGAAGCAATGGAGCTTTATCCTGATGATGTTGATAATCATGACTTCACACATGCGCATAAAACTGCTTGGCTATGGGGACCAGTTGATGGATATCTCTGGCCAATTGTCGACTATATAAAGCCCGCACTCGCGAATCGTATCGAGTATTCATATGTTGATGAAGGCACGAGTAGTGGTGGCCGAGGTACTGTCGGTACAAATACTACAAACAAGCCGATCAAGATCAGTCAGGTCGCAGCGACCCCGGTTAAAGCAACAATTGGCGGTACAAAGACAACGAGTGATGTCTTGACGCTGACATTTACCGATGCTTCATTGCCCGGAGGTTCTCAGAATGTCGCCTACACTGTGCAATCTGCAGATACTCTGGCAACGATAGCCAGCGGATTGGCAACGGCAGTTAATGCAAATGCGAATTTGAAGAAATTGGGACTTACTGCAGCCGCTACCGGTACCAACATTGCATTGATTTCACAGTCATCGAATTTGACGGCTTACTCTAAGTCGCTCAGTGGAGGCGCCACCGAGACAATTTCGTTGGCAACAGCGTCTCCTCAAACTGCGCAGGTCACCCTCACAGGAAGCGCCACGTCCGGCAACTACGTCATCCTCGGTATCAATGTAAATGGAGTTTCGCCAGGTTATGTTCAGTACAATGTTCAGCCGGGAGATAATCTTGCAGCCGTCGCAACGGGTTTAAAAAATCAGATAAATGGCAGCTCGCTATTCACCAATCAAGGCGTGTCTGCCGTGTCTTTCGGTTCATCGATATTCCTGACGACTTCGACGACCGCAAACAGTGTTTCCTATGGAACCGCTTTCTCTGGTGCGCCGTCGATGACAATCGACTATCAAGTAAGCAGCGGCTCAATTACTTCTGTCTATCAGTACAACGCACTTGGGCACCGCACTTTAAGCGTCGACCCTGTTGGCCGAGTTTTTTCTTACACCTACGCTGGAAATGGAATTGACCTGACTCAAATCACAGAGATTCAGAACAATGACTCATTCATGATTGGCAATTGGACTTACAACAGCGATCATCGTCCGACGCAATACATAGATGGATCTGCCAGAACCTGGGGATACACTTACAATAGCGCCGGTCAGATCACGTCGATGACTGACCCAAACAGCAACACAACCAGTCTCACTTATACCGGTACGTCTAGCGCATTTCTCACGCAGATAAATGGTCCACTTGCCGGTAACAACGACATCACGACATTTTCATATGATGGCTTCAACAGGCTGGATACAACGACCGACTCTGAAGGCTATCAACTGAGTTTCGACTACGATAGTGCAGACCGCCGGACACAAACGACCTATCCAGACGCAACTACTGAACAGACTGTCTACGATCGTCTCGACGCGATTTTCACAAAGGATAGAATCGGTCGCTGGAGCCAGTCCGGTTACGATTCACTGGATCAACTTGTGTTCGAAATTGATCCTCTAGGCCGAAAGACAGACTATGACTGGTGTCACTGCGGGTCACTCGCAAAACTTACTGATCCAGCCGGCAATGTGACCAGGTGGCATCACGATCTTCAAGGGCGCAAGATTGAAAAAGTCTATGCAGATCAAACCAGTGTGAAGTATGCGTACGAGCCAGGTGCCGGACGGATGCTTTCTCGCACTGATGCATTAAATCAGCTAACAAACTATTTCATCAATGCAGACGGAACCACATTCGCAACCGGATATCAGAATGCTGTCAATCCGACTTCAAGTGTAATAAATCAATATGACAACAAATTCTCAAGAATATCTAGCGTACAGAATGACTGGGGAACCATTTCCTACAGCTACAACGCTTATGTGACAAGCACAGGTTCGACGCCCACTACAGGTGGTGGCAGGCTCTCGACGGTGCAAAATGATGTCATTGCAAATTCGGACATTACTTACACTTATGATGTCTTGGGAAGGACCACAAATCGCTCGATTGACGGGGCGAACAATTCTATAACCTGGGCTTATGATGCGATGTCCAGGGTGACGTCCGAACAGAATTCGCTAGGAACCTTCAATTACACCTATGTGGACGACACGCACGGATCGTCGAAGGGCGTGACGAGACTTGCTTCAGTTGCCTATCCAAACAGCCAGACGACGAATTATGACTGGTACGGGAACACCGGCGATCAGCGGTTGAAGACTATTAACAACTTGAATCCTAGCGGAGGAACGCTTTCTCGTTTTGATTATCAATACAATCCGGCCGGTGAAATTCTTCAGTGGCAACAGCAACAAAATGGTGGCAATGATTTCCACAATTTCAAATACGATCTTGCCGGGCAGTTGGTCAGCGACCAGGTAGGCTCCGGAGCGCCCCACGCGCCGTTTTCTAAAGAGTTTTATTACGCATATGACAAAGCAGCCAATCGCGTCGGCGTGCAATCACACAGCGTCGACACACTGCGCGTCTCAGGCACGGTCACTTCATCCGATGTTCTCACTGTCACGGTGAAGGACACAGCTCTGGCAGGTGGACAGCAGGCAGTCAATTACGCTGTTCAGGGTGGTGATACGCTTGCGACAATTGCGCAGGGTATCGCGACAGCAATCAACACGAACTCGAATTTGCAAGCAATTGGTGTTGCCGCCAATGCGCAATCAGGCAAGAATTTCGTTAACATTCGCGCTGCCTCGGGCAATATCACCTCTTATTCAACATCGACCAGCGGCGGAGCAACTGAAGTGCTCAGTCTCGGCATCTGGAGAAATGGGCTGGAGAATGCCATAATCGGGGGGACCAAGACCACAGGCGATGTTATCACGCTCACATTCAAAGATGCCGCCCTTTCCGGCGGTAGCAGAAATGTCGCCTACACTGTTCAATCTGGCGACACCTTAACGAGCATTGCTACTAACATTGCAGCAGCCATCAATGCAGACACACCACTT
>JYMV01041663.1_pt1 | contig 12281 bp, 12 predicted proteins | sample 338911 | NCBI WGS metagenome assembly JYMV01 (sample SAMN03354496, study PRJNA234377) | hydrothermal vent metagenome | biome: Deep sea; feature: Hydrothermal plumes at the Eastern Lau Spreading Center, Western Pacific Ocean; material: Seawater | place: Tonga | collected 2009 | depth 2000 m m | reverse complement strand
GTTAATACCGCTTTTGTTACCTTGCATGTGGGAGCCGGAACGTTTCAGCCCGTCAGAGTGGATAATATTAAAGAACATCAGATGCATTCCGAGTACGCAGAAGTGCCTCAGGATGTGGTGGATGCCATTTTAGCTACGAAAGCCAATGGCGGCAGAGTGATAGCGGTGGGGACAACCTCGGTGCGTTCGCTGGAATCGGCGGCACAAGCGTCAGAAGATAAACTGATCCAAGCCTTTAGTTCTGATACCTCAATCTTCATTTACCCTGGCTATCAGTTCAAAGTCGTTGATGCCATGGTGACTAACTTTCATTTGCCAGAATCTACTTTGATCATGTTAGTGAGTGCTTTTTGTGGCAAAGAAAATATTTTGCACGCCTACAATACTGCGGTGCAGGAAAAGTATCGCTTTTTCAGTTACGGCGATGCCATGTTTTTGGAAAAGCAGGTGCAGCCATAAATCAGATTAAAGATTACCACCCGGCAGCGGATTTCGTTTATAATCCGGCAATTTTGTGAACACTTTGAAGTGAGTGTTCTGTTTCAGATTTCATCAAAGCAAGATTTATCATGCAGTTTGAATTGTTAAATAAGCAAGGCAAAGCCCGCAGAGGGCGCCTTAAGTTTGAGCGCGGAGTTGTAGAAACACCGGCGTTTATGCCCGTAGGTACCTACGGCACCGTTAAGGGGGTAACACCCGAAGAGTTGGATGAAACCGGCGCCCATATTTGTTTGGGGAACACCTTTCATCTGATGTTGCGTCCCGGTACCGAAATCATGAAGTTGCACGGCGATCTGCACGACTTTATGCAATGGCAAAAGCCAATTCTGACCGATTCTGGTGGCTTCCAGGTATTCAGTCTTGGGCAGTTGCGTAAAATTTCTGAAGAAGGGGTAACCTTCCGCTCACCAATTAATGGTGAAAAGATTCTGCTGACACCAGAAAAATCGATGCAGGTACAGCGGGATCTCGGTTCGGATATTGTGATGATTTTTGACGAGTGCACACCATACCCGGCCACTTATGAAGAAGCCCGCAAATCCATGGAGCTGTCTTTGCGTTGGGCAAAACGCAGTAAAGAAGCGCATGAGGGCAACCCATCAGCATTGTTTGGCATAGTACAGGGCGGTATGTACGAAGAATTGCGGGATGTGTCTTTGCAAGGCTTGGTGGATATTGAATTCGATGGTTACGCCATTGGCGGCTTGTCGGTGGGTGAGCCAAAAGAAGACATGATTCGGGTTCTGGATTACACTGCGTGGAAGATTCCAGAGCACAAGCCTCGTTACCTGATGGGCGTAGGCAAACCTGAAGATATCGTAGAGGCCGTGCGCCGTGGTATCGATATGTTTGATTGTGTAATGCCTACCCGAAATGCTCGTAATGGCCATTTGTTTGTGCCAGAAGGGGTGATCAAGATCCGGAACGCTCGTCACAAGACCGATACCGGTCCTTTAGATGAATCTTGTGACTGTTACACTTGTAAAAATTATTCGAGGTCATATCTCCATCATTTAGACAAATGTAATGAAATGTTAGGTGCACGTCTGAATACTATCCATAACCTGCGTTATTACCAACGTGTTATGGAAGGCTTGAGGAATGCTCTGGATAACAATCAACTTGATGAATTTGTTGCAGATTTTTATAAAAAGCTGGGGCGTCCAGTCCCACAATTAGAACAAGATTAATAACTTTTAGGGAATAGTCACTATGAATTTCTTTATCTCAAATGCGTATGCTCAGTCTGCTGGCCAACCTGGCGGTGGTGGCATGGAAATGCTGGTAATGTTAGGTATTTTCGGTCTGATTTTTTATTTCATGCTGTATCGCCCACAAGCCAAGCGAGTGAAAGAGCATAAAAACTTAATTGGTTCATTGAGCAAAGGCGACGAAGTACTGACCCAGGGCGGTTTGGTTGGTCGTATCAATAAAGTCACAGACGATAAAGACTTTATGGAAACTGCGCTGAACGACAACGTTATTATTGTGGTACAAAAATCTGCGGTTTCTGCGGTATTACCCAAAGGTACGATGAAAAACATCTAAGCCGGTTTTTCTTTTAATCACTGATAAGGATTTGGGTACCGTTATCTATGAATAATCCCAGAACTGCTATTTTAAATCATACGCCCGTCTGGAAAGCCTCTCTGGTTTTCCTGGTTGTGGCGTTTTTTGCGCTGTATGCCTCCCCCAATCTTTACGGTGAGGATCCGGCGGTCCAGATATCGGCTGAACGCACTGCGCCAGTCGATACTCGTCTGTTAGATGAGGTTCAACAAATTCTCAGCGAGCGCAATATCGCAACCAAAAGTGTCGCGCTGGAAGATCAAAAAATATTGGTCAGATTAGCTGACAATGACACCCAACTAAGAGCTCAGGAAGCCCTGGATATTGCGCTTAGCGATGATTACATTGCGGCGATAAACCTCGCTCCTGCTACGCCAGAATGGCTCAAGTCGCTGGGTGCATCACCTATGAAGTTGGGTCTTGATTTGCGCGGTGGCGTTTACTTCCTGATGGAAGTGGATATGGATACCGCTCTGAATACTAAGTTGGAAGATACGGTTTCTGATTTTCGCACAGCGTTGCGGGAAGAAAACATTCGTTATCGCCGTGTAGTGAAAGAAGGCAAAGTGCTGGAAATTCAGTTTCGCGATGAAGCCACAAAAGACGAAGCCAAGTTCTTTTTGCGCAATAACCGCGGCGACTGGCAATATTCCGATAAAGATGATTTGACCTTAGTGGCGCAGATGTCAGAACAAACGCTGGCAGAAACCAAAGATTACGCTATTAAGCAAAACATCACGATTATGCGCAACCGGGTTAACCAACTTGGGGTTGCTGAACCAGTTATTCAGCGCCAGGGACCGGATCGCATTGTGGTTCAATTACCGGGTATTCAAGATACTGCGCGAGCCAAACAAATTCTGAATGCTACAGCCACTATCGAGCTGCGCATGGTAGATCAGGATAACGATTTAAGTACCGCCATTGCGGGTCGCGTACCGCCTGGATCACAGTTAATCGAAGATGAAAATGGCACTCCGGTATTATTGAAAAAACGCGTAATGCTGACCGGTAACCACATAGTGGACGCTAACTCCGGTGTCGATGAATATGGACGCCCGCAAGTGAGCATCAGCCTAGACTCCGAAGGTGGTAGTAAGATGACTCGTGGTACTCGTGACAATGTGGGTAAACCCATGGCCACGGTATTTATCGAGTACGAACCTACCCGCGAGCGCACCGCTGAAGGCAAACTTAAGTTCGAGAAAAAAGAACGGGTTATCAGTGTTGCTACTATTCAGGCTGTACTGGGAAGCAGCTTCAGGATCACCGGACTGGATACACCGGGTGAAGCCCGAAATCTGGCTCTGTTGCTACGCGCTGGTGCCTTGATTGCACCAATTCAAATTGTAGAAGAGCGCACCGTAGGCCCAAGCCTGGGACAACAAAACATCAGTCAGGGTACTGACGCTATCGTGCTTGGCTTTGTGCTTGTTCTGGCCTTTATGCTGATTTATTACAAAGGTTTTGGTGTGGTTGCCAATATCGCGTTGGCGGCAAACCTGGTGTTAATTATTGGTGTGATGTCATTGATCCCAGGGGCTACCTTAACCTTGCCGGGTATGGCGGTAGATGCCAACGTACTGATTTTCGAGCGTATTCGCGAAGAATTACGAGATGGACGTAGCCCTCAGCAATCCATACATCACGGCTATGACAGTGCCTTTTCCACCATCTTAGATGCGAATATCACGACTTTGATTGCCGCACTGATTTTGTTTGCAGTGGGTACCGGCCCGATAAAAGGTTTCTCAGTAACCTTAATGGTGGGCATTATCACCTCTATGTTCACGGCCATCATTTTGACTCGTACTATCGTCAATAGTGTTTGGGGTGGTAAACGCCTCAGTAAGCTATCGATTTAAGGAACAACCATGCAGTTATTAAATTTAAAAGATACGGTTTCCTTTATGTCGTTGCGGGTGCCCGCGATGATTTTATCCGCTTTATTGATGATTCTGTCGATTGTGAGTCTGGCCACCAATTCCCTGAATTGGGGACTGGATTTTACCGGCGGTACTTTGGTCGAAGTGGGTTATGAGCAGGAAGCCAATTTAACCGATATCAGAGAGCGCCTGCAAAGCTCCGGTTTTCCGGACGCTGTTGTGCAAAACTTTGGTAGTAGTTCTGAGGTATTAATTCGCTTGGCGCCTCGTGACAATGTTAAAGCATCAGAACTGAGCAATCAGGTTATGCAGGCTTTGGAATTGTCGACCAGCAATATTCGCCGCGTTGAGTTTGTTGGCCCTTCTGTGGGTGAAGAGTTAACAGAACAGGGCGGTTTGGCTATGTTGGTGGCCTTGCTGTGTATTCTTGTCTACGTGGCTATGCGCTTTGAATGGCGTTTTGCCCTTGGCTCTGTAGTGGCTTTGGCCCATGACGTATTACTGACGTTGGGCTTATTCTCGTTTTTACAATTAGAATTCGACCTGACGGTTCTGGCTGCGGTATTGGCAGTTATCGGTTATTCACTAAACGATACCATTGTGGTTTCTGACCGTATCCGTGAAAACTTCCGTAAGGTAAGAAAAGGTGGGCCAGAAGAAATCATTAACATTTCACTGACGCAAACCCTTAACCGCACCGTAATCACTTCATTGACCACCATCTTTGTATTGTTGGCGCTGTTCTTTGTTGGTGGCGCGTTGATCCACGGTTTTGCTACAGCATTGTTATTTGGTGTAGTAATCGGTACTTATTCTTCAATTTATGTGGCCAGTCTGGTGGCGCTGATGCTGGGCATCAGCAAAGAAGACTTGATACCCGCTGAAGTTGAAAAAGAAGGTGCTGAGCTGGAATCGACCCCTTTTAATTAAAGGGCTTTTTATACCAATTTACGAACCGGGCAATCGCCCGGTTTTTTTATGGCTAATTTTCACAAAAAATTGCAATCTGTAATCCATATTGTTGGTTAAAAAGTTGTCTATTTTATTAATGTTGATATTCTGTTTGTCACCTTAAGATTCAGCCAATTTGTTTATCTCAATGGAAATAACTGGCTTACACGCAGGTTGATTGATGAAGTACCTTCGCAAGTTGTTAACGGTAAGTGCCTTGTCTACGGCATTTGCCTGTCAAAGTATTGAAATAACACAACAGGAGTGGCTGGCGGTCTCTTACGCTGCCAAGTCGGAAGTCAGGGATAACAGTGCTTTACCTGATGATCCCAAAACCCCAAAAGACATTTTATGGGTAAGCCAGTTTATTAAAGAACTGCAGTGGCAAAAAGATTTCACTGCGAAGCAATTGCATCAACTGAACAAGTGGAGGCGCTCGGATGCCGTGCTGATTGTGTTGCCTGAATCCGAAAGTGGGGCGCCCGAAACCCTTGTTGATATCAGCGCTGAAGCAAAGAATACGTTTTTGACAATTCAGTCTCGTGAAGCGGCTGAAGATGTTTATCAGAAATGGCAACGAGATGAGTTTACCAGCTCTGATTTAGCAAGCTTTACAGGAAACAAAGGTGAAGCCATTTTTAAAACGTTTTTCAATCGACTGCCTTTGTATCTGCAAACCGGCTTTAAAGACTGGAGCATTGAAACCTTGCAACAGCCAGACTTTGATCTGAAACCGGACTACACCGCCATGGTGGCTCATATGGCGACTATGCTAGGTGACATAGAAACTGGCAATTACCTGTTTGAACTACCAGTTACTGAACACTCTATGTCCTTTTTAGACAAGGTTCCGGAGAGCTTCACGCAGGACGAGCAGCTAATGCTGCTTAAGAATGCCGCTGACAATAGCCGCTTGCGCGCCAAGAGCTTTTTACTATTGGCACAACATTTCGCCAAAGATAAGTCGGTGGCCGTTTTAGTGGCTGAATCGCTGCAAAATCGCAATGATTATTGGCAGGCACTTAATCTGGTGCCAGCGTTTGCAAAGGCAGGGAATACCGAGGCTTTTGAAAATGTCATGAAGAACCTGGAGCAAAGCCAGCAGGAGCAGTTACGGGTGCGCTTAAAGCAAAAGAATTAACAGGGCGCAGCCGATATGGCAGGCTGCACCCAAAATCACTATTTCAGATGTTTTACGATAGACTGAACAACTTTCGGGTTACCGGCAACAACCTGTTCAGTTTTGAAGTACTGATGGCCACCAGAGAAATCAGAAACTAAACCGCCAGATTCCCGCACCAATAGCTCACCTGCCGCAATATCCCAGGGCTTGACGCCTTGTTCCCAGTAACCGTCGAAACGACCTGCTGCTACATAGGCCATATCCAGAGCCGCTGAACCAGAACGACGCACGTCACCGGCTTCGTTGAATATTTTGGCAAATTTTTCTAGTGACTCACCCAGTAATTCTTTGTTTTTGAAAGGGAATGCTGTGGCTAACACAGTGCCCTGGAGTTCTTTTCGCTGGCCAACACGAACACGGAAACCATTCAATTGTGCACCATTGCCTCGGCTGGCTGTGAATAATTCGCCACGTAACGGATCAAAGACCACTGCCTGGTCTAACTTGCCTTTGTATTGCAGTGCGATGGAAACACAAAAGTGAGGGATACCCTGAACAAAGTTGGTGGTGCCATCCAGAGGGTCGATGATCCATTTGAAGTCGTCATTACCTTCAGTAAGGCCGCTTTCTTCGCCTACAAAGGTATGGTCGGGATAAGATTGTTTGATTTTGGAGATGATGGCTTGTTCGGCTTCTTTGTCAATTTTGGTGACAAAATCGTTTGCGCCCTTTGCTTCGATTTCAAGATTGTCCCGAGATTCATAACTTCGGGCGATGATATTACCGGCAGTACGAGCAGCGCGTACCGCAATATTCAACATGGGATGCATAGCGATATCCTGTATAAATGAGCCATCTGGTTTTAAAAAGAGCTATTCGAGTAGCCAGCTTGTGGGCTTCGCGAATTTTCGGCGCGGAATCTAACAGAAATACTGTGCAAAATAAACACAATTTTTCATTTATCGCTTATGTTATTATCTGCGCCTTTGTTTTAGTTTGAAGAGATCTTGCCTTGAATAACATCCGAATTGTTCTGGTTAACACCTCCCATACAGGCAATATTGGGTCCACCGCCCGAGCTATGAAAACCATGGGATTGAAAGATTTATATTTAGTGGATCCTGTAAGTCCGCCTGATGGCCAGGCCTGCGCCCTTGCAGCGGGGGCGGGGGATGTACTGGCCAATGCCAAGACAGTATCTACACTTTCCGAAGCGATTGCGGATTGTGGATTGGTGGTTGGGACCAGTGCTCGTTCCCGAACTCATAGTTGGCCTATGCTGAATCCTCGTGAATGCGGCCGAAAAACTGTAGAAGAATCTGGGAAATACCCGGTGGCCATTGTGTTCGGACGGGAAAACAATGGTCTCAGCAACGAAGAGTTGCAGCAATGTCAGTATCATGTGTTTATTCCCGCTAATCCTGAATACAGCTCTTTGAATCTGGCAGCGGCGGTTCAAACTATTTGTTATGAAGTGCGCATGGCGACTCTGGAGAAAACCGGTGAACTGGCCAATGAAGCGGCTGAGCAACAGGCATTGGAAGACTATCCTCTGACCGACGATTTAGAGCGATTCTATGTACACCTGGAAAAAACCTTATCAGGCACGGGATTTATTATCCCACAGCATCCAGGACAGGTAATGATGAAACTGCGCCGTATGTTTAATCGCGCCAGAGTGGAAAGTCAGGAATTGAATATCTTAAGAGGGATCCTTACTTCTATTGATAAATCAGTTAAATAACGAGAACCACAGATGTTCGCCAGAATTAAAGAAGACATTGCCAGCGTTTATCACCGCGATCCGGCTGCCCGAAACAATTTTGATGTACTGACGAATTATCCGGGATTGCACGCGATATGGCTACATCGGTTAAGTCACAAGTTGTGGAGGAAAAACTGGCTGTGGCTGGCGCGTTTTATTTCCACCTTTGCTCGCTGGATGACTGGCATTGAAATCCACCCAGGTGCCACTATTGGCAAGCGCTTCTTTATTGATCACGGTATGGGGGTGGTAATTGGTGAAACAGCCGAAATTGGTGATGATGTTACTCTTTATCACGGCGTTACTTTGGGGGGAACCAGCTGGAATGTCGGCAAGCGACACCCCACGTTAAAAGACGGTGTAGTGGTGGGGGCTGGTGCCAAAGTGCTGGGCCCTATAACAGTGGGTAAAGATGCCAAGGTGGGTTCTAACTCTGTGGTGATCAGGGATGTTCCTGGAGGTTCCACCGTTTTGGGGATCCCGGGACGGGTGGTATCCAAAGCCTCAACTAAATCTGCTTCGCAACGAGATAAAATTGCCCAAAAGTATGGTTTTGATGCTTATGCGGTGTCACCGGATAATCCGGACCCAGTAGCTAATGCCATTGGCTTAATGCTGGAGCACCTGCATTTGGTGGATAGTAAAGTGGAAGGCATGTGCACAGAAATAAATAAAATGGGTGGCAATGTCTGTGACAAGAAGATACCGGAACTGGACTTACCGGATTTTATAAACGACGATTTTGACCCCAAAATTTAATACCTGACTAAAATAGTCGGGTATTATCTTGACTGCTTATTCCTGCTATGTGACTATCTCAGCAGTTTTAACCCGGAACCCGGTTATGAAGTTAACATCGAAAGGTCGCTATGCCGTGACAGCAATGCTGGATGTCGCATTGCATTCAGAAAAAGGTCCGGTGCCCTTAGCTGATATTTCCGAACGACAGGAAATTTCCTTATCCTATCTTGAGCAGTTGTTTTCACGTCTGCGCCGAGAAAAGTTAGTGACCAGTATTCGCGGACCAGGCGGTGGCTATCTGTTGGGCCGTGAGGCTGCGGATATCGCGGTCGGTGAAGTGATTAAAGCGGTAGATGAAACCGTCGATGCCACTCGCTGCCAGGGGCAGTCTGATTGTCAAAATGGACATCGTTGCCTGACCCACAATCTATGGCAAGACCTGAGTGAGCGCATTGAAATGTTCCTTGATGGCATCACTCTGGGTGAGCTGGTTTCTAACGCTGCCGTGCGTTCTGTTGCTGAGCGTCAGGATGCAGACAAATCTCGTCATATCAACAGTGACAAAATCGAAATAAGTTTACAGTTATAGCACTATGAATACCCCAATATATCTGGATTATGCCTCGACGACACCGGTAGATGAGCGCGTAGCTGAAGTCATGATTAAGCACATGACTCGCGATGGCATTTATGGCAATCCCGCTTCTCGCTCGCATCGTTTTGGCTGGCAGGCTGAAGAAGCGGTAGAGGCTGCCAGAGAGCAGGTGGCCAATCTGATCTACGCCGACCCCAGAGAAATCGTTTTTACTTCCGGTGCGACTGAATCCAATAATCTGGCCATTAAAGGCGCAGCCGATTTTTACCAGGATAAAGGCAAGCACATTATTACCTCTGCGACTGAACACAAGGCCGTTTTAGATACTTGTCAGGCGATGGAAAACGCTGGATTCGAAGTCACTTACCTGAAACCACAAAGCAACGGCTTGTTGGATCTCTCAGAGCTTAAAAATGCGATACGACCAGACACGCTAATGGTGTCGGTGATGCACGTGAACAATGAAACCGGTGTTATACAGGATATTCGCAATATCGGTGAAATCTGCCGTCAGCGTGAAGTGTTGTTTCATGTGGATGCGGCACAAAGTGCCGGTAAAGTTGCCATTGATGTGGCTGAACTGCCTGTTGATTTAATGTCTTTTTCGGGTCACAAGATTTATGGGCCTAAAGGCATTGGGGCCTTGTATGTCAGACGTCGTCCGAAAGTCCATGTCATGGAACAAATCCACGGTGGAGGTCACGAAAGAGGAATGCGTTCGGGCACGCTGGCGACACATCAAATTGTGGGTATGGGTCAGGCGTTTGCTATTGCTAAAGATTGTCTGCATGACGAGCAACAGCGCATTGCTCAGTTAAAACAGCGTTTTCTGGATGGCATCAAGGATTTGTCTGATGTGGTGATCAATGGCGAGCAAAATCAGTCGGTGGCCGGTATTGTCAATGTCAGCTTTGAACATCTCGATGGTGAATCTTTGTTGATGGCACTGAAAGATATCGCAGTGTCTTCTGGTTCGGCTTGTACCTCGGCGAGCCTGGAGCCTTCCTATGTGTTAACGGCAATGGGCATAGAGCCTCAATTGGCTCATGCTTCGATTCGCTTTTCATTCGGGCGTTACACCACTGAGCAGGATATTGATACTGCTCTGGACAATTTATTTTATGCTGTGCCCAGATTGCGTGAATTGGCCGGGTAATTCGAAATAAATCGACTGTTGATTGTTTTTTACACGAGTTAATTCGAATTTTTATCAAAAATTCCGGTGCAACCATAGGAAAGCGACGCACAATTGCATATAATCCGCGCCGATTTAAATTTAACCACAAAATTGGAGCGGTAAAAATGGCGCTAGAACGCACTTTTTCCATTATCAAGCCCGATGCAGTAGCTAAAGACGTTATCGGTGCAATCTACAATCGTTTTGAGTCTGCAGGTCTGCGTATCGTTGCAGCTAAAATGTTACACCTGAGCAAAGAAAAAGCTGAAGGTTTTTATGCTGAGCATAAAGAGCGTCCTTTCTTCCCAGCATTGGTTGACTTCATGACTTCTGGCCCGGTAATGATCCAGGTTCTCGAAGGTGAAAATGCAGTTGCTAAAAACCGTGAAATCATGGGTGCTACTAACCCAGCAGAAGCTTTAGCTGGTACTTTACGTGCTGACTACGCGGTTTCTATCGATGAGAATGCGGTTCACGGTTCTGATGCACCTGAATCTGCTGCTCGCGAAATCGCTTATTTCTTCGCTGACGAAGAAGTGTGCCCTCGCACCAGATAAGATTTTAAGAGCTACTTCAGGTAGTTCTTTGCATTGTAAAAGGGAGCCAAGGCTCCCTTTTTCTTGCTCTTGTGATTAACTCATGGCAAGAAAAGGTTGAAAAATATACAATACTGGCATTTCAGACATGTCAGTGGTTTTTGTTGAGGTAGTAATTAATGACAGTGAAAAGCGTCAGCGAAGAAAAAGTAAACTTGTTGGATTTTGACAGGAAGTCTTTGCGTGAGTTTTTCGCAGAAATAGGTGAAAAACCCTTCCGTGCTGATCAATTGATGAAGTGGATTTATCAGCAAGGGGAAGATGATTTTTCCAAAATGACCAACCTGAACAAAAACTTGCGGGCTAAGCTGCAGGCGCGCTGTGAAATTGTGGCGCCGGAGATCAGTACTTTTCAACAAGCAACAGATGGCACCATTAAGTTTGCCCTGATGTTAAAAGGTGGTCAGGAAGTAGAAGCGGTTTGGATCCCGGAAACTGACAGAGCTACGTTATGTGTATCTTCCCAGGTGGGCTGTGCGCTGGAGTGTACCTTTTGTTCGACTGCGCAACAGGGCTTTAATCGCAACCTGACAGTTTCTGAGATCATTGGTCAGGTTTGGCGTGTGGCTAAATTTATTGGTTTGTCACCTGACACCAATGAACGCCCCATCAGTAACGTCGTCATGATGGGCATGGGTGAGCCATTACTTAACCTGAAAAACGTCGTGCCCGCCATGGAAATTATGCTGGATGACTTGGGTTTTGGTTTGTCGAAAAGGCGAGTCACCTTGAGCACTTCCGGTGTTGTGCCGGCATTGGACAAATTGGGTGATCAAATTGATGTGGCGCTGGCTATTTCGCTGCATGCACCGAATGATAAATTGCGCGATGAAATTGTACCGGTAAACAAGAAGTATCCGATTGAAGAATTTCTTGCCGGAGTCAGACGTTATCTGCAAAAGTCCAATGCCAATCGCGGTAAGGTGACAGTGGAATACGTGATGTTGAATGGCATTAACGACAGCATGGAACAAGCTGAAGAGTTAGCGCAACTGATGAAAAATACGCCTTGTAAGATCAACCTAATTCCGTTTAACCCTTATCCCGGCTCGCCGTATACCCGCAGCAGCAATTCGCGAATTGACCGCTTTGCCAAGGTATTAATGGGTCATGGTTATACGGTTGTTGTGCGTAAAACTCGTGGTGACGATATTGATGCAGCCTGTGGCCAACTGGTAGGGGATGTTGTCGATCGCACTAAACGTATGTTGAAAAAACGCATGAAGGGTGAAAGTATTGAGGTTAAGCTCAACTAATAACAATAAACAGCGACTCACGATGCGCATTTTAACACTGCTATTTACTCTGATTTTAGCTGGCTGCGCCAGCCAGACGACAACTTCATCGGTGCCGGTTGCGCAGGGAGTTAATCAAATA
>JYMV01026692.1_pt1 | contig 12281 bp, 10 predicted proteins | sample 338911 | NCBI WGS metagenome assembly JYMV01 (sample SAMN03354496, study PRJNA234377) | hydrothermal vent metagenome | biome: Deep sea; feature: Hydrothermal plumes at the Eastern Lau Spreading Center, Western Pacific Ocean; material: Seawater | place: Tonga | collected 2009 | depth 2000 m m | reverse complement strand
TATCTCCCAGAAAAACAAGAAATTTTTCATTATTGACAAATTTCTTGCATAATCTAATTGCATGTGCAATTCCTCTAGGCTCATCTTGTTCAATATATGTAATATTCACACCAAATTTTTCTCCATTTCCATAATATTCTCTAACTTTGTTTGAGCCTAAACCACCTATGATAATAGCAATATCTGTAATGCCAGCGTCACAAATTGATTCAATACAATATTGTGACATTGGTTTGTTGCCAATTGGAAGTAATTGTTTTGGACCTGTATGCGTTAATGGCCTCAAACGTGTACCATGTCCACCATGAAGAATTATTCCTTTCATTTTCTATTAAAATCTCACAATAAATTAATTAGAACTTTTCCAAGGAGTTGGGTCTAACACTGTTGATGATACATTGTTCAGCAATTCAGGATTATCTAGATACCATTGAACCGTGCTTTTTAAACCATTTTCAAAACTCGTTTTTACTTTCCATCCAAGTTGCTCAGAGATTTTTGATGAGTTCAAACTATATCTAAAATCATGTCCAGGCCTATCTTCTACAAACTCAATTAAATTTTCTGGTTTGTTCATTATCTCAAGAATTTTTTTCACAATAGTAAGATTATCAATTTCATTATTTGCAGAAATGTTGTATGATTCGCCTGGTTTACCATTAAGAAGTGCCAATAAAATTGCATCGCAATGATCATCCACATAAATCCAATCTCTAACATTTACACCTTTACCATAAATTGGAATTTTTCTATTTTGATTTGCTAAAATAATGGTTTTTGGAATTAATTTTTCTGCAAATTGTCTTGGTCCATAATTATTCGTACATCTCGTAATAATTACATCAGAATCATGTGTAACAGAATAAGAGTTTACTAGAAGTTCGGCAGCAGCTTTTGTGGCAGCGTAAGGACTTGATGGATTAAGTTTAGACTCTTCAGTAGCAGTTCCATTAGATAAGCTTCCAAAAACTTCATCAGTTGATATCTGGATCATTCGTTTCATTTGTTTTGTTGCTATATCAAGAATTGTAAACGCACCTCTTATGTTAGATACTAAGAATGGATTTGCATCATTTATGCTTCTATCAACAAAAGATTCTGCCGCAAAATTAATCACCGCATCACATTTTGCAATCTGTTCTTCCATAAATTTTTTATTTGAAATATTACCTTTCTCAAAATGATATTTTTCTGAATTTTTAATTATAGATAGATTTTTGTGATCTGCGCCAAATAATTCAGCGTCAACATTGATTATCTCATAATCATTGTTTTCTGTTAATAATTTGAGAATAAAATTACTTCCAATAAAGCCTAAACCACCCGTAACTAAAATCTTCATAACTAAAACTTTAGATGCAGATTTATAAAATATTGGACACATTTCAATCAAGTATCTCTTGTAATAAGTATGAAAAATGGGTAAGACTATTTATTCAGTAATTTATTTCTGTCAACTGTGCTCAAAGGCAAAAAAGTTCTAATTACTGGCGGAACTGGCTCACTAGGAATTGCATTAACCAAAAGATTACTACAAGAAAATGTAGATACAATACGAATCTTTAGCAGAAATGAAAATAAACAACTTGAAATGGACTCAAAATTTCATGATGATCGACTACGATTTCTTTTAGGGGATGTACGTGATTATAATCGATTAACTAGGGCATTTGAGGATATTGATATTGTTTTTCATGCAGCTGCACTAAAACATGTCCCAATTATTGAATATAATCCGTTTGAAGCCATAAAAACAAATGTTATAGGCTCTCAAAATGTCATTGATGCGTGTTTGGAAGAAGATGTCGAAAAAGCAATATGTGTTGGTACAGACAAAGCAGTTTCTCCATTAAATACATACGGTGCAACAAAATTATTGATGGAAAAATTATTCATTACTGCCAGTAATTATTTAAAAAAGGAAAGGCATAAAACAAAATTTATCGCATTACGCTATGGAAATGTTCTAGGCAGCAGTGGTTCTGTTATTCCTAAATTTATTAACCAAATAAAAAACAATGAAAAAATTACAATTACTAATTCAAATATGACCCGATTTAGCATATCGATAGATGAGGCATTAGATTTCATTCTAGGTAAAGGTTCAGAAATTTTTGTTCCAAAATTAAGAGCCTATTCACTAATGGATGTAAAAGATGCACTTTTTGATTTATTAGGTAAAACCGATGAAGAAATTGTTGGTATAAGAGCTGGAGAAAAATTAAATGAAGTTTTAATTAATAAAGATGAAATGAAGTATTGTTGGGAATATCAAGGCATGTATTTGATAGTAAATCCATCCGTTCGACGATTTTTTCCTTCAACGAATGAATTCCCTGGAAAGAAAAAAATAGAAAACATGGAAATTTATTCATCTGATGCCGTTGAAAAAATATCAAAAGAAGAATTGAAAAAAATATTTACAGACTCGGAATTATTAGACTAGACAATTTTGTATATTGGAGGCTAATGAACACTGTTTTCTCTCATTCATCAAGTCGTCTAATGAGTTCAAATGCTTCTGCAGCTTTAAAACCAGATACAGAACCCCATCTTCTCAAGGTATGCTCAATATTTTCAGGTGAACGTGGGTGAGGAAATTTTCTTATTTCACTTACAAATGATTTCATGGCCTTGATTTTTTCCCCTACGTATTTTTCAACATTGATAAAATAATTTGGATTAAAATTATATGGATAACTCCACTCAGTGGATGATAAAACTTCAAAAGCTAGTAGTTCTTTTACAGGAGAGCCTGAAGGTCTACAAGCAGTAAGTGTAGCATTAAAGACTACCTTATGATCAACATTTAAGTCACTATAATGATTAGTGTATATTCTGTCTGGCTTGACTTTCCCAATTTCTTTTTCTATAACTTTAACAACTTTTAGTAATTGAATTCCGTCCATTTCATTATCCGGAAAATCATAAAACCTAACATTTTCTACGTTGAGAAGTTTTGCAGATTTTTTTGCATCCTGTCGTAATTTTTCAATTTCTTGTTGCCATACTTCCTGCACTTTTTTAGGGATATTTTTCACTTCATGTTCCCTTCTTGCAGTAACTCCAGTAGCCATGTAGATGATAGTTACATTATCCTTTTGAGAAGTATGTTTTGCAATTGTTCCTCCCATTCCTAAAACTTCATCATCAGGATGCGCGGCAATTATTAAAATATTCATAATGTTTGGAAATAATTGTGTTATTAATTGTTTTAGAAGAATTTCTCTTTTTTCAAATCGTAATTATTTTCAACTAATATTTTTGATTGCAAATATTCAATAATAGAGTTTCAAACGGCTCAAATAATTTTTGATTGCCCTGATGGAACGTTCTTAATATTTTATTTATCAGCCTACTCAAATAATCATGTTCTAAGCAAGTGTTAATTTTACTTTTTTCTGAGAATGTCAGTGTTGTGTAGTAATACATTATAACTTAGGGTATAATAGCTGGACATGTATAGTCTAAGAAAAAATAAAATTTCAGTTAAGCAAATTGCAAGTTTCTTAAATGCTAGTTATATAGGAAGGGATTTTGAAATTACCTCCCTTAGTTCTCTTAATGATATTAAAAATAATTCAGTTCTTTTTTATTCCGATTTAATTAATGTAAAATTCCAAATTAAAGATAATATTACTTACGACCTAAAAAACTTAGAAAAATTTCATGACGTACTTCTAATATCTACTAATGAGATTAAGAAAAAAATTAATGTTCCTGTAATACCTTCAAAAAATCCACGTCTTGATTTCCAACGAGTTGCAATGGAGTTTTTTGCAGATGATGAATTTAAGCCAGGAATACACAATACTGCAGTAGTTGAAGAAAATGCAATAATTGGAAAAAATGTTTTTGTTGGAGCTCATTGTTATATTGGAAAAAATACTAAAATTGGTAATAATACTAAGATATTACCTAACACATGTATTTTTGGAAAAACTACAATCGGTTCCAACTCTGTAATCAAATCAAATGTAACTATTGGAAGTGAAGGATTTAGCTTTAGTTTTACTGGTGATGGATTTTTTCATTTTCCGCATCTTGGAACTATCAAAATTGGTAATCATGTTTGGATTGGTTCAAACTGTACTATTGAAAAATCTCAACTGGAACAAACTATAATTGAAGATCACGTAAAAATCGATGATTTAGTACAAATCGGTCATAACTCAATAATTAAAAAATTTTCTCAGATAACTGCTGGTTCTGTTGTTTGTGGACGAGCACAAATTGGAAAGGGCTGTTGGCTTGCTCCAAACTCTGTTATTTCTGATGGTTGTAAAATTGGTGATAATTGTTTTGTCGGTACATTGAGTTTTGTTAAAACAGATTTTCCAAAAAATTCTGTATTAGCTGGTTCGCCTGCCAAATTTTTGAGAAAAACAAATTTTGATACTTCATAAAATGAAATTATTAGAAAAATTTAATTCAACTATCAGTGATTTCGTATTATGATTGATTCGGTAAAAACAATACTTGATGAATTGAATTTTACATTAAATTCTGATGATTATACTCTTGTTGAGTTTTTTAAAGAAAACGGTTATTGTGTTATTCCAAAATCGGATTTAGTGAGTGAGAATATTGACGAGCTTAGAAAAATTGTTGATTCATTAATCAAAAAGGAATCTTGGAGAGGTGGATGGGAGGGAAAGGAAGAATATATGAAATACAAAAAAGTTTTTCAGCCAGGGACAAATAGATTAGGAAATTTATTTAACAAAGACAAAGTATTTCGTAAGTTACTATGCGAAGAAAACATCCTTAAAATTGCTTATACAGTTCTCGGAGATGATATAAAAATTGGAGCCTTGGATATGCGAGAACCAATAAAGGGTGCTGGTTCACAGGATCTTCATATAGATTGGATAGCAAAAAAAAGCGAAAATGAAGAAATGCAAAATATTGTAGCTTTTATTTTCTTAGATGAGGCTAATGAGAATAATGGGCCTATGCGTGTTGTGCCAAAAACTCATACAATGACGGGTTGGATAGATGAAAATCTAAAAGACAGATCTTCCCACCCCGATGAAATATTTTTTAATATCGCAGAATCGAGTATAGTTCTAATGAATGCAAATCTTTGGCATAGTGGAACTGTTAATGTTAGTGGAAACCGAAGACGAGTTTTATTTTTGGATATAAGGCGTAGAGAAATACCTCAATTATTAAACCAAAGAATCTATTTAGATGAAACAACACAAGGGAAGCTTACTGACATTGAGAAATACTTGTTAGGTGTTGGTGAAAATGATACTATTTTTGAAGATAGAGTTCATACTGCGGGTAATGTATACAGAAAGCAATTCAAGACAAATGATTTTGTTAAGATCCACTAAAACGAACTATCTAAAAATAACAATTTTTTCCAATAGTTTTTCTTCAATGTTATTTTGAAGAACATATTTGCCTTCCAGTTTGAATATTTTTCCATCATAAGTTAAATCAAGTTTCAAAAATTTACTTAGTTTTTTAACATATTTTACTGTATTCACACTTTTTTTACTATGTTGCAATAAACTAACTAATCTTAAAATACAATCTTTCTTTAAAGAATATTCTTCAGATTCCTCATGCTTAAATTGTTCTTTAGCAATGCGATTATCCCTAAATGAGATCAAGAAATCATTTATTGCTAAATAATCCATACAACCATCCAACAAGTGCTCTAATGCCTGTCTTGGTTCCGCGATAGTAGGAATATGATGTCTATTGAAACTTGTATTCAGTATTATAGGCACACCTGTAATTAATCGAAATTCATTAATTAAATTCCAGTATTTTGGATTAACCGATTTACTTACAGTATGAATACGTGAAGTTCCATCAACATGAACTGCTGAAGGAATTATTTTCTTTTTGTTTTTTTCAACCTTAAACGCAATTTGCATATATGGCGATTTACTTGGCTTTTTAACAAATTTGTCTACATATTCTTCAAGAATTGAAGGCGCATACGGCATAAACCAATCTCTTTTTTTGAGCAGTTGATTAATTCTACTTTTTGATTCTAATTTTCTTGGATCCGCTAATATTGATCTGCAGCCCAGCGATCTTTTACCATATTCTCCTCTAGATTGAAACCATCCAATTGTTTTATTTTGATTTATTAGTTTAGCAACAGTTTTTTCAATATTCTTATCTTCAACATAATTTATCCTTGATTGTTCTAATAATTCCTTTATCTCCGAATTAGAGAATGACGGTCCAAGAAGTGCTGTTAAAACATATTTTCTTGATGCTTTCTGATATTTATTTTTGATAAACAGTGCTGCACCTAATGATTGACCATTATCACCACTAGCCATTGGAAAATACACTTCATCAAACATGCCTGATTCATGTATTGCATTGTTTAATGAAACGTTTTGAAAAACTCCGCCAGAAAAAACAATTTTTTTAAATTTTGTATATTTTTTCAATTTTTTAATTAGTGTTAAAACACTATCCTGAAACACTTTTTCACCCGTAGCTGCAATATCTTGTGGTAGACAGCTTGATGAGGCTCTAAAAATATTTGTATCTGATGGAAAAGTATTAAAAATTTTTAAACGGTTATACTCTTTTGGTTTAATTTTTGATAATCTTACATTTGTAAAGTTATATCTTTTCCGTTCAAAAATTATTCCGTTTTCATTTATTTTGATAAAACTTTGAAATTTTTTTTCAAGTTCTGGAATCACTTTTCCATAACCTGCAAATCCTGAAACTTTACCATTATCATTCCCTGGGAAACCTAAAGAATCTGCTATAAAAGCATGAAAAACTCCTATGTTTTTCAAACCTTTACTACTTTTCAAAATTTTAAACTTTTTATTAGTATATTCTCCGAAGATAAAATTACGTTGATCTCCCGGATCACCACCGCCATCTAAACATAAAAATACACATTCATTAAAATTTGAACCATATACTCCTAATGATGCATGAGCAATTTGATGAGTAACAAATTTTACTTTCTTCTTAAACCATTTTCCAAATTCCTGTCGGTTTCCAGTATATGCTTTGAGAATGTATGAAAAAAAGTATTGCATGTATTCCAAATCAATTTTTGCTGGTTTAGTAAACACCCAATAATCTACTTCATTTGGAAAAACATTCAATTCTTTCATTCCCATCATTAAACTGCGTTCTGGAAATCTTACTGTTGATTCTGATTTTACCGAGGTAAGTTTTTCTTCTTCATAGGCATAAAATTTCTCACCCACTATGAGACATGAGTTTTGATCATGGGCCTCTTCCATATCAAATGGACTTGGATACATAGAAGCGATAATCATTCTAATTCTCTTTTCCTATATTTTCTTCATTTAGCATTATGCAAAACTTCACTAAGTATATTCACAAAGTGATCAATTTGTTCTTCAGATACAATATATGCCGGACTAAACATCAGTACTCTTCCTTCAGGAAGAACATTAATTCCACGTTTTCTCATTTCAGGAGTGATTGTATTTTTTGCAAATGTTGAACTAGTTACATCAATACCGATTAATAATCCAGTCCCACGAATTTCTATCACATTAGAATAATTTTCAATTTTTTTCAATTTTTCAAGTGTATATTTTCCTTGTTTTTGTACCTGCTCAATTAAGTTGTCACGATCTATAATTTCAAGCACCTTTAATCCTAATGCACATCCCTCTTGTGTTCCAGTAATACTGTTGCCTCTACGATGGATTTGAGAATAAGAAATTCCTTTTTCTTCTAATTTGTCCCACGCATCGACAATTTTCTCATTAACCAAAGTTACAGCGACTGGATAATGACCAGCACTAATTGCTTTACCCATGCATAAAATGTCTGGTTTTTCACTAAAGGATTGACTATAAGCAAATTTTCCAGTTCTACCTACTCCAGTTGTTACTTCATCCGCAATCATTAGAATATTGTTTTTTCTACAAATTTTACCAATCCCATCAATGTATTCTGATGGTAGTAGTACCGAACCTCTTACTCCCATAATTGGTTCATAGAAAAATCCTCCAACAGTTTTATTCTTAGATTTGGCTAGGTCGATTTTTTCTGAAAAACTCTCAACTATTTCTTTACTTTGATATTTCTTTTCATAGATTGGCTCCTTAATAGTAAACTCGTTTTTTTCTGGATCAATCCATTTTAACATCTCTCCAACAGAACCATGGTAGCTGCCATTAATTGTAACAAAAACTAAATCTTCTTCTTTTTCACCTTGCGCTAGATGATATTTGACAGCCTCTTTTCTAGCATTTTCTATTGCCATACTTCCTGTCGCGGAAAATATCAACTGCTCCATGGATGTACGTTTACACATAGAAGTTGCAAGCTCTTCTGCAAACGGATTTGTATATTCTTCATAAAGATGAGTGGTAACTCCCCCTAATTCTTGTTTAACCTTAACTAATTCTGGATTTCTCATACCAAGAATATTATACCAATATCCTGCAACTGCATCAAAAAGCACTCCATATTCTTTTGTAGTAATTTCTAAACCTTTTCCATCTAATACAGTGAATGTTTTTTCACGATTTCCAAATTGTGGTGCTATCTTTGAGTGTCTAGCTGATTCGGATAACATTTCTAATCTTCACTATAATCTTGTATATATGAATAATCCTCATTATTCCTTATCTCGAATTTTTCCAATTAAAGATCAAAATCAATTCCTTGTGCAAGAGGTAAATCTGATGAGAAGTTTGTTGTTACTGTAACACGTCTCATGTATGATTTCCATGCATCAGAACCTGATTCTCTTCCACCGCCAGTTTCTTTTTCACCTCCAAACGCACCTCCAATTTCAGCTCCGCTTGGTCCAATATTCACATTAACAATTCCACAGTCGGAGCCATTTTGATCAATAAATTGTTCGGTTTCAAGTAAATCGTTTGAAAAAATACATGATGCTAAACCTTGTGGTACATCATTTTGTATTTTTATTGCTTCGTCAAATTTTTTGTAAGGCAGTATATACAATATTGGTGCAAACGTCTCAACTTTAGTAATTTCTTCTGGTTTGTCTAATTCTACAATTGCAGGTGTTACATATACTCCATTACAATTGTTAATCTCTATTTTTTCTCCACCAAAAATCTTACCGCCTTTATTTTTACATTCGTTTAACACATTCTGCATTTTTAAAAATATTTCCTCATTAATTATTGGTCCTACTAATACATCTTCTTTTAATGGATTCCCAATTATTATTTTTTTATAATGAGTTTTTAGTTGTTTTGTAAGCTCATCATAAATTGAATCATGTGCAATCACTCTTCTTAATGTTGTACATCTTTGCCCACAGGTACCAACCGCTGAAAAAATGATTGCTCGTATTACTAATTTCATATCTGCACTAGGAGCTACAATCATTGCGTTATTACCTCCTAATTCCATTATCAGTTTTCCAAATCTTTCAGTTACAATTTTTCCTAAATTTTTACCCATTTCTGTAGATCCTGTTAAACTTACTAAATCAATTTTTTTGTCTTTGGCAATCCATTCCGCTTGTTCCTTATCTCCATTAATTATACTGAAAATATTTCTAGCTGAATCCTTTTTTTTATAACGATTTACCGCATTTTTCCAAATTCTATAAACAGATAACGAAGTAATTGGAGTCTTAGGGGATGGTTTCCACAACGTAACATTTCCACAAATTGTGGCAATGGTGAAATTCCAACTCCAAACTGCTACTGGGAAATTAAAAGAAGTGATAATTCCTACGGTGCCAAGTGGATGCCAAATTTCTTGAATTCTGTGACCAGGTCTCTCAGATGGCATAGTTAGTCCGTATAATTGCCTAGATAATCCTACTGCAAAATCACAAATATCTATCATTTCCTGAACTTCACCTAATCCTTCCTGCATAATCTTACCAGTTTCAATAGCCACTAATTTTCCTAAATCTTGTTTAGATTTTCTTAGCTCCTCTCCAAATATTCTAATTAATTCTCCCCTTTGTGGTGCTGGAATCTTTTTCCATTCACGTTCTGATTCTTTTAAAGCGGATATTTTTTTTTCATATTCATTATAATCTGATTTTTTTATATTGGCTAGGAACGTTCTATCTATCGGCGTTACAACTTTGATATCATCATCATCGGTTTCATTCTCGGTAAAATTTACCGAAAATCCATCTAGTTCTTCCAGATTAAATTTCTGTACAATTTCTTCATATTCTTTTTTCATAATTGAATCATTTCTCCTTTCTTGAAATATTTAGTAGATTTTTTCCCTAAAACCATCTCAAAATATTCTGGCGTTAATCCGTTTCCAGGTCTTCTTAATCCAATATTTTTCATACTAAATTCATCACCCTCTTTTATTTCAGATATAGCAAAGATACTTCTTCTCGCAGTGATTTTTAGCACTTCTTCTGATTTTGTGGGTTTAACTTCTTCAGAACCCATCATTATGTAACTAGTTCTAATTGATTTTACCCATTGTATTAACTCATTTGGATCCGCTGAAAACCAATGATCTGGTCCTGGCATATTATGATTCAACGTAAAATGTTTTTCAAAAACAGATGCACCCATGGCACAAGCTAATGATGATGCTAAAACTCCTTGTGTATGATCTGAAAACCCTAGTGGTATACTAGGGAAATTTTTTGCTAATGTTTGAAATTTTAATAAATTCACACTTTCGTTCGGTGTAGGATATTCTGAAGTAGTTACTAATAATATGGTTGGGTAATCATCTAATGCACCTATCGCATTGAGAGATTTTGCAACTTCATCCAAAGTACACATCCCAGTTGATAAAATTATAGGTAATTTCGTTTTCGCAAATTCTTTTAAAAGTGGAATATTGATGAGTTCATCAGAACCAACTTTAATTGCAGGAATACCAATTTGTAACAATAGATCTAAATCAGAACTATTTTCTGGAGTTGATAAAAATAAAATATCTTCTTTATCACATTTCTCTTTAACCTTATACCATTCTTCTTTTGAAAACTCACATTGTTTAAACATGTTATATTGCGATTCGGTAATTTTTTTACCTTGTGAAAAATAAGTATGTGTTAAAGAAACATTAGCGATAAATTCATCTGCACTAAAAGTTTGAAATTTTATTGCATTTAATCCAGATTTTTTACCTAACTCTATCATCTCAAACGCTTTTTTTATTTCACCATTGTGATTAATTCCAGCCTCCCCTATGATGAACGGCTCTTTTTTTTGTCCTATTATGAAATTTCCAATTTTTATTTCATTCATAATTTTACCTCTTTGCAATTAATGATATGTGTTTGGCAACTCGTTTTGTACCTTTTCCATCTACCAATCCCATACATTTTTTTTGCATCCGGATAAGTTTTTTAGAATTTAAATTTCTTATAGCACTAAGATAATCTTCCGAGGTTAATCTCTCTGCTCTACCCAAATTTATTAGACAGCCCTTTTTTGAAATCGCATTTATCATATCCTCCTGATTTTTAGAAACAATAGATACAACTGATGGTAATCCTAAACAGCATCTTTCCCAAGTTATTATTCCTCCTGCACCTATAGCTAAATCAGCTTTATTCATAATTTTTGCCATATTTTTTGGTTGTTGATAATAAGTAGAATTTTTCATCCTCGCACAAATTCTTTTAATTTTTGTTTTATTTTTATTTGGCTCTCCTACTATGACATCAACATTAATTTTTTCTTCAGCAAGTTTTTTTATCGCTTCCAGAACTTTCAAAGTTTGATTCTTTTCATCAGAACCACCAAACGAAACTAATATACGATTTATTTTTCCAGATCTTTCCTTTACAATTTTTCTGCTTTTAACGAACTCTTTTCGTAATAATGCATATTTTGGACCCAATAATTTTTTACAATTAACTTTGTTTCTTTCTTTCTTACTTGTATGAAGATTCTGATCAATAAATAAATCACAATTATGAGAACGGTTTAAAAAATCATCAATTACAATAATTTTGTCTACTACCAGTTTTAGCCAGGTTTCCCACATATTTGATAGTTCATAATTATCAACTAATAGCAAATTCTTTTCATTTTTGAAACGTTGAATTATTTTAGTTGTTTTTACAGCATCCATCTTCCAATGGGACTTTGAAGATTTAATTGCTTTTGAATCAATGCGAAATACTTTGTAACCATAATTTTCTACATTCTTGATAACATTTCCTTCAATTTCTTTAGAGATGAAATATACATTGAAGTTCATATTCTTGATAACTTCTGCTAGAGCAAAACAACGCATTACATGACCTAATCCAATATCCAAACCTGAGTCTACACGAATAATTGTGATTTATTTATTGATCAGAATCTTCATACAAG
>JYMV01028809.1_pt1 | contig 12283 bp, 9 predicted proteins | sample 338911 | NCBI WGS metagenome assembly JYMV01 (sample SAMN03354496, study PRJNA234377) | hydrothermal vent metagenome | biome: Deep sea; feature: Hydrothermal plumes at the Eastern Lau Spreading Center, Western Pacific Ocean; material: Seawater | place: Tonga | collected 2009 | depth 2000 m m | reverse complement strand
CACTCGCGCCATGATCAGTTGCGGCATCCGTCGAAATTCATCCACAGCGGGACAACTGGTTGAACTACTTTCGGAAAGTAGTAAAAAAAGAAAAGCTGCCGCGGCGGCAAGTCTGATTCTCATGGAAGATACTTCTTCGACCCAGGCTAATGAGACGATTAACAAAATGCTTTTCGATAAAGATGATGATACTCAATTGGCCGCTCTGTCTTCTGTCGGTCATATCTCGGATATTTTATCAGATGAGGGTCTCGCTAAACTGTTGAAAGATGATTCACCGGATGTGAGAAGCAGAGCCGCTCAACTGGCAGAAGAAAGAAGTGATAAGTCCCTCATATCTCCACTTGTTAGGAATCTGGACGACCCACTCACCCTGCCGGCAGCCAGACGGGCCCTGAAATCCTTTGATGAATCAACCGTCGCAGAAAAACTGGGAAATGTGATGAATGATGAGGAGACATCAAAGGCACAGCTTATTGGAACAGTCCACACATTGAGTGACTACAGGGATCATGCTGATTTGGTAAAAATTGTTGAACAAGGTTCAAGTGATGATCTCGATCTCACAAGAGAAGTTGTAGACAGTCTTCTGAAACTGGCGCGGCAGTCACCCCTGCCTGAAGAAGTTATTCACAGGAGTAACGCACTTCTAAGAGAAATGGCTGAAGAGACTTACTTCGCCCTGACACTTTTTCAGACGTTCGAAAATGACGAAAAAGGATACCTGATCAAAGATTTCCTATCAACAACTGTCACAAAACGTAAGGGAATAATTCTAAAGCTGGCACTCTTGCCTTTTCCCGACAGCCCCATTGAAACTTATATGCACGCTCTGACGGCCGGCGAGATCGGTGCCCAATCCAACGTACTGGAAATTCTCGACAACCTGCTATCCATTGAGACCCGGGAACTCATCATACCTCTGTTTGACGACTCCGATCTAAGTGAGAAAGTGGCCAAGGGCAAGCAGTTTGTCAGTAAACAAGCAGACATCACCGAAACAATGGCCCATTGGCTCTATTCAGGAAATCCCTGGACATCGGCCATCGCGCTGGACTACTCGTTAAATAGTGATATAACTAATGGAAATATGGACTGGACTAAGATCCCAAGGGATCAGACCATTCGTGAAGTCTGTTCTGTGCAGTGGGCAGAAGAGAGTTCACCCCTCAAAACCATGAAGGATTTCCCAACCGAAGAATTCATACTTAAGGAGGCATCTATGTACTCTACTCTTGAAAAAACCATTTTCATGAAAGGTGTTGATCTATTCCGTGACATCCCTGGAGAGGAGGTTTCACATGTTGCCCAAATTGCCGAGGAAATAGAATACGACTCAGAACAAACTATCTTTGAAGAGGGTGATGTAGGCGACTCCATGTTCATTATCATAGACGGCGCTGTAAGAATTCATAAAGGCGACAAGGAATTGGCCGTTCTCTCAAAAGGTAAGTTTGTTGGAGAGATGGCACTGCTAGATCAGGAACCGAGGTCAGCTTCAGTTACTTCTACAGAAGAGACAACCCTACTTGAGATTAATGGTGAAGACTTCTATGACCTTATGGCCAGCAGGATGGAAATCATGCAAGGTATCGTTAAGATCCTGACACAGCGTCTGCGAGAGGCCAACGCTTAGCTACAGCTTACTGTTTTGATGGACTGAACTGGTATCCTCAAACAGCTTCTCCACTTTTTCCTCCATCAATTCTGAAGTCTTTTTCTTGAGAGAGCGATTCATCTCTTTCATCTTTTTGTCGAGCACCTCTTTACCTTCTTCAATTGTCTCCTGAATTGTCTCTTTAAGTTCTTCAGGTGTCTTGGGTACTTCCTTACCTGTGTACGCCAGGTATCCGAGATAGAGTGTGAGAATTGCAACAGTTACCAGCGCCAGCTTGATAAGTTTTTTTATAACGGAGAAAAGGATAAGAATTGCCAGTACTATAAACACCGCCAGCATGACGGGATTAGTGGTCAACTGTTCAATCAGCGATTCCATAGGAAAAAGTTAATGTTTAGAAATACGCAATTCTACCCCTACCATCAGCTGATCCGGATCGGAGATCATTTCGCGGTTCGATTCATACAGTTCGCTCCATCTACCCCCTTTGCCAAGGTAACGCTCTGAAAGAGACCAGAGTGTATCACCTTTGCGCACCGTATGGGTTATTATAATTAATGCCTCGCTAATAATGACCATTTCCCTTTCCACTGAGGACATCTCTTCCGTTTTTTCAGTTTCTCTAACTTTTTCATTGACAGGCTTCGGGAGAGGATGTCTACTTTTTTCCATAAACGAAGTGAATGCAAAGCTAGGGCTGTTATCTTTATCGTGACAACGGAGACAATTTGCCTCTTCAATTCTTTCTGTTACAAAGGCGGCAGGCTCAGCCAGATGGCCGGCGGGTGTGTAGTGGCATTCCGTGCAATTGACGTTTTTGAGTCCGGACGTGATGTTATAATTGAGGTAGCCGTCATCTCTGCCAAAACCTGTAGTGTGGCAGGCCAGGCACTCCGGTGATTTTTCTTTGTGTTCACTTTTAAGAGTCTTGAGCGATACCGCGTGACGGGAAACTTTCCAGTTGTCATATTCCGAAGAGTGACAAGACTCACAGGCTCCTGAAGAAGTAGATAAATATTCTGCCGGTACTGGAACAATCCTCTCCACTCTTGATCCGGCCCGCTCCCGACCGATGCGGTTGTAATCGATGATCATGCCCACAACCGTAGGTTCGTTGGTTAAGGAGATATCCATAGGGATGAGTTCTCCCTCATGGGAAACAATGTTTTTATCATTATCGATCTGAAGAGTAAGGTGACCTACATAATATCCATCCTTACCACCTTGGACGATAATGGTCTTTCCCACCACTTCCGGCTCCTCCTTGACCGTCTGTGTGTGACTGCCAACAATGACATCGATACCGGTATATGATTGGGCGATCTGGCGGTCTGCGTCAATGCCGTTGTGAGAAAGGAGGATCACAACATCACTTTTTTCTTTCAGCTGATCAATCTGAGACTGAAGGGTGGAACTGAAATCGTTCACAGCCACTTCGTCTTTTACCCGCTTGGGATAAAAAAGGAAGACACCGGAATCAATAACTGATAGAATACCAAACCTGACGCCACCCCGCTCTACAACAATTTCGCGCTTCAAATCTGCCAAATCCGGTTTTTCCAGATTCGTTGAAATAAATGGCAACGATGAACTCTCCATCAAATCACTAATAAACTGTGCCCCTTTGAAAAACTCCTGATCACCGAGACCAATGGCATCGTAGGCCATCATTTCATAAATGCGGAAGGCGATACTGTCTTTCAATGCATTTCGGGTAGGTGAGAGAAAATCACCGGCATCCAGAAGAAGAGAATTGGGATTATCCTTGAGCCATTCTCTAACGTAGTGAACGCGTTTTTCAAGAGAACCGTAAGCCTTACCAGGGCAGAGACAGTTTTCCAACGCTCCGTTCGTATTGTTCGTATAAAGAATTGAAATCTCTGTATCAGCTGAAACAGCAAGCAGACTGACGATGAATGGAAGCAGGAATAAGAGCTGATTAAAAAAGGTATGCCTCATCATTAGTGAATATCTGTGGAATTGGACTTTATTTCAAGCGTAATTTTCACGCAATGGCCTTATCGAAGAGATTTTTTTCTATACTTATTCTAAGCAGTACCGTCTGTTTCGCCCAGCCTATTCATCCAGCTGATTCACTTCTTTCCTCCCCGAACACCTCTTTGATCAGCAAGATTGCCATTGCACCCATCTCACTTTGGCAGCGGCTCAGTTATAGAAGTGGTTCTCTAAATTGCCAATTTTATCCCAGCTGCAGCAACTACGGGGCACAGTCCATTGCTCAGCACGGCGTGATCCTTGGTAGTGCGTTGGCAGCAGACAGGATTGCCCGGTGCAATCCCATGGCCTATCACTATCACATTAAAGTAAAGGTACCCTTGTTCCACAATGATGGCAGACTATTGAACCCAGTGCCTATTAAACTATTCTCAGATACCACAGGAGAAAAATCACCCGCCCTCGCATCTGCACTTTCAACTGTTGCACCGGGACTTGGCCGTTTTTATGCCAACAGGACCTGGGACGGGCTTTTCGGATTTATGACAGTCACTGCTCTAGCAAACCTCACTTATGTAAACCATACAAAGAACAGTGCCACAGGAACAGTTTTTTTCGGTGGTCTGACTGCCACCTTCTATCTGGGCGAGGTCATAGGAGCATACCGGGCAGCTATCGAAGCCAATAATCGTCCTTGAGAGCAAAATGAATATCTGTAAATTCGCTCGCCAATTCTGCCACCGTAGCTCAGTTGGTAGAGCAACGCATTCGTAATGCGTGGGTCGGGGGTTCAAATCCCTCCGGTGGCTCAATCCCACCCTTCTGTTTTGGCATTTGCTCTTTTATCCGGTCTTGTTGCACTTTTTTAGGTGGAGTGAATTTTCCGAAATCTGACAAGCGATTCTCCAGATTAGTCTGACACCTCCTCCCTTATAGCAAAGATCCAGATGTCTAGGAAAATTAATTTACTTTTTTGGATTGAGCAAGTTCGCAGAAAACCACCAGACTGTGGTTTGCAAAACTCTTCTGGTCTTTCCCTGGTCTGAAAGCATGAATGTACTTGCTCTTCCGAAATAAAAAACCAACTTCGGAGAGGAGAAGTGTGATGGAGTCCAAGGAATACTTCACTTTGTGAACATTCTCAAACTTAAAGCGAACAAGGTTATAAAGATTTTCCGGCAATGCAGAATCTCCCCTGATTCTCTCTTGAGGGATACAGATGATTAATGAACCGTCTCCTCTGAATAGTCCCTTCAATTCTCTCAGAAACGCCTTGGGATTATGCATATGTTCGATAACGTGTGATAGCAGTACATACTGATATTTTCCCCTGTTCTCATGGTAGAACTCATTTGCGATGTAATGAAAGGTCAAATCAGGATCACGCTTCCGGCATCGATGGATCGAACTAAGAGAAACATCGGCCCCTTGAACATGACTGTAGCCAAACTTTGTGGCCAAGGCGCGAGTAAATTGGCCAGTGCTGCATCCGAGATCGAGAATGAGACCACTGTTGCCCCGTTCATTGATATAATTAATGATATAATCAATTTCACGTTTTTTGTAGTTGAGAATATTTCTACCAAGGACCGTCTTGGCGCCGATGATATACTGATAGGCGAGATTGTAGATAGAATTATTATTCAAAATAGGAATCAACGGCGTAATCTGAATGTAAAATCAATTACCCCCTCCATTATTAATGGATTTTACTATGAGACTTCTGGATAAAAGGTATCTTCTACTCTCAGTTAAAAAAGGTGGAACAAAATTGGCAAAAATGTGCTGTTGAGGTTCGAAACCAGCTTTTCTTAACAAAGAGAATAATTGTTCTTTGGAGAATTTGTGTTTGTGTGGATTCTCAAACTTCAACTTGAGAAAAAAAAGTATGCGGTTTGCAGGGGATTAATATCACCCCTTATCCTCTCCTGAGGTACGGCCGTCACAAATGAACCTCCTTCTTTCAATAGTCCATGAATACCTTTCAAGAAATCACTGGGAATGTCCACATGCTCCAAAACATGTGATAGTATTATGACGTCAAAAAAGGACTTATACCTGTCGAAAAACTCTGAGTTAATAATTTCTGCCGGAATGCCATTTTTATTGGTAGCTGACACTGCGGCGTGGTGGATATCCCCACCAATCACGTTACAATCATATTTCTGCTTTACCAGCCTAGCATGGCGACCTGTGTTACATCCATAATCCAGTACATTACTATTTTCTTTAGCATCCACAAAATTAACTATACTTTCATCTTCGTACTTCCCGAAGCGCAAAATATTTGTATAAAACCAAACTGATGCCTGCGTTAGCCTGGAATAGAAACTGTCATAGGGTGCTTGCTCGTTCATGTTGCCAAGTTTCAAATTAAGTCTTTGATCAGCATAAACAGAATCACCGTTCCACTCAGCATATTGCCTGTGTGTCCCCTCTCAGATTGAAACAGCCAATAATGCGAAAATCGCATTCGGAAAAGAAACTTAGCATTTAGTAAATGTCAAGCAGTTCTACCTCGAAAACAAGCGTGGCATTGGGGGGAATCGGACCCATCCCTCCCTCACCATAACCTAGATGTGAAGGTATAATTAACTTCCTTTGGCCTCCCACGCGCATGGATAGAACACCTTCATCCCAACCGTCAATGACCGAACCTACACCGATAACAAAGCCGTAGGGTCTCCCCTTTTTCCGCGAACTGTCAAATTCCTTCCCTTTGTTGTCAGGCTGATTCTCATCATAAAGCCATCCAGAGTAATGAACGGATACCCGCTGACCGGCCTGTGGTGAAGTACCGTCTCCTGCTTTAAGATCTAAATACTTCAATCCAGATTCTGTTTCCATGAGTTCTCCCGCTTTTTCACTGCATGCCGTGAGGCAAATAACAGAATAAAGAATCGTCTTTGTTGCTATTTTCATCCTTCAGTTCCCATCAAGATTGGCAAGTGTACAGTTTTCCCTCCTTTTTTGCACTCTCTATTTAGTACGGTTGGTTTTGGACAACCTTCGATCTAAATTAATTTGTCATGAGCAAGAACAGACAATTAATGCCCCCACTGGCTGAGCGTGTCCGACCGGCCTATTTGCAAGATTTTCTAGGTCAGGACGACCTCACAGGCGAAGGTACCCTTTTACAGCAATCCATTGCGTCGGGAAAACTGTTCAGCTGCGTTCTCTGGGGGCCACCGGGTACTGGAAAGACAACACTTGCAAAGATCCTTGCTAAAAGTTTGGAGGGAGACTTCTTCCAGATCTCGGCTGTGTCATCCGGCGTAAAGGACCTAAGAAAGATCATCGAAACAGCGAAAACTAACCTGACATTGAATACTCCTACCGTGTTGTTTATTGATGAGATCCACCGTTTCAATAAAGCACAACAGGATGCGCTTCTCCATTCCGTGGAAGACGGGACCCTGACCCTCATCGGAGCGACTACAGAAAACCCGTCCTTTGAGGTCATTTCGCCTTTGCTTTCCAGGTGCCGTGTTCTGAAACTAAAAAGCCTGGAGAAAAATGTACTTAAATCAATTCTGTTAAATGCAATAAACATCGATGTGGTCCTCATGAAACACAACATCTCTTTCAAAGACGGTACACAAGAAAAACTCGTACTCGCCTCTGGAGGAGATGCCAGAAAGATGCTCAACACACTGGAAGCGGCTGTAACCATGAGTAACCAAGATGGAAAAACAGTGGTTGTTGACAAAAAATTGTTGTCCGAAGCACTTCAGTCAAAGAGCCAGATTTATGACAAGGCTGGTGACTACCATTACGACACCATTTCCGCATTTATAAAGTCTGTGAGAGGAAGCGATCCGGACGCCGCCGTCTATTGGCTGGCGATCATGCTGGAGGGGGGCGAAATGCCTGAGTTCGTTGCTCGGCGCCTTATCATCCTTGCTTCAGAAGATATTGGAAATGCCGATCCTCAAGCTCTCGGTATTGCTACCTCAGGTTTTCAGGCTGTTCACGTTATTGGCATGCCCGAAGCTGCATTAATCCTTGCCCAAGTCACCATTTATCTCGCCTCTGCTCCCAAATCAAATGCCAGCTACGTAGCTGTCACCCAGGCCATAAATAAAGTAAAGGAAGAAGGAACCTCTTCGGTGCCACTTCATTTAAGGAACGCACCTACACCACTCATGAAATCTTTTGATTATGGCAAGGATTACACCTACCCGCACAATCATCCCGACCATTTTACAGATGTGAACTACTTTCCTGAAGAAATGGCACAAACCCCATTCTATAAGCCAACAAATCAGGGTTACGAAGAATTTATCTCCAAACGCCTCAAGGATCTCTGGCCGGAGCGCCGGAGCTGATTAAAATCCAATCCACATGAATGTCAGACTGATCCTAACGGGCCTCACTATATCTGTCATCACTGCTCAGTCAAGTGAACGGCTGCGACTTATTCAAGCCGATGTTCTGGAGAACGTGACAGACGCTCAAGGCGAGCCTGTTCAGCACCTGCGCGGCAATGTGAAATTCCAAAAAGGGGAGGCCGTTATCTCCTGTGATAAGGCTTATTACCGAAACCGTGATGGTATCGGCTCTTTCGCCGGGAATGTTCAAATGGTAAAGAACGAACAAATATTGACGGCTGATTCAATCAGAACAAACTCAAATGACGATATTGTCACCGCTTATGGATCAGTTCATTTGCAAGACAGAGAATACAAACTCAAAAGCAGACTGCTCACTTACTTTTCAGAGGCTGACAGCGGTATTGCGGAGGGTGACGTTGTGTTTGTGCAAAAAGGTCAAACCATCACCGCCGGAAAATTTACTTATGTGAAAGAAACAAATGACGTCGCAAGCTACAGAGCCGAAGAGGATGTGATCATCCGAGAGGAGGAAAGAACGGCAACATGTGGGCTCACCATTTACGATGCACTTTCTGACATATCCAAACTATTGGATAACCCTATCGTTGTACAGGAGGGACAGCAAATCAGCGGAGAAGAAATTCATCTTCGCTATGAGGAAGATAAACTGGCAAAACTAACAATTCCCGGCAAAGCCCACATTGTTTATAAACGGAAAGGAAAAACCAACGGGACTGAAGATAATGAGTCAATACTTTCTGAATTCCTCGATGATATGACAGGCCAAAGTTTGGAAGCTTTTCTAAATGAAGGGCTTTTGGACTCAGTCCGTCTACAAGGTATGGCCACCACTTTGTATCATCTTTTCGAGGATTCAGTTTATCAGGGAAAGAATATTGCCAGCGGCGACACAATCACACTTTTGTTCGAAGCCGACTCCACTGAAAAAAGAGATGTTAACTCCATTCATGTTGCCGGTGGTGCAAGAGGTGAGTACCATCCGGACTCCTCGGCGGAAAAAATTGAGAATGCCATCCTTTACCAAGCGGATACCATTCATTACAGTATCCCCGATCAGCAAACATGGCTCCGCAAAGATGTTAAAATTGACTATATGGATACCGAGCTCCGATCGGGTTATGTGAATGTTATTTGGAAAGAAAATCTCATGAAAGCTGCGGCAGCACCACCGGGAGCCGTTAATTCTGATCCTGAAGAACGGCCAATATTCACTGAAAAAGGTCGCGAGCCCATGAGGGGTGATTCCCTCACTTACAATCTTTCAAATGGCCGAGGAAAGGTTCAGCACGGCACAACCAAGATGGAAGACGGTTACTACAGAGGCGATGAAATCCGTAATCGAACAGAATCAATCTTGCTTGTTGACAGGGGTATTTATACGACTTGTGATCTCATCGATGATCCTCATTTCCATTTCGGAAGTCGCCGGATGAAAATGATCATGAATGATCTCATCATTGCTAAACCCATCATTCTCTACCTTGGCGGCATTCCACTGTTTGGGCTGCCGTTCGCCGTCTTCCCCGACCAGAGCGGCAAGCGTCATTCAGGATGGATCATGCCGTCCTATGGCCAGAACACGGCGCAAGGGCGGTATCTGAGAGGGTTAGGCTTTTTCTGGGCGGCAAACGAATTCCTCAACAGCCAGTTCACCCTGGATTTTTATGACAAAGAGGGGATTGTATTTCACAATTCTAACCGATACTTCCGAAGATACAAGTACAGTGGAAGTTTCAGCTTTCGTTACAACAGAACAGTTGCAACAGGTGACATTGCCGAATTTTTTTCAAATCCGGGTGCTGTGAGGTGGTCCGGCTCTTGGAGTCACGCCCAAATGCTCCGGGGAAACCAAACCCTAAATGTTAACGGGCGGTATTATTCTGACAGTCAATTTAACCAAAAATTGGGCATAAATCGGGATACCCGCCTTAATCAGAACGCTGTTTCCAACGCTACCTACTCTAAACGATGGCAAAAATTGAATGCCAGCATGTCGGCAAACCTTTCGGAGACCAGAAATCTCATGGTAAAGAGCAAAATGGATCCAACATCTATATATTATGAAAATCCCACAGGCGCCGGTCGCCGCCTTGTAGAAAGTACTACAGTTTTTCCTATCTTGAATTTCAGAAAAGGACAGACCCAGTTGTTCGGGGCATCTGGCTCCGGTGTTTACCTCTCCTACGGCAGTACCCTGAAAAACCGTGGTCAGGGATTCTATAAATCAGAAGCGCTGGATGATTCAACCTTCGGCTGGGGAGACAGTCAATCGGAATATGATAATAGTTGGGTCCACAACATTTCTCTTTCAGGTTCATCACGGTTGCTAAAGTACATCGCTGTCCGGCCCAGCCTATCATTTCGAGAAGAATGGATTACAAAATATTTTGATGCCACCGGAGCTGACAGTTTGGGTAATGCCATTGATGCGCGTCAGGTGAGTGGATTCAAAGCCCGCCGCACAGGTACTCTATCAGTGAGCACCAATACCAAACTTTACGGTATTTTACCTGTAAAGGTCGGCTCATTGAAAACCCTTCGCCACACCATTACACCATCGGTCGGTTTTTCTTATCGCCCCAACTTTAGTGATGATACTTTCGGTTATCTGAAAAAACTTGAAGATAATGATGGTAATATTTACAATTTCGATCCTTTCAAAGGCACTCAGATAGGCACCACCCCAACGGGCGAACAGAGAAATATGAACATTTCCGTTAGAAATCTTTTTCAGGCAAAACTGAAAGATGGTGAAATTGAAAGAAAAATCGACAACTTGCTCACCTGGAACATGAATACAAGCTACAACTTTGCAGCTGATGAGTTCAAACTGTCGAAGCTTCGCTCTACTTTTCGGGCTGGCTGGCTTAAGAAACTGAACCTCGATTTTTCAATGAGTCATGATTTCTATGACACCAATACAATTGACGGCCAATCAGTACGAATTAATGAAATCAAAACCAACAGCTGGGGCCTTCCCGCACCCCGAATGACCAATATGAACGCTGCCACAGGCTTTAAAATCTCTGGTAAGCGGCTGGGGTGGAGTGACTCTCCTACGGAAACAGATACCACAGAGAATGATACCTCTGCCTTTGCGGATCTTATGGGTGGCGGTATCGCTCGGCCGGGCAACAGAAGTCAAGCCCGCAATCCTGGGAACCTGTGGGATCTTAATCTTTCTCTACGTTATGCCGCCAACAGGATGAATCCTCTCAATCCAAAGGATACTTTCTGGATGAATTCGAACCTTACTTTAAAAATCTCCAAAGGGTGGCGGATACAGTACAATGCCCGGTTTGATCTTTTGGAAAGAGATTTGGTTAGCCATGATGTGAATGTCTACCGCGATCTCCATTGCTGGGAGATGAACTTTACCTGGACACCATCAGGTTTCGGACAGGGATTTTATCTCAGGGTGAATGTAAAATCACCAACGCTTCGAGATTTGAAATTCGAATCAAGAGGTGGTCGCTGGAGCGGACCTGGAATCCCTTAAAACAGTTGGTTTTCCCTCAAGCAAAGGACAAATTTCTGAGGGCAGACTCTAGCCGGTACGGATTTGAAAGCACGCTTAATAACACTTCTCCTCCCTTTAACAGTAGTCATACCCGATGTAGCTGACTGTTTTCAACTCAGTATTTATTCCAGTACCGGTTGGACAAACCATCATCAATTCAGCAATCCTTTTGGTATAGGTCTCTCCATTTCTCAACCTGTAAGACCTCAACTTTCAGTTGTGCTGGACCTCAGTCACCGAAGATTTCACAATCAATATTTCGGGGAAAAGGTTTCACGTAACACTGCCACAACCGTGAAAAGAGAACCGGTTGACAATTTTTCCTATAGCAACAGTGGTTTTCTCTGGATAAAAAACGATTTCTTTTTCTTCTCCAAGGGCCTCTTGGCTGTGGCTGTGGGCGCAGGACCTATGGCGATTGATGGTAGAATTGTTGGAAACGACACCGGTCGTGTACTGAAATATAAAGGTTTAAACAAAATCAGTGGTAACATTGCCGTGGGCATTGAATCATTGATCTCTGAAAAACGGCCAACTTTCTGGAGTTGTTATCTCAACTATCAATTTCTCTCTTCCTCCATCCGCTTGACCTCTCTTCCTGACCCTTTTGCAAGATCCATTCGCGGTCTCGAAATTCGTTTGGGATTATCTCATATCTTTTAAACTTAGGTACCGGTGAATCTGAGAAAAGTGATAATGTGAAGTAATATGTTCTGCCCTGAATGTCAATCTGAATTCACCGCTGATGTCTCATTTTGCAAGGACTGCAGAGTATTCCTTATGGAGAAACCTTTATATTTCAGTACACGACCGGTGTCGTTTCCAACAATTCTC
>JYMV01011961.1_pt1 | contig 12283 bp, 14 predicted proteins | sample 338911 | NCBI WGS metagenome assembly JYMV01 (sample SAMN03354496, study PRJNA234377) | hydrothermal vent metagenome | biome: Deep sea; feature: Hydrothermal plumes at the Eastern Lau Spreading Center, Western Pacific Ocean; material: Seawater | place: Tonga | collected 2009 | depth 2000 m m | reverse complement strand
CAAGCAGCTTTAGGAATAAAACAATTAGAACAAATTAATAAATTCATAGCAAGAAGAATTGAAATCGCAAAAATGTATGAAGAAAATATTGAAAATGTAACTTTTCAACATACTCCAGATTATACTACAACACATTCACATATGCTTTTTTTTGTATTTGCAAAAAATAATGAAATGAAAGAGAAATATCTTAATTATTTACAAAAAAATGGAATTGATGCTAGACTCCCATATCTTCCAATACACAGCCAACCATGTAATCCTGAACTTGCAAGTTCTAAATGTCCTGGTGCAGATGAAATTTTTGAAAAGGCATTCACACTTCCAATTTATAACAATATGACTATAGATGAGTGTAACTTAGTGATAGATACTTGCAATAAAGTAGAGAATTGATTTACTGAAATATACATGAATGAATACACAACAGTTACTAGATGTAGAATCTGTTCTTCGGACACAACTGAAGTTCTAAAACTAGAACCTCAGTATATTGCAACTACATTTGTGAAAAGTAATGTCAATAACCCAATATCACAAGTCAAAATTCCGTTAACCTTGATGTTATGCAAAGACAAAAACTGTGGGTTAATTCAATTGAAAGAAACCGTAAGACCTGATTTGTTATACAAAAATTACTTCTATCGAACTGCAATTAATGACACAATGCGAAGAGATCTACAGGATGTAGTAAATTATGCAGTGAATAATGTAAAAACTGAGAAAGATGACATTGCTATAGATATAGGTGCCAATGATTGCACGATGCTAAGTATGTATCCTGAATATATGAAAAGAATTGGAATAGAACCGGCTACAAATATAGACTGGAGTAATGTTTCTAAATCAATTACGATTGTAAATGATTATTTTTCTAAAGATGTAGTTATGAAATCTACTAATGGGGAAAAAGCAAAAATTCTTAGTGCAACTGCAATGTTTTATGACTTTGATGATCCTAACATAGCGACAAAAGACATTAAAGAAATTTTGCATGAACATGGAGTATGCGTACTGCAAGTAAGTTATCTACTAGATACTATAAGAGATATGAATTTCTACGATGTGGTACATGAACATTTAGAATATTATTCGTTAAAATCAATAAATTATTTGATGGAAAGAAATGGATTAACAGTAATTGATGCTTCAACTAATTTTGTAAATGGTGGTAGTTTACGAGTTTTAGTTACTCATAAAGAAAACAGTAAACCAAAATCTAAGCGATATGAAGAAATTTTATCTGAAGAAGAAAAATGGAACTTGGAAGAAATTGATACATATGATAACTATAGACAAAAAATCAATGAAATTATTGAAAAAACTAAAAAATTTATCATGAATGAATTAGAAAATGGTCGACTAGTTATTGGATTAGGTGCTTCAACAAAAGGAAATGTTTTACTTCAAATTTGTGGAATAGACAAAAATCTTTTGCCATTCATCAGTGAAAGAAATAAAGATAAAGTTGGATTACGTACTTTAGGAACAGATATAGAAATTATTTCAGAAGAAAAATCACGGGAAATTAATCCAAGTGCTATGTTAGTAATACCATGGAATTTTAAAGAAGAAATTTTATCGAGAGAGAAAAATTATATTCAAAATGGTGGTAAAATGTTATTTTTGATGCCTCACCCATATTATGTGGATAAATTTGGTGAACATGAAATTCAATAATAATTTATTAACAAACCGTATATGTGACAATAATCCAGATTTATGTAGTTAGGTATAATATTTTGGCAAATTTACAAGATAAACGAGTCTTAGTTACTGGCGGCGCGGGTTTTATTGGTTCTGAAACAGTAAACCAATTATTAAATCAAGGATCTTTAGTTACAGTTTTTGATAATTTTTCTTCTGGGAAAATGCGCTATCTTCCAAAACAAAATAAAAATCTCAGCATAATTAAAGGTGATATTACAAATGAATCAGCAGTAATAAAAGCAACAAAAAATCAAGAAGCGATTATACATTTAGCAGCACTGCCTTTTATTCCAGATTCATTTTATTATCCAGTTGATTTTTTCAAACTTAATACTGTTGGAAGCATGAATGTTTTTTGGAGTGCAGTAAAATCAAAGACTGTTGATGTAGTAGTTAACATATCAACCAGTGAAGTTTATGGGTCTGCTCAATATTCCCCAATGGATGAAAATCATCCAACGTCTCCGTTTTCAACATACGCAGTAAGTAAACTGGCAGCAGATAGAGCTGCGTTTACATTGCATAAAGAAAATGGATTTCCATCCATAGTTATACGTCCATTTAATACATATGGTCCAAGATTTACCCAGCCCTACATAATTCCAGAAATTCTAAGTCAACTTCTCCATGGTAATAAAGAATTGAATTTAGGAAATGTTAATTCTACAAGAGATTTTACGTTTGTGTCTGATACTGTTAGGGGTATTCTGAAAGCAATGCAAGCAAAAAAAGCCATTGGTGAAATAATTAACATTGGTTCAGAAAATGAAATCAGAATTGGAGCTCTAGTAACTAAATTATCTAAGATTATGAAAGTTAAAACTAGAATTAAAAGGGATGAGAGTAGACTAAGGCCTTATGATGTTAATAGATTAGTTTGTAATAACAAAAAGGCTCAAAAATTACTAAATTGGAAACCTACAATATCTATTGATAAAGGGTTAAAAATGACATTCGATTGGGCAAGGAAAAACAAAGTGATTTTTAGTGCACCGTTTACGAGATTTTATTATAAGAATTTAGAATAAACATTCTTCTGTTTCATTAAATGAAAAACAGATTAAAAGAGTGTGTGATGAAATAACTAATTTCTTTATTTAGATTGAGTATTTAGTGAAAAACCCCCGCTTAACTTTAATGAAACAAAACCAACAGATACTGCAATCCAACGTGTAAAAATTCTTATAAAAATCACAAGTGTTAATGCAATTGAAACATCAACCCCTTGAAGAGTGAAAAACCCTGCAAGACTTCCTTCAACAACACCTATTCCCAACGGAAGGAAAGAGGCTACACCCAGAATTATTGAGCTTGTATATGTGGTAATAACACTAAGAAATTCAATATGATTCACCCCGAAAGACAATAAAACAAAATAAGCTATTACTGATTCTATAAGCCAGAACGCAATAGAAAGGGCTGATGCATAAACAACGACCCATCCACGAGTTGATTTTCTTAAAACATCATAGGAATTAGAAAAAGCCGATGTGTATTGTGATAAAAATTTTATCCGACTCAACAAGGTTAAAAATTTGTCAAAAAGTCTTTTTGAAGAAATTAAAATTAATAGAATAACTAGTAATGATGCAGCAATTAATATTATATGTGCCCCAAGTTCAAAATACCAAATTCCTAATATTGAAACACCTATTATTCCTATAATATTATACAATTGTTCCACCAGGACTATTGGTGCAGTTTTTTCCCTCGGAATTCCAAATTTTATTTTCAACAGCTGTGATTTTATTAGCTCACCAACTTTTCCAGGTGTAATTGATAACGCAAAGCCAGACAGGTATATTTTTAGATTATCTTTAACTGGTACGTGTATGTTTGAATTTTTTAGCAATAAATTCCATCTTGTAAAAAGAACAATCCAGGAAAGAGGAATTAATAACAGAATTATTGGCAAATAACTAGTATCCATTTTATTTAATTGAGCATACACTTCACCCAAGTCAGAAATAACAAGAAAAGTGAAATAAAGTGCTATTGTAGCAATAATAACTATGTAAATCCTATTGTCTAGTTTCATTGGATTGTTTTATGTTCTTTAACTTTACTTGCATATTTTTTATTTAATTTTTTAATAAAATCTAGCGTTTGGTTTTGCATTAGATCTAAATTAGGAATAACACAATGTCCCCCAATGATTCCTGGATACATCTTGGGACGATTACCAAGATATTTATGAATTTCATCAGAAAATGTCCACATTTCATCATAATCAACGTGATTTTCCGCTGCAATCATCTTACTCAATTGAGCATAGTTAATTAGCCAACCATAATACGAAGTATCGCAAATAATTTTAGCTAATTCTAATGTAATCGGATCTGACATTTTTTTTACTTTAACGCCACATTTTTTCATTAAATTAGAATAGACTGTGATTGCCCAAGTTTTCTTTGGAGCGTCAGGTTCTATCGCAAAAAATTTAGTATAGCGCTTTAAATCATATGACATTCGTTTGTGTACACCACGAATAGGACTAAAAATTACTGGAATAGTTAATTTGTTTTGCAGTTTTTTGGTAGTATGTGGTTGGATCGTGCTATGAATTACCAAGCATTCAGGTGAGAATTTGTTACAAAGTGAAACAACGTTATGATGGAAATTATTTCTGAACGGGATACAAATATGAAGAATTTTGGTTGGTATGTTAATATTTTTTCGAAATTGTTCTATGCTCATCAATTTTTTATTTGTATCAAAGCCAATTGTGAATTCGCTTTTTGAAACTAATTTTTGAATTGGTCTTCCTATCTCGCCTAGACCGGCAACTACATTTTTTGCCTTCATTGGACTGGAGTTTTTTACTTGAGGTTAAGACTGTTACTGTGTATTAAGATCACTTTATGGTTTCCCAATAGCTCTATAGTAAAAACCAAGTGAGATTAATTTTTCTGCATTAAAGAAATTTCTGCCGTCTATAACAAGTGGTGTTTTCATCTCATCTTTTATTTTAGAAAAATCAAGTGTGGTAAAAATATCATGATCTGTAACAAACAAAATTGCATCAGAGCCATTAAAGACGTTTGACAACGGTGTTAATTGAACACTCGAATCTACTTTTTCATACACTGGATCGCAAACTAGAAAGTTTACTTTCTTTTCTTTTAATTGTTCAATTATTGAAAGTGTGGGACTAAGTCTTATATCTGGAACATTTTTTTTGTAACATAAACCAAGAATAGAAATTTTAGCTGATGATAATTCCTTGCCGTGTTTATGTAACTCGTTTTCAAGTAAAGTGATCATGTGGGTAGGCATCGAATCGTTAATTTGTCTTGCACTATTCAAAATTATTGTATCCATTCCTAATTTCTCAGCTTGACTAATGAGGTACCATGTATCCACAGGGATGCACTCTCCACCAACGCCAGCTCCAGGATAATGTGGCATAAATGCAAAAGGCTTGCTTGCTGCGGCATTGATAATCTCGTAAATATTCAATCCGAATTTTGGATATATCTTTGCCAACTCATTAACAAGAGCGATGTTAACATCCCTGAATATGTTTTCTAATAGTTTAGTTGCTTCTGCAGTCTCAATAGAAGATAATTCTAAAACATCAGTTTTGATGAATTGTGAATAGACTGTTTTAGCAATCTTTGTACTTTTTTCATCAATACCTCCTACCACTCTACTGATCCTATCTACAGTAAAACTTTCACCTTTAGCTGAAATTGTGTGATCTACATCTTTTGTATATTTTTTCATGGGAGTAGGATTATAACGTTCAGGACAATATGCCAATCCTAAATCAATTCCAAATTTCAAATTGCATAAACTTTCTATGGTCTTAGAAATTTCTCTTGTAGATCCTATTGCAACTGAGCTTTCAAAAATCAAAATCATGCCTTTGGTCAAGTATGGACTGATTCTATTAGCTACATCAAGCAAGTTTGAGTTATCCATCTCTTTTTTAATATTCAGAGGCGTAGGAACACAGACAAAAATTATTTCAGCATTATCTAATGCCTCTTTAGGCTCAATAGTGGCATGTAATTTTTTGCTTTTTAAGACTACATCGTCTAGAATGTCTGTGTATTCGTATACTACCTTAGCCGAGTTTATCTCATCGATCCGCTTTTGATCAATGTCTAATCCAGTTACCTGAAACCCTACCTTTGCTAAGAAAGTTGCCAATGGCAAGCCTATGGTTCCAACTCCTATTACACAAACTCTTACATCCATCTCCTGAATTCTTCTTATTGAGTTGGGTAATAGATCTAGGTACAGCATTTTATATTTCAGATTTTAACATGTTAATACTGTTACTGATTATTATAACAATTTTAAATACAAAAAAATCTCATATTTTTTTATAAGAAAATGGCCGAGTTTGATTATCAATGGAAGCATACTCTCAAGGAGGAGTATCTGGAGAATGAAGAAGATAAGTTTGAATGTAATGAAAAAAGGGTTAAAGAATTTTTAAATCAATTTAAGAGTAAAGGTTGGTTTTTTAGAAAACCATCAATTAAGGAAAAAGTGTGTCTTGATGCAGGATGTGGACCTGGAAGATGGACGTGTGCGCTACAAAAATTAGGTGCTGCAAGAGTGGATAGTTTTGATATAAGCAACGAAGCAGTTGCAAGATGCAAGAAAATTAATCCTAACGCATATGTTTTTGATATAATGGAACTAGAAGAAAACCGTGTTTATGATTTTGTTTTATCGTGGGGAGTAATACACCATACCAGCAATCCACGAAAAGCATTTTCAAAACTCGTATCTCAGTTAAAAAAAGGTGGAATGTTGCATATTATGATTTATGATAAAAAAAATGATGGGTATTATGAAGGATATAGGGGTGAGCCGACAAAAAAGAGAGAAGAATGGAAATCACTAACGATGGAAAAGAAATTGGAGCTTTCTAAACAATTTGCAGAGAAAAAAGGAGGCAATATTCATGGGTGGTTTGACGCATTAAATCCCGAATTTAATTGGAGTTACACAAAAGAAGAGGTAAAGGAATGGTTCGTTGAAGAAGGATTTTCTAAGATAAAAGAGGGAGATATGAAATTAAATATCAACATGAATGGTGTGTTTGAATAATTACATGTGAAAAATAATTTTATTTAGAAAACATTTTCGAAAAACGGCCCTTTTTTTCTTCAAGTGGTTTTTCTTTCAAAAAGTATACTGGAACAGCAAACATCGCCAATCTACCAATTTTTTTATCACTATAGGGGATAATCTTTTCACAACCATGTTTGAACGAGCCATCATAAAAAATAACGCTTCCAGGTTTCATAATTTCGTCAACATCTACTTTTTGATCATTTTTGTCATATACTACCATCCCTCCTCCTTCATAATCTTGGCCTTTGAAAGTTATGGGAAGCATAAAATGTAATAACTGAAATTTTTTCTTACCTTCAGGAAAACCATCAGCATGTGGTGTCATCATACCATTTGGTGGATAGTAACTTGTCGAAACATAGAATCCATAACATTCAGAATTATAATTTAAGCCGTATTCTTCAGGTAAATTTAATGCAGTATTTCGTATTTTATGTAATTCAATTGCAATATCTGTGGTTAATTGGTGGGTAGGTTTGTTCCATAAAAAGTCAAAATGTCTGTATAACGACCAAAAATCGGTATCGGTGTAAGAGTTAAAATTTTCTTCGCCTAATAACAAATCTCCCCTAGCAACTTCACGCTGAGGTTGGTCTTTTAAAAAATAATCTAACCAAAAAGATCTGATTTCGGTATAGACGTCAGTTTTTATTGCATTATGATATACTTTGAACACAAAATTTTGAACGTCAGTTTTTATTTGTTCTGGGCTAGGGAATTCATCTGTGAAAAATTTTCTTGCAGACATTCTTTAACTATGATTTAGACAAGAATTCTCCCTTATTTACTACGCCCTCATATTCAGTTATGAGAAGTGTTCCGTCGTTACATTTGACAACAAAATCACCTGTTGAAAATTTTTCTACAATCTCACCTAATTTTGCATCAGAAAAAGTGATTTTTCTATCGAATGGTTGAGCTTCCCATATCATGATTTTTTGTTTATCAATGAATGAAAAGGCACCCGGATATGGTTTAGCCAAGGCTTTTACAAAATTATGAATTTCTTTAAGAGGCTTATTCCAATCGATTAATCCATCATCAGGTGTTCTTTTTGGATAAAAAGACGGTTCACCCGATTGAGGAGTTCTGGAAAAATTATTTGATAATATATTTGGAATAAGTTTAAGCAAGGCTCTTTTCATAACTACTGATGTTTTATAGTAAATTGTTTTGCATGTGTCCCATTCATTAATATCAAAAGTTTCGTGATACACTATATCGCCATCATCTATTTTGGGAGTAAGCATGAATAATTGCAAAATAAATTGTTTTTTGCCTTCAATAATAGACCAATTTACAGGGGAACGACCTCTTCCTTTTGGCAGTAATTCAGAACTCCCGTGAGAGCCAATGCCACATATTTTTATTGTCTCTAAAATTTTATTAGGTATTAGGCGTTGCCAACCACAAACAAGTAATAAATCAAACTTTTCTTTTTCAAAAAAATCAGAATCAGATTCTTTCATTGAATAAAGTTCTGGATAATAAATTGAGATGTTGTATTTTTTTGATAACGGTTCAAATGATTTGTAACCCGAAACTTTGTACTGAATTGCCTGTTCGGGTGAAAGTGAAACTAAATAAGAAATACTAATACCGTTAGCTAATAAGAAATCAACTATTTCGTAACCAAATTCAGTACAAGAACATACAACAATTTTTTTATCCATTTTTAAAACATCTTGATTAATTTATCATATTTCACACGTATAATCTGTGAATATGAAACGCCTCAGCATATTCTAAGCCAATTTCATTACCTCTAATTCTTGCTAATGAAATCAAATTTTCTCCACCTCTTTGCCCTTCTCGCATTTGAGTAGAATATATATTCAAAACATTAATTTTTTCGTCTAGATTATTTTTTGATAGATTAAGATAAAAATTTGGTTGAAATTTTCCAAATTCAGAATAAGCAGACCAAAAATAATACTCTGGTGATTCATATGATATTACCAAACGTGGCATATGTGTGGTTTTTTGTGGATGTGGTCTAAGAGCAGAAATAGAAACCTTGTATGCATATGTATGATCTTGATGCGTGGAAAAAATTGTTGGGATTGCAACTATGGTGGGTTTAATTTTAGATATTGAGATTTTACTTTTAGATTCTATATATTCAATCAAATCTTGTTGAGGTTTTGTATCTATATGTTGCATTTCATCATCAAAGAATGCTATATCATAATCATCAATTTTTAATTGCCCAACAACTTTTGTGAGTTCATCTTTCCAATCCTCCTTCGTGATTCTATTACCTTCAATTTTTTTATATCCACCCATCGATAAAACTTGAAGAAAAACCTCACCGCCATTTTTTTTGATTGTGTTAATTAAACCAAAGCAGCCTAAAATTTCATCATCTGCATGTGGCGCAATAATCAACAGTCTTTCTTTTTCTAAATTCATTCCAGTTATGAATTTCGCCATTTGAAATAATAAAAGTATATTGTATGATAGAATAGTAACTTAAGGCTTAAAACGCTGGTAAAATTTTGAAAAATATGGTGTTAAAGATACTTGCAATAGGTGATCTCTCAAATAACATTGCTATGTTTAAGAAATTTACAAAATCTGATATTCATTTGATTAATTTTCCTTGGGATGGTCCAAGCAAAGTTATTGATGTTAGGGATGGTGTTGAATTTTTTAAATCTGTTAAAGTAAAGGATGTTTTGAAACGAATTAATGAAATTAAAAATGAATTTGATATTTGTATTGCAATGTCTTCGACTGGATTGTTAATGTCATACTTGGCGGATTTAAATTATATCGCATATTTTTGTGGCCATGACATTAGATCACCACCATTCATTAAAGACATGCATGATCCATTATCAACAGATAAACCAATTTATGATTTTAATAGTTTAGAAAGACGATACTACAAAAAGGCTTATGACAATGCAATTGCTGCAGTTGTCACAGATGATGAATTACTGGAACATTTGAAAAAATATAGAGATGATCCTACTAGAATAACTGGATATATTGTTGATACAACTATTTTTAATGAGAATGTAAAACCAGTTGAACGAAAGAAAACAAAATTTACTTTTATTAGTCCAGCTAGAATGGGACTACAAAAAGGAACTGAAAAGATTTGGGAAGCGTTACGTCTATGCAAATCTGACTTTGAAGTAATACAAATTAAATGGTATGATAAGAGAAATTCAGAAGAAGAAAAAATTGCTCAAGAATGGATAAATAATCCACCTAAACAAATAACATTCATTCCTATTATGACAAGAGAAGAATTAGGCCGGTATATGGTTTTTGCAGATGCAGTGTTAGGGCAAGTTAGTGGAATTCAAGCAGATATTGAGAGATCAGGTGCTTTATGTAAAAAAGCTGTAATTCATTATGCAAATCCTAAACGTATGTACATTATTAATGGCAAAAAAGTTACTTCCCCATTTCTACCACATTCAAACGATCCAAAAGTAATTGCTGAAACTATTGATAGAGTTGTCACAGATAAAGAATTTCGTGAAAAATTAGCAGATGAAGAATACAAATTTGTGATGGCACTTTCAGATCCAAATATGATTGCTAGTCAATGGGATGAATTATTTGAAAAAATGAATCAAAAATATAAAAAAGCGGCAAAAAATTCTTCGAAATTAAAAATTAAATTAAGAGTGTCTGGATACTTGATTGCAAATGCATTACGCCGGAAAATAAGAATTTTAAAAACTTAATTCATCTATTCGCCTTTTCGTGCATAGGTTGTATCAATTTTTTTCCTAGGCTCACCAACCATTTCACCTTTGAGTAATTTTTGAATTTTATCTTGTAGAACTTGTAGTTTTTCGATGTCGGCATCATTAAGTTTTTCATCTTTTGTCCATTTAATCATCATTTCACTTAATGTAAGATATAATGGAAAAACTACCTCAGTATTCCATCCAGGCAATATACGAAAATTGTATGGATGAGCCTCAGTAACAATATCAGCTTCAGCAGAATATGCTAAACTTCTTTTAAAATGAACATAGCCCACGCCAATTAAGATTGGAATACCAATTGAAGATATTATGATAACATAGTGAAGAAAGGTTGGAAAAAAGTCATACAAAACTGGATATTCGTCGATTGCTAAGAAATAGGTTACAGTAAGAGTATTGATTGCCGCAAAAATAAATGCGAAATAAGTTCCCCACCCATTTCGAAAATAAAACCAAAGTCGAAAGAAAAAACTTTGTTTCATAATGCATTTTTTCTAAGTCGTGTATATCAACAATTCTATCAAAATAAGTCTTCAAAGTGAATTGTGGTAAGTAAGATAGATAAACAAATTTTTTAAGATAAATATATTGAAACTGTTGATAGGTTGTTCGCCGGACAAATTTTTCCATTTAAAAGAATTTGGAGAAAATCTCAAAAAAAAAGGTGTAGAATGTAAACTAGTGATAGACACATCCGTCTATACAGGATTTCCAAGTAAAGATATTACAAAATGGTTTGAAACAAAAGGAAAATTTAACGATCTAATTAAACAATTTCAGCCTGATGCAGTATTTGTTGATAGGCAAACAAACTTTGGATTAGCTGCAAGTAAATTAAAAATTCCACTTTTTGTCCATTTAAGGGGAGATATTTGGTCAGAATCAGTGATGGCAAAACAGACGCTACACAAATCTACATCTAAGCGTTCAGTAATTTGGTTTAAGGAAAGAATCGCAAAAAAATGTTTTGAGAATTCTACTTCAATTTTACCAATATGTAAATATCTTGAGAATAAAGTTAGAGAACATTACCCTGAAAATAAAACTGATGTTCTTTATCAAGGAATTGAACCATCCAATTGGTATTCTCAAAAAGGTCTAAATCTAAAACATCCATGTGTTGGTTTAATACAAAATGCAAATATTTTAGAAAAAGCAAAAGAACTTGAAATTCTTCCAAAAGTTCTAGAAGCATTTCCAAAAGTTATGTTCTATTGGGTAGGTGACGGACCATACAAAGAAACTATTTTGTCAACCCTGGAGAAATATGAAAATTTTCAATGGATGGGAAAATTAGAATATCCTGAAAAAGTGCGACAATTTCTTTCTGAGATTGATATTTACGCGTTGCTCACAGGTATTGACATGTCCCCCTTGACACTCCTAGAAGCTCAATTAATGAAAAAACCTGTCATTGCAACAAATGTTGGTGGAATACCGGAACTTATGAGGAATGGTGTTACAGGTTTTCTAATAGAAAAAGGAAATTATTTAGATCTTATTGGTAAGATTTCTACTCTAGTTGATAACAAAACGAAGCAAGAAAGTATGGGGAAAGAAGGAAAAAAATTTGTTGAGCAAAATTTTAGTTGGGAAATTATCACTGAAAAGTTTCTAAGAATAATGAACGGGTATGTAGAAAAATAAACCATTATATTTTTAATTTTTCATCATCGTTCATTTCTTTAGTAATAAATATTCTATACCAAATTTCAAAGGCTAGTAAGCCTAAGAATTTGTTTACATAT
>JYMV01007504.1_pt1 | contig 12287 bp, 9 predicted proteins | sample 338911 | NCBI WGS metagenome assembly JYMV01 (sample SAMN03354496, study PRJNA234377) | hydrothermal vent metagenome | biome: Deep sea; feature: Hydrothermal plumes at the Eastern Lau Spreading Center, Western Pacific Ocean; material: Seawater | place: Tonga | collected 2009 | depth 2000 m m | reverse complement strand
CAGCCTGTCCGCGGATGCGGACGACTTGAAATGACTTTATTCAACTCCTTGTTGCCACTGTTGTTCGCGGGTGTTGCGCCTGATTCGGAAGCCGATGCGTCCGGGGTCGCCCGGGTGCTACTGCGCGGGGAACAGGTGTTGGTTCAGGCGAGTTTTTCCAGACAGGCGGATGTTCGCCTGTTGCAGCTTCAGCCACACCAGGACGCCTTGGGCGGCAAGCGGCTCAAGCCGGACTGGCAATGGGCCGATGGGATCGCGACAGCGCGCTTAAGCCGGCTCGACGGCGGGGTTGACAAAGCCTTCTCCCGTTTTCAGCTCATCGACGCGCCAAGCGGCAGGCCGCTTGGCCAAGCGCGCTGGGTCAGCAATATTGAGTCAACGGCCAGGCGCACGCATCCCTTCCCGGCAGCCCGGGGGATCAAGGGGTTACAATGCATCGAGGACATCGACGATGCGTTGCGCCTGGGGGTGAAACAAGCGGCCCTGAATGTCACCCTCGATCAACTGGTGGACTGGAGGGCCGACTCCGGGCAGTTCTCGCGGCAGGTTGATGGCGAGACGGTTTGCTTTCATGCGGGGTACGTCGCTCACATCGACTCACAACTGAAACGCCTGACCGATGCCGGTGTTGTGAATTCGCTGATCATTTACAATCGCATCCCGGGGGCGCGCGGCGGGAGTCCGCTGGTGCACCCTGCCACCGACCTGGCCAGGTCGCCGTTTCATGTGGGTGCATTCAACCTCGCCACCGAGGAGGGCGTGCGGACGTATCGCGGGGCGATTGGGTTTCTCGCGGACCGTTATTCCGACCCGAAGAACGAGCACGGCTTGGCCAAGCGCTTCATCATCGGCAACGAGCTGCAGTCGCATTGGCACTGGTACAATTTGGGTGAGATGCCGTCGCGCCGGGTTGTTGAGGAGTATCACAAGGCGCTGCGACTGGCTCACTTGGTCGCGCACCAGGTTCATCCGGGGATCCAGTTGTACGTTTCGCTCGATCACCATTGGTCCGCTCAAATGGGCAGCAACCCGCTTCGCAGCATGTCGGGCAAATATTTTGTTGAGACGCTGAACACGTTCGTCAAGGCCGGCAGCAACTTCGACTGGCACGTTGCGTTTCACCCCTACCCGGAAAATCTATTCGACCCGAGGACATGGGAAGACACCTCTGCAACTCCCTCGTTCGACACAAGGAAAATCACCTTCAAGAACATCGAGATCCTCCCGGCGTTCCTGCGCCAAGAGAAATTCCTGCATGACGGCAAGCCCCGGCGGATCATCCTGTCGGAGCAGGGCTTTCATACGCTCGAAGGCAGGGATGGCGAACGCGACCAGGCGGCCGCCTACGCCTATGCGTACTACCGCGTGCGGCATACCGAGGGGATTGACGCCTTTATCCTGCACCGCCACGTCGATCATCCGGGGGAAGGCGGACTGCGCCTTGGCCTGCGCAGCAGTCGCAGCGGCGGGGAGCGGCCGATCTGCGATGTGTTTCGGCGAGCCGACACCGCCGATTGGCTGGAGGCCTTCAAGTTTGCCCTGCCAGTTATCGGGGTGAAGAGTTGGCCTGATATCCTGCCCGCAAAACCACCTCAAGCGGAGTGAGCGCCATAAATCAGCCACCATGGCACCTTCACTCCCGCTTATCCCACGACAAAACCAAGTAAATGCAGAAAGCTAAACACGCCAAGCGCTACGGGAAGTGACAGTGACACGCGTCTTATCTCCGGCTCTCTGCACCCCTTAAATCTTTTTTAGGGTCATATTCCCCGCCGCTTGCAGCGGGGAAGTTTGTTATTCCTCAACTTGTTCAATCTGCCTCACTTGCGCACGTTGAATGTGATGCGTTATCGTTTGGCAGCTGGATTGTGTTTATACCGTGGATGCCCGCATCGCCTCTTTTAATTCGCCTGCGTATCACGCAAAGGTAAAAGGCAAGCCCAATCAGGCAAAGAACTCCGCTCATCGCGGTTGCACTGTGGAATTGTTCCGGGATTGTGAGGACTGCTATAATCATTACCAACCACACAATAGCCGCCCCGGCGATCCAGCCACCCCAACGGCCTAGCGAGAATTGAGCGGATTGTGCCGACAGGGACTTTCTGCGAAAAAAATACGCAACGACAGTTATAAGGTAAATCAACGCTGGCAATACTGCGGCGGCTGCAAGCAACTGTTTCAGCGACTGGGAATAGATCTCAACAACAACACCCAAACCAGCTACGAGCAAGACAGCCGGTATCGGTGCGGCGGTGCGCGCCGACACGCTTCGGAAAACGGCATTTCCAAAAAACACATTATCACGGGCCATCGCGTAGATCATTCGTGATCCGGATGCCATGATTATCAAGCCGCATGCGAATATAGATATCACTACCAATACGAAGAACGCCATGGAAAATGATTGGCCAAGATTATCCTCGATGATCATCGGAAGCGGATAATTTGATGCCACTACAGCATCTAGATCGTGAATGCCTAAAACGGTCACAATCAGAAACAGTGTTCCCATGCCGCCGCTAATCAGAACCGACCAAATGATGGACTTGGGCACCGTCCTCGACGCGTCAACGGTTTCTTCCGAAAGGTTGGCTGCTGATTCGAATCCAACAATTGTATAAGCGCCCATCAAGCATGCCATAATCCACACAGGGAAATAGGATTGCCCTTCAGGCAAAGGGCCGATTTCAGTTAGAATGCTCCAAGACGTCTGACTCTTCATTGCAAGTATAGCGAATACAATCACGAGACCGACCATGCCCACGACCTCCGTGAATACAGCAATCGAGTTGATTCGCTCGGCAAACCACACGCCGAAAACGTGAATCAGCGCCTGGAAAGAGATCACACCACAGACGATCAATTTCAGGAGCATTGAGTTCTCCGGAACATCCCAGACATGACCGACGATTGTCGCAATGCCATGATTAACCGAAGGAATAACAATGATCAGGAAGCAAACAGAGACCCATCCTGTGAACCAACCCCAACCGTTACCGCCCAAGCGCGTCACCCACTGGTATGAGTAACCCGTCAATGGTATTTTCGCGGCGAGTTCCGCAAACACAAGTGCCACCAGTAATTGACCGACGATGACAACCGGCCACGTCCAAATGCCTGCCGGACCTGATTCATCGATGACCAGCTCGTAGTTGGCAAAAATGCCAGTTGTGATGGAGATAAAAGAAAACGCAACTGCAAAGGATCCAAACTTTCGAATCGTTCGGTTCAGTTCCTGTTTATACTGAAATGCGGACATGACACGACCATCATCTGTCACCCCTTTGTTTTCTTCTTTCATAGAGCTCTTTTCGTTGTCGGATCAAGAGTCTGCATTCTGCTGGAACTACGATGCCGGCGGCGGAGTGAGTGGCGAAAGCAAACCCGAAAGTCAAGCGTGGGTCCGAAAACATTACCGAGTCTGTAGAACTCACCCCAGTTTACTGGACGGTCTTTGTGGCAAGCGGAATACAGGTGCAAACTTTTTGAATTTATCGAACTGAAATTGACAGTGATGGATTCCATTGTACAGTTCGCGACCTTTTATGAGAGAGGATTTGCATGTTGCTGTTGTTGGGGCCACGGGGGCGGTGGGTGTCGAGATGCTCAAGACGCTGGAGAAGCGCAATTTCCCGGTGAGCAGGTTGACGCCGCTCGCCTCGGTGCGATCCGCAGGCAAAACACTTCCGTTCTGGGGGCAGGAGATCACCGTTCAGGAACTGACGACTGATTCGTTCGCGGGGGTGGATATCGCGCTGTTCAGCGCCGGCGGCGAAATATCCGGGGAGTTTGCCTCGCGAGCGGTGGAAGCTGGCGCAGTGGTCGTTGATAATTCCAGCGCTTTTCGGATGGATGACAACGTACCGTTGGTTGTGCCGGAAATAAACGCCGCCGAAGTCGCCAGGCACAAGGGTATCATCGCAAACCCCAATTGCTCCACGATTGTGACTGTCATGGCGCTGTATCCGTTGCATCAGGCGTTTGAGGTGAAGCGGATGTTCGCCTCCACGTATCAGGCGGTGTCCGGCTCGGGTGCCATGGGCATTGCGGAACTCGAACGCCAAGTTGGCGAGATCAACGAGGGCAGGGAAGTGAGCCGGGAGGTTTATCCGCACCAGATTGCGTTCAACGTGTTGCCGCACGTCGATGTATTTCTCGACAACGGCTACACGAAGGAGGAAATGAAAATGGTGCACGAGTCTCGCAAGATCATGGGGCTGCCGGATTTCCAGGCGAGTGTGACCTGTGTGCGTGTGCCGGTGTATCGCGCCCACTCGATCGCTATCAGTGCCGAGTTTGAAAAACCGGTATCCGTTGAGGGTGCCCGCGAGGCGATCAGCGGCGCACCGGGGATCGATTTGAATGACGACGTCGCCAGCAACGGCTACCCGTTGCCGCTCGAGTTGGCCGGGCAGGACAATTGCCAGGTCGGCCGGATTCGCAAAGATTGCGCCATGGAGAACGGCCTGAGCTTTTGGGTGGCAGGGGATCAGTTGCTGAAGGGCGCCGCCCTCAACGCCATCCAGATTGCCGAGGAAGTAGCCAGACTTTAGCCGGAAAAGCGGAAGCCGTTCTGCTCGAGCATCTGCAGCGCCTGCCTGTTCACCGAGTCGCGAAACCAACGGCGAATCTCAAAGGCCTGTTGCCCGTCGACGCCCTCGACCTGCTGAAGTCGCTTCGGCTTGGTTTCCCGCAGGATGTCGATGGACTGAAACTCCCCGATCAGGCGCTTGGCCAAGCGCGCATCTATCCCCGGCAAACACAGCCCGAAAAGCACGGCGCCTGGCTCCGCCGACTTGCTGCCTTCCATTTGTCCTTGAATCTCAGCCAGTTGATTGGCTGAAACGCCCTCGAGCCGATCCCAGCCACCTTGGCCAAGCTCGTACAGTTCGCCGGGATGCAGCACCAGCCGCAGCCTGGCCAGTTGCCAGGCTGCCGTCTGGCCAAGCGCCGGTATGTTGGCGGCCTCCGGGGAACACCAGCGGGTGATCCACTCGGCAACCTTGAGTGGGCAATCCAGGTTCGGGCACGAGTCATCGATAATGAGCGAGCTGCACTCGGGGCACTTCGGACCGCTTGACCCCTTGAAAAAACCGGCGAGTGTTTGCAGCAGCGAAGCCACGATCCGTCACTCGTGGTCGTGACCATCGAACCCATCGTCCGGTTCGGTGTATTCGATCTTGGCGGTTTTCTTCAATTCATCGACCAGTTCCTGCAGTTTGGCATCCTGTCGTTGCGCCAGCAGTTCTGACTCGATATCGGCTCGGACGTCCTCGAACGGTTTGGGGTTGCCGACCTTGCGCTCGGTGACCTTGGCCAGGTGAAAGCCGTGTGGCGTGGAGAAAACCGGGCTGACTTCCCCTTTCTTCATCGAGAACGTCACGATTTCAAACTCGTCCATCAGCTCGCCGCGCTTGAAGTAGCCGAGGTCAATTTCCTCCGCCGGCTTGTCGGAGTGCTGCCTGGCCACCTCGGTGAAGTCGGCGCCATCGACGAGTTGCTGCCGCACCTCGCAAAGCGCCTTGAAAATGGCCTCTCGTTTTTCCGTTTCACGAACCGACTTGAAAATGTGCGAGGCACGCACTTCGTCCTCGTCGCTGAATTGCTCAATGTTGCTGTCGTAATACCCGCGGCACTCCGCCTCGGTCGGTGCCGGGAGTGACTGGCAGGCGCTGTCGCGCAGTGACTCGACCTGCAGGTTCACGCTGAGGTCGCGCCGGATCAACTCGTCCTGCTCCGGCGACAGGCCCATGCTCGCATAAAACTGATCGCCCCCACCGTGCTCCTCCTTGAGTCTGTCAAACGCCTGGCTGACTTTCTCCGCTCCCGGCTCGGGAATTGTCCGCTCCGCCTCCTGCGTCAGCAGTGCCCGGAATGTGATGTTGTCGCGTGCGTAGCCGCGAAACTCATCGTCGCGCTCGCAGCAGGAGATCGAGCCCAAGCTTTCGTAATGGGCCTTGATCGTGGAGAATTCCTGTTCGATGACGGCGTCGTCTATCGTCTGGCCGTTGACAACCAATGGCATGCCGCATCTTCCGCCACGAACACCCGCTTGGCAATGGCGATTTCACCAGCGCAGTGCAAATGAACTTGACCCGCCTCGGCTTCTCCCTGATTGAATGGCCGCCTTGGTTGATCGCAACGACCGCGCGCCCAAGCGACAGACGGAATGACCACAGACGATCCATCTCAATTCAAACGCCGCGATTTCCTCAACAGTTCCGCGTCCGGTTTGGCCATGGCGATGGCGGGCGGCGCAGTGCTGGAATTGACACCCCAGGCGCTTGGCCAGGCGGAAGAGGTGCCGAAGAACGACAGCACGCCGCCGGTCAATGTTGGGGTCGTCGGTTGCGGCATCTGGGGGAGGAAACTGCTCAAGACGCTGGCGACGATCCCCAACGCGCCGGTGGTCGCGGTGAGTGACACACGTACCCGGCTTATTTGCGGCGCGGCCTCCGTGGCGCGCCCAAGGCGAAGGGATACCCTTCGCACACCGAGCTGCTCTCGGACGAAAACGTCCAGGCCGTAGTCGTCGCCACGCCGACGCATCAGCACCGGGAAGTCGTGCTGGCGGCTCTCGAGGCCGGGAAACACGTGTACTGCGAAGCGCCGATGGCCCACGACATTGACGACGCGCGCGCGATCGCCAAGGCGGCTGAAGCCGCGCCCAAGCTCAATTTTCAGGTCGGCCTGCAAACGCGCTCCGACTCGCAGCGGCATTTCCTGATCGACTTTGTTCGCACCGGGGCGATGGGCAAAAACGCCCTGGCCAGGGGGCAGTGGCACAAGAAAACAAGCTGGCGTCGTGTCTCACCCAACGCCGCGCGGCAGAGGGAACTCAACTGGCGGCTCGACCGCAAGTTGTCGCTTGGCCTCATCGGCGAGATCGGCGTGCACCAGGTCGATGCGCTTGGCTGGTTCATGAACGAGGTCATGCACGGCGCGATGAACGCTCAAAAACACAAGTTCGCCCGCTACAACCTCAAGGAAATCAAGGTGGCCGACAAAAAGCGCAAAGCCGGAGACCCGATTGTGTTCAACACAAAAGGCACGCTGAACATCAACGGCAAGTCGGCCCCAGTGTCGATGCAAATCAGCATCGCAAAGAGGGAGGGGGACAAGTTGAAAGTGAGCGGCAAGACGAAACTCAGGATGTCACAGTTCGGGATCACGCCCCCGGCCCCGAAGATTGCCCTCGGCCTCATCACAACCGGTGACGAAGTGAGCGTCGAGTTCGAATGGTTCGTCGCCCCAAAAAAGTGATCAGGGAAGGGACACGGATTGACATGGATTAAAAATCTGTGCAAATCCGTGAAGTCAGCGTCCCTGCTTGAAACTTCGAACTTGAGGCTTAAAACTCTTCCCCCGCGTATTGCGCGGGTTTTTGATGAACAACGAGGGTAAGAGTCTGAAAACCGGCTTTCAGCTACTGACGGTTGTCTCGACGTTGCTGGTTTTTGGAGGAGCCATCTGGCTTGCCAAGGAGCAAATGGGGGGGCGCATCCGGGAGCAGGTCATGGCACGGTATGCGCATGAGTTGTACGCCATTTCGCTGGTGCATCAGGTGACGATGGTGGAGTCGGGCGAGGTTATGTTCATGGATGATGCGACTGACCAGTTGACCGTCTATGGGGGGATTGCCGAGTTGAGCGGCGCGCTGGGTGTCCGGCTTTACACGGCGGACGCTGAGTTTCTTATTTCCTCCCCCGAGAACATTGCTGACGGCAGCCTGTCTGCCGAGCAGTTGGAGTCGGCCCGTTCACTTGCCCCGGTCAGCGTGTTGAATGAGGCGCTTCCGGTTGAGGATGTTTTTTGGGAACCGTTGCTTGAGGGGGAATTCGTTGGGCAATCGCTGACTGTCCGGGAGGTGGTGCTGCCTGTTCATGTAGCGGACGAGGACGAACTGCTCGGGGTGGTGCTGTTTCTTTTCGACGGCTCGGACGCGCTTGCTGACATTGGCGAGTTGAACGATGGATTGTTTCAGCAGGGCGTCTTTATTTTTGCCGCCGGTAGCAGTGTGATTGCATTGCTCCTGTCTTTTTCCTTCGCGCGGATCAACCGCATCCACCGTTCGCTGGCCAAGCGGACGTTTGCGCTAAAGAAGGCCAATCAGGAACTGGCGCTCTCGGACCGGACCAGCGCGGTGGGAGGGGTGACCTCGCACTTGATTCATGGCCTGCGAAATCCGCTTGCCGGACTCCGGGCCTATCTGGATGCCGACGCACCCGGTCAGGTTGATTTGTCCAGCGCACAGTCGGCAGCCAAGCGGATGGAGGAAATGGTTGATAATATCGTGCGAACACTGGGGGAGAACGCCAGTGGCGTCGTTTACCAGTTGAGTATTTCTGAGTTGCTCGAGATTTTTCAGGCTCGCATCGCACCGATTGCCAGCGAGCAACGGATGAAACTCAGCGTCAGCGGCACGGGGGGCAGGGAACTGGACAACCGCGAGGGGAACCTGGTTTTGTTGATTCTGGAGAACCTCACGCAGAATGCGCTCGAGGCCTGCGAGCAAGCCGGGCGGGTCACGGTTCGAGCCAGCGAAGCCGGCGGAGTGACTGTGTTCGAAGTGTGCGACAACGGCGGCGGGCTGCCGGAGACTGTGAAGAGATCGCTGTTTCAGCCCGGCCAGACATCGAAGAAGCAGGGGAGTGGGCTTGGCCTGGCGATCAGCGGGCAATTGGCCGCATCGATGGGCGCTGAGCTGGCCCTGGCCAAGTCGGACGAAAACGGGACGACGTTTCGGCTGACCTTGGCCAAGCGCAATGACTAGCGGACAGCGTCGAACACCTTGGCCAAGCGCTTGAGCAGGCTGCCCATTTGGCCAAGCGGAACCATGTTCGGCCCGTCGCTGGGCGACCTGGCCGGCTCCGGGTGGGTCTCGATGAACAGCCCATTCGCTCCCGCCGCGAGGGCCGCCCGGGCCAGCACAGGGGCAAACTCGCCTTGCCCCGACGAGCGATCACCGCCGCCGCCCGGCAGTTGCACCGAGTGGGTGGCGTCGAATACCACTGGGTAACCGAACGACTGCATGATCGGGATTGAGCGCATGTCGGCGACGAGGTTGTTGTAGCCGAAGCTGGAGCCCCGCTCGGTGAGGATGATTTTCTTGTTCCCGCAGCCGGCCGCCTTGGACGCGACTTGCTCCATTTCCTTTGGCGAAAGGAACTGGCCTTTCTTGATGTTCACGATTTTGCCGGTGTTCGCGGCGGCCGTGACGAGGTCGGTCTGGCGGCAGAGGAAGGCGGGAATCTGCAGCACGTCAACCACTGCGGCAGCCTGTTCCGCCTGCTGCCCGGTGTGAACATCCGTAAGCACCGGAACGGCGGCCTTGTCACGAACGGAAGCCAGGATGCGAAGACCGGCATCCAAGCCCGGGCCGCGCTTGGCCTTGGCGGAGGTGCGGTTGGCCTTGTCGAAGCTCGCCTTGAACACGTAGGTGATGCCGAGTGCGTCGCAACTGCGCCTGAGCGACCTGGCGATCCTGAGGCAAAGCGCCTCGGACTCAATCACGCACGGCCCGGAGAACAGGAACAGGCGTCTTGGTTTGTTCAGTGTTTTCCAGAGGGCGGCTGATGTCATTCTTTGTGAAACAGTTGTGCGGAGCAATCCGTCAGGCTGCGGGCCGCCCGTTCGAAGTGCCGCTTGATGCGGCCGGGTGCGCCAAGGGTAGCGGGCGGCCGGGTGGTGTCGAGTGAATTGTCAGGGTAACACCAGTGAAATCCGCCCAGCGGCGCGGCGCAGGAAAGGGCCGCTCCGCCGAACCTGAACGATGTCCAGCATCAGCCTGCCGCCACTTTCCTTACCGTGGAGCAGTCTCGCTGCACTGACGATGTCCCTCACTTCCTGTCCGTCAACAGCGACGACGACCGCGCCCGTGGCGAGGCCCGCCTTGTCAGCCGGCGAGTCCTCATCCACTTGTGACACAACGAGCCCGTTGGTTGAATTGTAGCCAAGCGCCTTGGCGACCTGTGGCGTCAACTCTTCCAGGGTGGCCCCGGTCTTGTCGCGAATGAGGCCGGAGTTGAAATACGCCTTCTCAGGAATCAGTTTCACGGTGCAGGCGACGAGTTCACCCTTGCGCCTGAACTGTAATTTCACCGCCCGCTTGCGGCCAAGATTGAGAAGCCTGGTGGCGAACTCGATGAAGCTGCGGGGTGAGTGGTTGTTGATTGTTGCGATCTGGTCACCCGCAGCCATGCCGGCCCTGGCGGCCGGGCTGTCCGGTTCAACGGATTCAACCGTCAACGGATTGCTGCCGGGACGGATGGCCGCGCCGAACCAGTTTCCCTCCAAAAACTCCGGCGTGAAGATGCGTGACAGGGATTCATTGACCCGCTTGATGGGGATGGCAAACCCGATGCCCTGTCCCTCCTTGAGCACCGCGACATTGATCCCGATGATTTCCCCGTCAAGATTGATCAGCGGGCCGCCGCTGTTTCCCGGATTGATGGAGGCATCGGTCTGGAGCCAGTCCGGGATGTCCAGTTTGCTGCCTCCCGTCTCGGTGCGGCGGCTTTTTGAACTGAGGATCCCGCGGCTGACCGAGCCGCCAAGGCCGAACGGGTTGCCAAGCGCCAGCACCGTTTCACCAAGCAACAGATCGTCATCGCTGGCGAAGGTGGCTGCGGCGAAGGTTTCGCCCGGCTCTTCCGGGATGATTTTCAGCAGGGCGATGTCAGTGGCCAGGCTCCCGGCGATGGCCTCCGCCTGGTAAATCCTGGGCTCGCCGTTCTTGTCGTTGATCTTGACCCAGATTTCGCCGGCGTCCTTGACCACGTGCACATTGGTGAGCACGTAGCCGGACGCATCCACCACGACACCGGAGCCGGCGCTTTCCTGTGGCGGCAGTTCCTGCGCGTATGGCGCCCAGTTGTCACGCCACCAGTCGTAGTAATACCGCACACGCTGCACACGTGTCTTGGTGGCAATATTGACCACGCCCGGCATGACCCGGCTGACGGCCTCGACCACCGCGTTGTGGCGGGGCGATTCCCCCGCCTGGGCAAGCGCGGTGATACACAGGGCCAGGCCGATGGCCGGCGCGAGTTTGCTGTTCCTTCCCTTTATCAACATAAAAATCAACTTTGACAGAAGATCCCTGAAAGATGTTCATTCTGCCCCGGCGCCATTGTCTCGGACAACTTATCCACAATTTGAGCAATTGGCTTGACGGTTACGCCGGTTTTGCTTGGAATGCCGCCCATGACTTTTCGTCTGATTTTGCTGTGTCTTGCCTCTTCTATGGCTGCCGCTTCCGTGGGCTGTATCAGCACGCCCCAGGGGAAACAATTCGGGGTGCCCGGCATCCGGGACACCGTGACCAGTCGCTACGAGAGGCCGATGGATCAGGTGCTCAATTCCGCCCGGGAAGTCCTCTCCCGAACCGGGACTCTAACCGGCGACGACGTGGTGAACAACGCCGTTTCCGCCAAGATTGACAACCGCAGCGTCTGGGTGACGGTTGCCGAAGTGGAGCCGCTGGTGACCGAGGTCAAGGTTCGCGTGCGTTCCTCGCGGGGAACCGGCGACCTGGCCATGGCTGCAGAGATCGACAAGCAGATTGCCCTTGGCTTGGTCATATCCCCCTGATCAGCTCTTCAGACCAAGATCTTCATCATAACTGCCCAGTTGCAGTCTCTTGGTTTTCCTGTTCACGCTCCGCAACTCGATGTGGAGGTATGAAATGCGCTGTTGCGCACGCGCCGCCGGAGCCGCCCTGGGATCCAACGCGACAACCCGCTCCAGTGTGGCTCGAACGGTCTCGTACGATTCATCGCTCTTGACCTGAATATCAGCGAGCTTGTTCAGCCAGGCTGTTTTTTGGTGAATCGTCGTTCCGGGCAATGCCAATAGATGCTCGTATTGCCGGAGTGCCATTGCTGGCTGCTTCGTATGGTCAAGATACAACGCCGCCAATTCCTCACGGTTGCTGATCGAGTCGGGATGCATCTCGACCCGACGCAGGCATGTTTGCAATGCCTCTTCGCCGACTTGTTGCCGGTTTAACTCGATGGTCTTGGGCAACTCAAGGGGGCTGGTAAAGTCATCCTTCTCCGCCGACTCCTCAACCAACTTCTGGTACGATTCGTTAAAATCCACGACATCCGATTCGCTCTCCTCCGACGAGTCGAGACTCGCGAGCCGCTGGGCGGCGAACTGGGCCGCCTGCGAGTTTGGCAGTGCCGTTCGGATTTGCTGCAACGTCCGCCGGGCGGCTGCGGAGTCACCGGCGATCGTCAGCTGCCATTCCGCCATCTTGTTCAGCGACACCGGTAGGTTGTAGT
>JYMV01001608.1_pt1 | contig 12290 bp, 5 predicted proteins | sample 338911 | NCBI WGS metagenome assembly JYMV01 (sample SAMN03354496, study PRJNA234377) | hydrothermal vent metagenome | biome: Deep sea; feature: Hydrothermal plumes at the Eastern Lau Spreading Center, Western Pacific Ocean; material: Seawater | place: Tonga | collected 2009 | depth 2000 m m | reverse complement strand
CAGGAGGGTTCGAAATATCCTTCCGCTATATAACTCCTAACCCATTCAGGTACGGAAAAGGAACGAAATATACTCCAATGCTTTAGTGATAAGTTGGTATCTCATCTTTTAATTATAACCCTGTAATCCTGGAAAGATATAATTTTAGCCATATTTAGGAGGTTGATAAATTCATGAATCACCACTGCATTTATCTGATGAATACATTTTCTATCTCGTCTATTTCACACCATCAAGTTATTAACTTACAGACCTTTAAACCCTTATTCTGAATAATGTCTATTAATTAAAATTATTATTTATTTATAAGTGAATTAAAAACAAATAATAAATTTAGAAATAAGGTTTACAAGTTAATGTGTAGAATATGTTCCCTTCATTTTTTTTAAATTTGTTGGTGGTGTTATTGAACTATAAAAAGCTAATAGTTGGCTTGTATGTTTTTCCAAGAGCATATCTTCAAAAAAAAATGAACTGAACTTTTTGAGAAAAATGACATGAAACCTCTTTGTTTAAAAAAACATCAACTCAAAGCACTTAATTTCATCATAGTGTTGATTTTGTTGACTATGCCTCCTAATGATTGCTTTGGACAATGTTTAGACCTTGTAATCACAGAAGTAGGTATTGTACCTCTAGGAGGGGGTAAAGCTCAAGAATCAAGAGAGTTTATAGAGTTGTATAATCCAACTGCTTCACCAATTGATGTTGCGGGTTATTGGCTCAGAACGGACCTAAACAATAATATTACCAACCCTATATTTGCTGATGTTGAAATTGTTGATTGGACTACTCGTAGACCAAACAACATACCTAATGATTTGGTGGTTGGACCACTCACACTTAATTCTACAATAATTCCAGCTGGTGGTTATGCGGTGATTGTATCTCCAAGAGCTCATGTCTATACTGATCTTGTCGCTCCTTTTTATGATCTTGCCGATAATACTGTTTGCTTGACACCTGCTAATTTTTTATATTGGGGAGGTAGCAATGTAGGGCCACTTGCCCCAAACAACTGGTTGAATAATGATGAAGATTTCGTGGCTATTTATGATGGAGATCCTTCTTTATTAGGCTCCACTTTAATAGATTCTCTCGGATGGAAAGGAACTGAACCTGATGGTGGATGGTCAATTCAAATGGATGATGATTGTGTTTTTCGTTGGCCTTCTGGCTCTACTTCGCCAACTGCTGCAGGATTTACAGGTGATGCAGATGGTTCTATACTTTTATCTCTGAGTCCAGGAAGTGCAAATACGGTGGTGTTCGGGCTTTGTTGTGCTATAATAAGCAATGACACTTCAATTTGTCAAGGTGACTCAATATTATTAACTGCCGCAGGATCTACTACTGGTTACAATTGGGTAGACAGTTTAACCTTTACTCCGATATTGGCAACCGACAGTTTTTACATGGCAAGTCCAATAACCACAACTACTTATGCCATGTATAATACAACAGATACTTCATATGTTACGGTAACAGTATTGCCAATCCAATCAACAAATTTAAGCGATACATTATGTCAGGGCGATAGCATCCAATTACCTGGAGGCTCCTATGCCTCTACAGCAGGTGTGTTTAACGATACGCTATCCACTGTGCCAGGGTGTGACAGCGTAATAATCACTACCGTAAGTATAATTCCTGCTACGAGCAGTTCCGTTAGTGCAGTCATATGCCCTGGAGATAGTTTATTTGTCGAAGCTGCATGGCAAACCCTTGCAGGAACATATTTTGATACCGTCCCCAACGCGATGGGCTGTGACAGCACTATTACCACCACACTAATCGTTGATTCAGCCTACTTAACCTCTAGTCCAGTGGCTATTTGCCAGGGAGATAGCCTGCAGCTGCCAGGTGGTGCGTATACCGGCATTGCAGGAATATTCACTGATTCTTTCAGCACCGTGACCGGTTGTGACAGTGTATTCATCACCACTTTAACAGTTGACACGGCATTTGATGCCGCTATAACACCTGTAAATGCTATATGCGCAAATACCGGCATTTTGATGCTCACTGCTGCTGACGGAGGCGGTGCCTGGTCAGGCAGTGGAATTACAAATGCAGATTCAGGGTATTTTGATCCCTCACTTGCTGGTGCTGGAACGCATGAAATCATATATACTATTGGCGGTAGCTGTGGGGATTCAGATACTATCAATATCAGCGTTTATGAGGTACCCTCCCTATCATTATTGGCGTTAGATGAAAGCTGTGAAGGGGAAAATGACGGATCAGTAGAATTAACAGTTACAGGCGGTGCAACACCATATACCTATTTATGGAATGATATCGGGTCAAGCACAACACAAAATCTTACCGCATTGAATCCAGGGGGATATACAGTGATCGTTACAGACTCCAATTCCTGTGAGGTTACAGATAACATTGTGATCCTCGCATCCTCTACCAAGTGCTTTACTCCCTATGTTTACGTACCCAATGTGTTCTCACCCAACGGCGATGGAGAGAATGACAAGCTTTTTGTGCAAGGCAAAGGGATTGAACAGCTGACCTTTGTGATCTATGACAGGTGGGGAGAGAAAGTGTTTGAAACAAATGATCAGGGTACCGGCTGGGATGGAACCTATAAAGGAAAGGCTATGAATGAAGCAGTCTTTGTTTATTATCTTAAAGCGGCATTTAACGATGAGAGTATCGTTGAAAAGAAGGGTAATTTGACCCTGGTGCGCTAGTTTCATACAAGCTACCCGCCTCTGCCTATATTCTCAGCTTAAATAACATGTAATGAAACTCAAATTAGTTTTGATTTTACTTATACTAAGTGTGTTTAGCCGGTTGGGATATGCTCAGTTAACCTCACGTTACAATGATAATTGGGCGTTTGTAGATCAACATGCTTTTAAGTTTACATCTGGTATTCCAGTATATGTGTCTGGCACTCAAATCAGCACTCTTAACGTTGAAGGTGTGAGTTCAATTTCAGATGGTTTAGGAAATCTCTTGTTCTATAGCGATGGTGTCACTGTTTATGATGCTACAAACACAGCAATGCCGAACGGCAACGGCAACATTAACGCATTTATAACAGCAACGAGTTCAACTTTAATAACTAAAATGCCAGGAGATTGTGATAAGTACTATCTCTTCACACTTGTAGATCAAGGTGATGGCATATCGTTGCAATTAGACTATTCAGTTATTGATATGACTTTGAGCGGTGGATTGGGAGATGTAGTGGTTGCTCAAACAAATATTTTAGTTTATAGCACAACCGCTTTGTCAGAGAAAATGATCTCTGTACAAAAAGGGTTAACCGAGGATTATTGGATCGTTGTTCGCAATAATTTAAATGATGATTTTCTATCTTTTGAAGTAACATCAGCTGGTGTAAATTCTGTTCCTGTTGTATCAACGGTTTCAGCGACAGTTTATTCATATACCCCATCTCCAGCAGTCATTCCTGCCTTAGGTTGGCTTGCCGTATCGCCTCAAAATGATGCAATTGTAGAGGCTAATGGACTTGTTGATTCACGACTTTATGACTTTGATAATTTGACTGGGATTCTTTCCAATCTGGAAACCCTGATTATCAATACGTTTCCAGCCCCAACATTTCAATTGGCATATGGAGCTGAATTTTCCTCTAACGGACAATTGATTTACCTCACGGTAAATGCGGCAGGGCCAAATTTACTATATCAGTTTGATCGATCTGGTGGTCCTGGAACTGCTGCGGCAACTTTGCAAACTGACACCCTTCCAAATTATGGTACCATTAGGCTTAGAAATGATGACAAAATTTATATGGTGATGCAAACTGAGTTAGGGCTAAGCGTAATCAACGATCCTAATTCTTACACCACACCAAACCTTGTTATTAACCAACATCTATTTCCATCTGGATCTGGTGACCTCTCTTTAGCAAATGACTTTAAAATTTTCAATAAACAAATTTTACCTTCGAATATTGCGGGCACGGATACATCTATTTGCTCAAACATTCAGATTTCTTTAGGCTGTTCTTCTTGTGATTCAATTCACGGTATATACCAATGGGAACCAGCAGGCTTGATGATAAACCCGAATAGTGCCAACAGCCAAACCATTTCCATAACCACGAGCCAACAATTTATATTGAGTGTAACCTACTGTGGAGATACCGTCATTACCGATACGGTAGAAGTTACTGTTACACCTGCATTAGCGGTAACATTAAGTAGCAATTCACCTCTTTGTGACAATCAAGGATTATTTTTATCAGCATCACCAACGGGTTTACCTGCAGGAAGTTATAGCTGGTCAGGACCTTTTGGTTCATTTGGACCTGGAGGTTTAAATCCTATTAATATTGTCCCCTTTCCAAACCCAATTCTAGGAGGTTGGTACTATGTCACAGTTGATACTGGAGCCTGCCCGGGTACAGATTCTGTTTTGGTTATATCAAACATGACATACAACATTAAAGATACGATAACGATCTGTTCCGGGAACAACTTTACATATGCGGACGGTACTGTTTCTACAAATATTTTAGTTGATGAGTCACATGTCTCCTCTTTTACCACAACAGAAGGCTGTGATTCTATTCATAGGGAGTTTTTGATTGTTGGAACAACAGGAGGTCCAGCGCCGACCATCTATACTCCAAATTCATGGTATTGTGTGGGAGATAATTTAACTGATTTAGTATCTGACAGTGGTAGTTTGTGGTATAATGATGCATTATTAACTACTCAAGTTGGAGTAGGGGCAATATTTACACCTTTAATAGTAGTTGGAATAACTACTTATTATGTGGTAGACACCTCAGGAGGATGCTTCTCTCTCCCAGATTCTGTTACAGTAGAGTTTGTAAGTTGTAACAATCCTTGTGCTACTAATTTATTGGCTAACGGAAATTTAGAGGGATACTCAGTCTGTCCAACAACCGATGATGAAATTAATTTAGTGAATAACTGGAATTCATATACTACTGGGATATTTTCGGATGGAGAATATTATAACTGTGCTTGGTCTGGTCAGCCCGCAATTTCGCCACCATTTTCCACAATAGCTGGAACAGGAATGTTTTATCCTCCAAGCGGAACAGGTTATGCAGGATTTACATTAGGAGGAACGGATGTAAACACTTATGAAAATATGGGGCAAGCATTTAACTTGAATAAATGTGTGGAATACACTATTCAGTTTAGAATGGCTTATAGTTTAGCTCACGGACAACCCCAAAATGATCTTGTTATTTATGGAGGAAATAGCACAACAACCAATACAGCTTATAATGGATTTGATGTTTTAGCAACTTTATCAGCAGCTAATGTCTCCGTTAATTGGGACATACATACGTTTACATTTACACCAACTGAAAATTATACTCAAATTTTAATTGGAGGAACAGGAACACCAAACGGAGGTGCAACGCCAACTGGAGGTTATGTTTTTATTGATGACATTTTCTTGTGCGAAAACCTTTGTGTAAATCAAGCTACCAATATTCTTCCAATCGAGCTATCAAGTGATACTTGCTCTAACAATACAGGTTCGGGTACGATTAACTTCACAACAAATTGTTATACAGGTTATGATTATTTATGGTTAGATGCTGGGTTAAACACCATATCTACAGATTCAATTGCCACTGGATTAGCAGCAGGAACCTATACTGTACAAGTTACTGATAGCAATAACTGTATGATTGATACAGTAATTACAGTTAATGTTTCTTGTGGAGCCTTAGCTGGTAGTTCTGATGTTACTATCTGCCAGGGTGATTCGGTATTATTGATAGCAAGTGGAAGTTTAACTGGTTACACCTGGGCAGACTCATTAGCACTTGGAACAGTATTACAAACCCCTGACAGTTTCTACATGGCCATTCCAACAGTAACAACTACTTATGGAGTATATAACCTGATTGATACCGCATACACTACAGTAACGGTTTATAATAGTAGCTCAGTAAATAATGTACTAACAGAATGTGTTGGTTTTAGCATAACAGTAAATGGCAATCTTTACGATTCTACCGGAGTGTATATGGATACCTTGATAGGAGCAAATGTAAATGGATGCGACAGTATTATTACCACAACTTTATCCTTGGACCCACTCCAGGATGCTACGATAAGTTCAGTGCCTGGTATGTGTTTAAATGGTGCAGCAATCACTTTATCGGCAGCAACACCTGGTGGCATATGGGGTGGAACGGGAATAACAGATGCCACTACTGGGTTATTCAATCCGGCAATTGCTGGAGTTGGGACGCATCAGATTATTTATATAACGAGTGGTACTTGCTCTGATGTGGATACAACTCTTATTTCTGTGTATGAATTGCCAGTTTTATCATTTGCCTCTACGCCTGAGAGCTGTGAGGGACAAGGCAATGGAACCATTGATTTAACGGTCACAGGAGGAGCCGTACCTTATACGTATTTGTGGAATGATCAGGGATCAAGTATCATTGAAGACTTTGATTCAATAGCTCCAGGGGACTATACGGTTATTGTAAATGACTCAAACTCCTGTACGGTTACCGGCAGCATTTCTGTGGTTGAATCGACTATTGCCTGCTATACGCCATACGTGTATGTGCCCAATATATTCTCTCCTAACGGGGATGGGGAGAATGATAAGCTCTATGTCCAAGGTAAAGGAATAGAGGAGATGACCTTTGTGATCTATGATAGGTGGGGAGAGAAAGTGTTTGAAACAAATGATCAGGGTACCGGCTGGGATGGAACCTATAAAGGAAAGGCCATGAATGAAGCAGTCTTTGTTTATTATGTTAAAGCGTCCCTGATAAATAATGAGACAATAGAGAGCCAGGGCAATATTTCTTTGGTGAGATAAGCAAGAACAATTGCATTCTATACTTAGCCTATGAAAATCTTGAACTATTATGCAGTACTGGCACTTATTGTGCTATTGTCAAGCCCGGTTTTTAGCCAGAACATTGAATTCAAAAAAAGCAATTTCAAAGACAGGAAGCTGGAATATAAAAGTGCATTCAATGACTTCGATATCGGGAACAATCTCTCCAGCCAGGGGAAATTCGCTGAGGCATTGCAGCATTATCTGAAAGCCAATGAATTTAATCCTCAAAACGGATATTTGAATTACAAGATCGGAGAGTGCTACCTCAATTCCCCGGATAAAGCCAAGTCTATACCTTATTTGGAAAAGGCAAAATTGCTTGATCCCGCAGCGCATCCCGACATGCAATATTCACTTGGTTCCGCATACCACCTGAATGCTGAATGGGATAAAGCGGTAATTGAATACACCAGGTTCCAAAGATCGCTTCCCCCACAAGCCACTGCCATGATGGCACAGGTAAAAAACAGGATCAAACAATGCAAAACAGGTAAGGAGTTGGAGCAAAATCCACTAAATGTCAAAATTGAAAATCTCGGAAGTGTCATAAACTCCGAATACACGGATTATGTGTCCAGCATCTCCGCAGATGAATCTATTCTGATGTTTACTTCCAGGAGGAAAGGAAGCACGGGAGAGGAATATGACGACTATGCCCAGGAATACCTGGAAGATATCTACATATCATTGAATGAGAATGGGGAATGGTCAAAACCGAAAAACCTGGGCAAACCGGTCAATACCCCAAGAAATGATGCTATCGCTGGATTGTCCTTTGATGGGCAGCGCTTGTTTGTTTATAGAGATGATGAAGATGGAAATGGAGATATCTATGAGAGCAAATTGAAAGGAGAAAAATGGTCAGAAGTAACCAAATTTTCTGAACCCATTAATTCGGAACACCATGAATCCACTGCCTGCCTGGCTTATGATGGCAAGACATTGTACTTTGTCAGCAACAGGCCTGAGACCGGTGCTTTTGGGGGCAGAGACATTTACATGAGTAAGTGGGATAAACGAAGAAAAATATGGAAGAAGCCCAAAAATCTAGGCAGGAACATTAATACAAAGTATAATGAGGAGAGCGTATTCATTCATCCTGACGGGAAAACACTTTATTTCAGCTCCCAGGGCCACAACTCAATGGGTGGGTATGATATTTTTAAATCAACTGCAAAGGGAAGAAGCTGGTCAAGGCCGAAAAATTTAGGTTATCCTATCAACTCCCCAGATGATGATGTTTTCTTTGTAGTGTCTGCAAGTGGAAGGCATGCGTACTATTCATCAGTGCAGAAAGAGGGCTTTGGCAAAAGAGATTTGTATATGATCACCTTTATTGATCCTCCTACAGAACCGATCGAGCCCCAGCTCACCCTGCTGAAAGGAATAATAACTGATGCAGTAACAGGAGCCAAGATAGGGGCAAGAATGGAGCTTATAGACAACGAATTGAATGTAGTTGTAGCTGATTTTGAATCTAATAGTACCACCGGCAAATACCTGGTGTCATTGCCCTCGGGCAAAAATTATGGCATTGTGGTAAATGCTGAAGGATATCTATTTCATTCGGAAAATGTCAATATCCCCGCTTCTTACGGGTATCAGGAAGTTGAAAAAAATATTGCGCTAAATAAATTAGCTGCCGGTTCAAAAATTGTATTGAACAATATCTTCTTTGATTTCGACATGGCTACGCTCCGCCCGGAGTCTACAGCTGAGTTAAACAGGCTGCTTAAACTGATAAACGACAATACATCCATGATAATTGAGATCTCAGGCCATACGGACAACAAGGGCTCTGACACATATAATCAAAAGTTGTCAGAGAACAGGGCTAAAGCTGTTGTAGTTTATCTGACCGAAAAAGGAATTAACAAAGAGCGGCTGCAGTTTAAAGGATATGGAGAAATCGAACCCATGGCATCCAATGAGACCGAAGAAGGGCAGCAGCTCAACAGGCGGATAGAGTTTAAGATTTTGAGCAAATAATTTGCAAAACATTGATTGAATTGAATGTTGGAATGAATGCGGGAATAAAACCGAACACCGATAGCAGCCCGGTATTTTAATATTAGGGATGGAGCCTTCCTGCGCACTCACGCTGCGTTCACACACCTGGGCTAGGGGGTTTGCTCGCTATATTCGGAATTGCACCCGCTCGGTGACGTTCAGTCCTGCAATTCAGCGTCCAGCCTACATCACTCCTCCCCGACAAAAAGGCCCTGCACGGTAAAATACCCCCGTTTCTTCTTACCGGCATAGTCGATAACACTCCACGAAGGCCCGGGCCAGCAATCGTTCAATTGCCAAAACAGTGTGCCCATGCAATGCCCATCTGTGTTTATGTGGCTGGTAATGGCTTTTTCCAGGGCCAGCGCCTGTACCTTTTGACTCAATACCAGGAATTCAGCAAAATCGGATGGCTGGTGATAGTACCGCTCGATCATCCTCATTATTTCTTCATTGCCAATGTAGCTCTTTTGCCTGTTTATCATCGCCTTCGACGAGAGGTCGAGGTCGTCCGTATCTGTATAGGCTAAGATCGTTTCCATATTGGGATATGACTGAAACCCGTACTCTACCATAAAGCGGCCTATGTTATTTTCAAAACGCTCAAGATCTTCCTTGCCGTGCCAAACACCCCAGTAATGCATGCTGCTGTGGTTGAAGTTTTCAGGTGTCCCCCAGTTGCTCAAAGGGGAGGTTGAAACATAGGGTACATTGGTCCGTGCTGCAACTTCAGGCAATACTTTCCTGAAAAGATGCAGGTAGTCGTTCCAGATTTTAAGTGAATCAGCTGGACTGTACCCATATTTTTTTTGCCAGCCCCAATTCTGCCATGCCACCTCTATTTCGTTGTTGCCGCACCACAGCGCTATACAGGGATGGTTGTTCAACCGCTGCACATTTTCAATAGCTTCTTTCTTTACGTTTTCAACAAATGCGCTGTCGCCGGGATACATGCTGCCTGCGAACATAAAGTCCTGCCACACCAATAAACCCAGGGAGTCGCACAAGTCGTAAAAAATGTCGTTCTCGTAAATTCCTCCGCCCCAAACCCTCAGCATATTCATTCCCGCCTCTTTTGCTGCAATGAGTAGTTTCCGGTACTGAGCGTCCGATACCCTCGGGACAAACATGTCCTGGGGAATATAATTGGCGCCCTTCATGAAGATGGGATGGCCATTTATCTTAAAGTAAAAAGACGTTCCTATAGCATCAGGCTCGTTAACCAGCTCTACGGTGCGCAGTCCAAACGAAACTTCCCTGCTGTCAATTAGAACATCTTCTTTTAACAACCCGATTGACCTGGTGTACATTGCCTGATCACCGTGGCCGTTGGGCCACCATCGCACTGGATTGTAGATCGTGTCCGTTATAAGCTTGGTAAACGGGATAACCTTGCTGTTGAGCTGCACTTGGAGTCCCTTTGTTTGTCCGTCTGTAATGACATCATACTCAACTATAGCATGGGAATTGGTAATTTCTAAAACGCGCACCTGGATGTCCTTTATTCTGCAATCGTCATAAGCAATGAGCTGTACGGGCCTCCATATTCCGCAGGTTACAAACCGGGGACACCAATCCCAGCCAAAGTGGTACGCTGCCTTCCGGGTAAATGGACTCACCTTTGTCTCTACAGCTTCACATCCTGCCGGGAGCTGATAGCCCAATGAATCGAGCTTTGCCTTATTCACGGTAATTGGTGATAGAAACCTTACCATTAGTTCATTCGGGCCTGTTTTTACATTATCTCCGATATCTACCTCCCACGAACGGAACATGTTATCCGTTTCAAGAATTAAACGGTTGTTGAGTTTGACCTCTGCGTAAGTATCCAGCCCTTCAAACCGCAGTAATATGTGTTGCCGCGATTTTACTTCCCCGGAGATATTTACAACTGTTGAGTACTCCCAGCTTTCGTTTTCGATCCACTGCAGTTCGAGCTCGTTGTTCCTGTAAAATGGATCATTGATCAGGTTATTTGCAAGCAGATCGGTATGGATGGTTCCCGGGACTTCTGCAGCATGTGTCAGCGTATCTCCCACTTTGGCAAATCGCCAATTGTCGTTCAGCTTCTCACTAAGGAGTGGGGTGGGGGGCGCCTGCTCACTGCATCCGATAAGCAGTAAAATAACAGGGAGTAAAGTGCAAGATCGGATCAAGAGGGCTGTCTTTTTAGGGCGGTGAGATATTACATCCACTAGACGAGTGGGATAGTCAGTCAACTTAATTTGCTTGAGTCTTCTTATTCATTGAATAGCTCGATCAATGTTCTTTCATAGATCATGAAAATATCTTCTGGGCCCAATGTCTCAGATACGGTTACAGTGATGTCTCCGTCGGTGCTACTGGTTGAACGCAGTGTTGAGAAATCTTTCAGGGTAGCGCTATTTTTCCAAACTACGTTCTTGGCTTCGTCAAATACCTTGATATAGCCATCTACAACAGGTCTTATTATGCTCTCTTTGCCGTTGTTGAGCATGATGGCCTTCCCTCCAGGATGCATCATAATGGACAGTCTGACGTAATAGTCCAGGTCAGAGTTGGCCACTGCATTCTTAAAAGTATTGGCAGGCATTCCCTCAATCTCTCCATTTGCACCAATTGAAGTCACTTGCTTCCCTTTTTTTGACATCTTATAGATGCACGTTACATCTGCTTGAAGTTTTTCAGAGCAGAACATTTCTGCCCTGACCTTAACTGAATCCAGCAGGTTGTCCGGGAATATTGCAGATTCACTATAACCATTTAAGAACGTTCTGCTGTTATTGGTCTTTTTGTACTCTGTGGTCAGGTCATCTGACATGTGAACATAGAGAAGATAGATGCCTCCCTTTTTGCTATTAGCATCATTTTGAGCGTTGAGGGAATTCCCCCCAAATAGCAGCAGGCCGATTAAACTAAATATATATGGTGTTTTCATGATTGAATCTGGTTATCACTGCATTTAATAGTGGTTAAAGTGTCTTTACAGTCGTTAACAATACATGTTTTTACACGTTATAAGAATAAGCAATATTACTTAAGATTGCTCCAAAAACTGCACCAAAAGTTGGAGCGTCAATTATCTTTATTTAATGATTATTCTATTTTTGTTGAAATGAAAAACTTCTTGAGATGGTTGTCAGCAATACTCCTGCTCCCCGTCAACGTTCTCATTATTATTCCGCTGGTATTTTTTGATTTTGATCCTTCAAATTCAGGAAACCTGGAGAAGGGCTTGTCTCTGTTTATTGGGTTGTTAGGTTTGATCCTCTCTATTAGTTCCGTTAGATTATTTTCTAAAAAAGGCGGAGGCGGAACACCTGCTCCCTGGGATCCTATCAATCAATTAATTATTAGCGGACCCTATCGTTATGTGAGAAACCCAATGTTAATTGGGGTCATTATCATTTTGTTTTGCGAGTCTTTGTTTTTCTATTCACAGCCACTCCTTATTT
>JYMV01011070.1_pt1 | contig 12291 bp, 10 predicted proteins | sample 338911 | NCBI WGS metagenome assembly JYMV01 (sample SAMN03354496, study PRJNA234377) | hydrothermal vent metagenome | biome: Deep sea; feature: Hydrothermal plumes at the Eastern Lau Spreading Center, Western Pacific Ocean; material: Seawater | place: Tonga | collected 2009 | depth 2000 m m | reverse complement strand
GGTAACGGGAAAATCATCACTCGAGGGAAAATAAAAAACATCCTTTCAGGTGACTATACACTGGATTTGATGTCTGCAATGACGGACCTCCCCTTAAGCTGGACGAACACGATTTTAGACGAAAAAATGGCCAAACTTGGAGGGGAACTCGATGCTGCCATCACTATAAAAGGCAAGCTCGCCTCCCCTGCCCTTTTAGGCGGAGGAACTCTTAAAAATGCGCTCGTAGCAATCGCTTACTTAGGTACAGAATATGATGTGACGGGAGGTTTCGGTATTACTCCGGACGGAATTGAGCTAAACGGATTGCAAGTGAGGGATGGGAAAGGTGGCGAAGGTTTTTTAGTAGGCACAGCCCTTCATGAAAATTTTAAGAAATGGAATCTAGACATCTCCTTGAGTATTGAAAATAAAAATGCTCCCCTTGAGCTGATGAACATACCTCGTTCCCCAGACGCTTATTTTTATGGAACTGGTAACGCGTGGGGGGATGTGAATATTTTCGGTTATGAAGACCAAATCACCATAGAAGCACGAGTGAAAACTTCGCAAGGGACTGAGTTCGTTCTTCCTATGGATGCTGCTACGAGCTCTACTTGGTCGAGTTTCGTTAAGATTGTGGACCATAGCGAAAACGAAAGCACTAACGACCACTTTTCTTCCGAGCCAAGTGAAAACGAACGTAAATCCTCAGTCAAGCTAGACCTTATTATTGACGTAACCGACGAGAGCATAGCTCGGATAGTCTTCGACGAAGCTGTGGGAGATGAAATAATCGGGCGATGCAAGGGCATAATTCAAGTAACTATTGACGATTTCGAGCGACTCGCGATGTTCGGCTCTTTAGAAATCGTCGAAGGGGAATATCTATTTACGCTTTCTAACTTCATCAATAAAAAGTTCGTTGCGGAACCGGGCGGAACGATTAAGTGGTTCGGAGATCCATACAAAGCCGAAATAGATCTAAAAACCTACTATTCTACCCGCACCTCCCTCCGCCCTATATCTCCAGAGGTTTCCGAAAACACGAAACAACGAGTAGATCTTATATTAGAAATGGACGGAGACCTCCTCAGACCAGGCATACAGTTCGATATCCGCCTACCCGAAAGCGACGCTCGAACAAAGGCTACTCTCGCTTCCCTTCTCACTAACGAGGAAGAAATGAATCGACAGGCTATCTCCCTCCTAGTTCTTCAGCAATTCCTTCCTGCTCAATGGCAAGCGGCAGCTATAGGTTCTACCGGACTACAAGAAAACAGTACTGAACTTATTTCGGCACAGCTTGGAAATTGGCTTTCTGGAATGAGTGACGACGTAAATATCGGGATAGACTATGACGCCAGTAATAATATCGGCGACGAAGCCGCCCTAGCCGTAGCTCTCTCCACCCAGCTCCTCAACGACAGGCTGCACGTCGAGGGCGAAGTCGGCACACAGCACCTCAACTCTGGCTCTCTCGAAGACTTACAACTTCGGGATTTCCGACTCCGTTACGATCTCAAGGACGACGGCTCACTACAACTCACGGGCTACTCTACACAGAGAGCTACTATCCCCGGCCTAGAAGGCGAAAGCGTGCAAGGCGTAGGAATTGTGTTCCACCGCGATTTCGACAATTTACGAGACCTCTTTAAAAAGAGAGAGGAATAAGGAATAGAAGGCAGAGAAGGAGTTTTTTAAAACTTCGCTTAGCCGCAAAATCTTAATCCTGAATACAACGAGCTGAGAATCCGTTAGACATTGGGTAGTTATAGCGGTAGACGCGTGGCTCTGAATACGATAAGCGTCGAGCAATAGACATTGTCGCATCTGAGGCAGTGGATGTCCACCAAAACCCGTGACCATCAATAAATTGGTAGCCGTTGCTGTATGAATACCCTCCGGGTTTTGCGTTGAAGCCGCTGGAGTTTGTTCCATCGCCTGCGTTGTCCCAACCGGAGGTCGAGCGCATTTGGGTACTTTGGTCTGACCCCCTCCATCCGTAATTAACTACCGCAGCGACAGACATTCCTAATGCTAATTCTAAAGATTGCCATTCCGGGTCTGTTGGTATGTGCCATCCTACAGGACAAACCCCAGGCTCCATTATTGCCGAGAAGTTGTAAAGAACTCCGTATGAGGCGTAATTGGATGTCGCTTTTGCCGCTATCACATCATTCCCTTCGTAACCGTGTACGTAGTATTGAGGTGAGGTTGACGAACTTGTAGAGATCGCTGAGTAGACACTTGGAAGATATCTTAGGTTTTCCGCGAACCAACAATGATCTCCAATTACAACAGTTGAGTACTCATATCCCTCGTGAGGCATTATATCGCCACACGAAATAAAAGCCGAGTTGCATGATCCAAATACAGATAGCATAGATAGCATATCAGACATACCTATGCACCCGTCTCCATTGCTATCTTGGTTAGAGAAAGATGTTTGGCCTTGGATATTTAAAGGCGTAAGGAAAATAATTACCAAGAAAATTAAAGCACAGAAAAGGTAATAAACGGTTTTCATAGGATTAACTGATATAGTTAGGGCTATCATAAAGATAACATAAAAATGACGCAGATAGTTGAATATGATATTTCGAAATAACGAAGTGAATCAAAATTCCTGTACATTGCATCATGAAAAACCTGTACTTCTTAGTGGGTATTATTACCCTAATCGCCTTAACGACAACTACAAACGCACAAACCACAATCACGTCAAGCGACCTGCCACAACCCGGCAGCAGTTACTTAATTCAGACTTCTACAGCTAATATTACTGGAGATTACGTAAGTACAGGACCTGATTACACTTGGGATTTCTCTATGCTTGATTCAAATGAGGAAACTGTAGTTGATTTCGGGGCATTGAGCGACGCGCCTGCTCTTGCACAACTTGCATTTAATAACGAATGGACGAATGCGGATTATTTGTGCGACGTATTCGGTCCAGGTGAATTCAATCTATCGTTTTTAACCGATTTAGGCATCGAACTCCCCGTAACTATTTCTAATATGATGAGTTACTACCAAAACTCAGGCAGTTCGCACAACCTTGCTGGGATATCGTTCAACGTAGAAGGAGTTGACATCCCTATAGAATACAGTGATATCGATGAAATTCACCCCCTCCCATTAAATTTCGATGACGTAATATCGTCGACTTCTGCCTACGAACTTGACATTCCTAGCACGTTCAATTACGCCACTTCTTCAACTAGAGATGGCTCAGTCGACGGTTGGGGTACTTTACTTCTACCCAATGGTGCTTCACACGAAGTCCTTCGAGTAAACACAACAATAACGACTCACGATGTCTTCACTCAAGAGGGTGGGGATCCATTCGAAATTGACAGGGTTTCTACAGTTTACACATGGCTTGGAGATGGCGGCCTTCCTTATCTAAAAGTGAAAACGATTTTCGGTACTACGTACAGCGTAGAGTACCAAGGTGAAGCTCCTTTAGTGGACACTTCGAATACAGACGTGATTACGGCTCTTGCCCCAACTTCTTTCTTACCATTCCCTAACCCCGCTACTGCTGGAGAGAACCTCGTTTTAGGAGGAGCTGATTCGCAGAGCAAATGGGAACTTCGAGATTCAGCGGGTCGCGTTATTAAAACGGGCTTAGGAGCGACTATTTCGACTGAAGGCCTTACCCCAGGCGCTTACTTAGTATCGAACATTACTCTTAAAGGACTTCGCTCGCAACCATCGGTTGTGGTAATCAAGTAAGTTTAGAACTTAGCCTCCTCGGAGACTCTAGATTTTTCAGCTTCTTCGCGCGCTAATTCTTCGTACCAAACGTCGATCAGCCATCCCTTTGCCACTTGTGGGTTTCGGAAAATACGAAATGCTACGGAAGGTCGAAATAGAGCCCAACGGATTTTATCTTGGAGGACCGCCAAATTTGACGGCACTACAATCGCTCGGGCGATAACACCGCACATGGCGTCGTCAGACCCTAGCCATTTGAGAGCTTCTTGCTCCACTAGCGGAGAATCAGCTGGGATGATATGAAGAACGGGGCCGGAGTTAGAAAGCTCCTTCCTATCCCCTTCCGTGCGCATAACACAGCCCAAATCTATCATAGCACCTGCGTGATAATTCACAACACACATGCCCATCGACACCTCTATATCAGCAAGATTATGTTTCGAAATTAGAGCGTGCTCGTTCACTTTGATAGGATTAATCAATAAATAGACATTAATTAATTACAAGTATAATCAGAAAATGGATTCGGCGTACAAAAATTCAATTCCGCCGTATCATCTCCCTCCTGCAAGTGCTCAATTGTATCTGTTGTATATCCTATACCAAACACACCCTGAGTCGTTCTTGACGCCCACAGTCCTAAGCCACCATTGATGTTAGTGTACTCTGGACGCTCTTGTATTATTCCCGTAATGGGTGAGTTAACATCGAGATAGATTGCGAGTTGTTCGTTCGCTACGATGAGAACGAAATCGAAAGCACGAGCGATTTGAGATACTTCGTCCCAAACTCCAAGTTCGCGAGTAATGCGAGGACTTTTCTCAAGGCGTGTACTCAAAGTTGAGTAAAAGGAATGACCTCCGAAGACTTTCTTTATTAATTCTCCTCCATCGTCATCGTTAGGATCCTCTGAACCGACGGGGATTTCAATAGTACGGGATTTCGTACTGTCGAGTACGGTTTGGAAATCGTCAGCCCAATAGTGCTCGATAAAGTGAACGCGTATCGCAGCGTCGTATCGAGATGCGCCAGGGGTAGAATACCACTTAAAAGTGTAGTCTGGGTATGTAACGTTCGAACTCCCAACACTCGCGAATCCGAGTCTAATATTGTCTATCCCCATAGGTGGACGTGTTATGTTTCCTAGAGTAATCGCAATCATGTTCGTAATCGCCTCAACTTCAGTAGTATCGTCAATTACGAGTTCGAGACGGTACTGCGCATCCGGATTAAGCTTCGTTCCGTCATTTGCACGTGTAGAAGCGAAATACGCTTTGTGTTCTGGAGCAAAAAACACCCCATCCTCGCTCTTGTTTTGTAGTAACGTATCCTGAAGGTCGAACACCCTTCCGTCCATTCCGTCTACGACCTCTACAAATTGAGCTTTAAGGCGAGAATTTTCATATTCAGAGGAATCGGCGATGAGGGCAGCTTGGGTTTGGTCTCCTTCACCAAGCCAAGTACGATTAATGCGTACCCACTGAGTATCGGCCGCCGCGTCTAAAAGACCGAAAACAACCGGAACCGACTTGTAAGGCGCCGTTAAATCCACATCCGTATTACAACGCGACAGGAATATTATGGCCAACCCACCCAGTATTGCGATCGACTTGAAATTTACTTGCATCATGCGAAGGTAATCCAAGTGAGATTATTTCAACGAGAGTAAAAAATCAATGGAATCCACCCCATCAGCATAGTCCTTTAATGACGGACATTGCGCCGCCCCTAAGTCTTCCTGAGAAATTTCCGGAGCCGCCGAAGCAAGTTCTTTCGAAAACTCAGTAGCCCCTGCTCGCGAAGTAACTAACTGCAAACCGTCAGTATAATTTGCTAATTTCTCCACTACATCAGCCCTATCGTCATACCTCTCGATGTACAAAGTGCCCACAGGCGATACCCACGATTCGTCTTCCTTCACTAGTAAAAATCCATTTTCTATTAATTCGTCTCTGTTTAAAAGCCAAATAGCTTTGTGGTAATCGTAATTATTCGCGAATTTATTATTCGATCCCAAGTGACCCCACGATACCCACGCCGCGAAACAACGGTCTAAATCGAAATCTTTCGGCAAGAAAACCTTCGTTGTACTTCTACATCCTAACCCGAAGTGAGTAAACATATCAGCTCCTAAGCCCTTTAACTCATCTTCAGTTTCGTCGCCGTCGAGAACAGCAACTCCTGTTCTTTGCGATCTGAAAATGTGCGGAATATGTCCGAAGTACGAATCGAAGTATCTCATAGAATTCGTGCTACCAGTGGCAATAACCGCATCTACTTTACCTAGTTTACCCTCAACGAACTCTACTCTCCCCTTTAATTCGGGTGCAATACTTTCAAGTTCTTGCACGACACGCTTCGGGAGAATCACGTCATCTCTTGACGCCTTGACGGCAACATCACACCCTGCGACAAGACCGCACAAAATATCATGAAGTCCTACTAAAGGGAGATTTCCTGCCATAATGAGGCCAAGTCTTTTGTTTGGTTTGGCCTTATCTGGAGTATTAACATGCTGAAAATCGTAGGCCTTCAGCCAATCCTCAATATTAATTTCTGTTAAAGAAGCGCCATGAGAGGCAAATGCCGTCTTCACGCTATCCTCTGTAAACCAACCATTATGGGCTTCTGCTAACATAATTAGCTCACTTTCCTTGGGGGCGATTTCACGGAACCAAATTCCGAGTTTTGTTAAGACGGGTTGTAGATTGTTCACTGTACCTTTGTAACTGAAATTAAAAGGCAAAAGTACATGGCAATCATTATTACTGACGAATGCATTAATTGCGGGGCTTGCGAGCCGGAATGTCCTAACACAGCCATCTATGAAGGTGCTGCAAAATGGCGTTTTTCTGACGGTACTGGATTTAAGGGAAAGGGTACTCACCCAACAGCTGGTGAAATAGACGCAGACAAAGAAAATGATGCTATAAGCATGGATCTTTATTATATCTCACCAGAGAAATGTACAGAGTGCGTGGGGTTCCATGATGAGCCACAATGTGCTGCGGTTTGTCCTGTAGATTGTTGTGTAGATGATGAGGACGTCCGAGAAAGTGAAGAATTACTCCTATCGAAGAAGGCGTTTTTACACGTGTAATATAAATTGATAATGAAGCGTTTTAGAAAAATGAACATACATTTTAAGACGCTGTTACCTTTATTTGTGCTGGCTATGGCTCTGATTAATCCATTTTCAGACTTTTCAGCCCAAACCCCTCTATCTTCTCAACTTTTCTCCAAATTTGATGCTCTTCGAACAGCTGTAAATGACGAAGAACGAGCCCTTGCACATAGCGAGCTTAAGGTTTTTATTCGTGAAATTCTCACCGATTACGATTCTTCAGAATCCCTATTCGAAGTATTCGAGAACTGGCCTGCAGGCATAGCGTCGGCAGGGAAAGGTGACGAACTAGTAACGGTGATATCATGGAATTCCGAGCGGCAGGACAGGACTGAAGATTACGGAGCTTTCGTGATCTACGGCTTCGAAGGTGCTAATCTCTACGACAGCTTTAAATGGACGGAACTCGTTCACGATAGAGATGAAGACCCCTCGGATGAATCACGAAGCTACCGAGTAGATGATTGGCCCGGAGCGATTTACTACGAACTCGTTCTTACACACGACGGGAAAACACCGATTTACACACTTCTAGGCTGGGACGGCGCTAACGCTCAAGTCACGCGCAAAATCATGGAGACGATGATTATTACGAACGATAGGGTTCGTATCGGAGTGCCTTACCTCAACCGCCCAGAAGGAATTCGAAAGCGCCACGTTCTAGAATACTCAGACGCTCTACAATCGACCCTTAGATACGATTTCGAAAACGACCGCATAGTGCTCGACCGACTTGCTCCCAGCGACCCCTCCCTTGCGGGCGCGACCGCATTCTACGGCCCGACAATGGAATATGATGCATATGTTTGGAGTAAAGGAAAATGGAAGTTTTTACAAAATGTAGAGGTAAAAAACTCAAGAGACAAAGAGCGCCATAGACCTTATAACGACCCAAGAGAAAAAAACTAACCGATGACTTTCACAATTCAACCAAAACTTTACTTGATTTTTGTATTTTCCTGTTTATCAATGATTTGCTCGAATATTCTACTTGCACAAGAAGTAGACAAGCGCCTACCTTCTATGGCTGAAGAAATTGCCAACCTCACTCGGCAACCATTAGGAGAAGGAACCTTAGTTTTTGAAAACTGGATTCAGTTTACTGTCGAGGAGAAAGGGAGAAAGAGGTCCGGAAAACTTTTATTCTCAGACGAATCGACGGCGTTTATTTGGCTTGAAGACTTAAACAACGACAAGTCCTATTTCTTCAAATCATCTGATGATGCTACTACGATTACTATCGTTCCATCGATTAATCAAGGAACCGAGTTATCTCCTGCGATGATGACGGCTCTAGGATATTCTGGGATTGACGAGGAGCCTGTTAAGTACAAAATGAAAAAAGGTGCAGCCAATGTGGTCATCAATAACACCACTTGCATTGCAGCCACGACTAAGCATGAAAGCGTAGAGTACACTATGTGGGTGGGAGGAATAAAGGATTTTAAACGTTCTGATCGTGAAATGTTGAGGAGAGGGCTTGGGTTTTGGTTTAAAAATCAACCAGGCTTAACCGCAAGGTCAGCTGCTCTAATTGAAGAATCATGGATTCCACTAGGGTTCAACTTCGATGGCTATGAATTCCGTGTGCTTGCATGGGGAACTGATAGCGAACTCTCAATAATACAGGATGAAATGATGGTGAATATACTAGGGCTTGACCTCAACTCAGTTGCGAAAAAGTATGTAGAGGACATTGAAAAAGAGAAGCAAAAAAAGGCTGCTCTAAAGCAAGCTGCGTCTGAAGGTCAAAAAGAGGACTGACCGAGCAAAACTTCAGTAGCGCCAGAGCCGTAATTACGAGGGTTTGCCTGGCGTACGGTACAATCAGGGTAATACATTTCGAGACGGGAATGGATTTGGTGGCGCAGTACGCCCTGCCCCACTCCGTGTATGAACACCACACGCCTGATGTGTTGTTCCCCCGCAATACGCATCATTCTTTCGAAATGATTAAGCTGAATATCTAGCTTGGTTCTGTCTTGCAAGCCGGACATATCATCGACAAGTTCGTGAATATGAAGGTCGATAACCATGTGTTCGTCACGACGTTGCATATTCGTAGCCCTCGCATTTGCATATTTCACATCGAAATCCTCCTGAATAGCCTTTTGCCTCTTCTCATCGACATCTTGTGCAAGAATTGAGGCCAAATCCGGTAATTTATTATTGTACGCCTCGTTCTCCTCTTCGCGACTCACTACTAGCATAAGTTCTTTAAGGTCGTACTTCATATCGAATCCATCCTCCCCCTCTACGCTAGCTGTCCCATCGGTAAAAACCGCCAAAACTATTCCTCCTCCCACTTCGTTGAGGAATTTTACTTCATCGCCCTTCTTAATTTCTTGTGACATTATGAATTGGAGTTTTTTGTCAATAGCATACACGCCTCCTCGACTTGTTCATCAGTATTATCCATGTGGGTAACGAATCTAACACTCGAAGGACTGAACGGGAAACAGTGTAATCCTAAAGCGGCCCATTCTGCAACTAGCTCCGAAGAATCTACGCCCTCCTCAAGTTCGAGGATTACTATGTTCGTTTGAACTTCGCCGCACGACTTCACGCTCGGATGGCGTAATGCCGCCTCCCCTAATTTCTTCGCCCGTTCGTGATCTATTGCGAGCCTATCAATATTGTGGTCCAGAGCGTAAATCCCTGCGGCGGCAACGACCCCCGCTTGGCGCATTCCCCCACCAAAGACTTTCCGGGCTCGATGTGCACGCGAAATAAAATCGCTAGAGCCGATAAGAACCGAACCTACTGGGCATCCCAGTCCTTTCGAAAAACATAGCGAGATAGAATCAAATAACGAACCGTACTCTATTAGGGCGTCGGGATTGTTTTGAACGTCTCTTGCGACCATAGAATTCCAAAGACGGGCACCATCGAGATGAATAGAAAGCCCCATTTTGCGGGCTTCCCGAGAGACCTCCCTTAACTGTGGCATCTCCCAAACACTGCCTCCTCCCTTATTACACGTATCTTCCAAACTCACTAAAGTCGTCTTAGCGAGATGGCTCGCCTCAGGGTTAATGCAGGCTTTCATTTGCGAAGATGTAAATCGTCCCCTATCGCCATCTGTAAGACGTACTGACGCTCCACTCAGACGCGCAATTCCGCCGCCTTCGTAATTATAAATGTGTGCCTGTTTATCGCAAATCACTTCGTCACCGGGGGAGGTATGGACAGAAATAGCGATTTGGTTTGTCATGGTGCCTGAAGGACAAAAAAGCCCCGCCTCCTTTCCAAACATCGCTGCGCACCTCTCCTGCAGCGCATTTATCTCGGGATCTTCGGCGAAAACATCGTCGCCAGTAACCGCAGAATTCATCGCCACCCGCATTGCCTCAGTGGGGCGTGTGACTGTATCGCTTCGAAGGTCTAAATGCAAGTTGTAAAGTGTTATCTATTTCAAATAAGCAAATGTAAATTAGGATATATTAAAATAAAAGTTGAGATTGTATCATGTTGAATGAAGCTTACTGCCATGAACGTCAAAACATTACCCGTCCTTTTATTTGCATCTATTGCATTATTATTTAGTTCTGAGCTAAAGGCTCAAGATCAAGAACCCTGTATTTGGCCGACTTACGATGTGACTGCATCTTTCGCTCCAGGTGAAGTTGTGTTCGATCTTTACCAAGCACTTACAAATGATGGAATTGTTTTCTGGAACCAAACTTATTGTATCCCTTCAATAGAGCATGAGTGCTTTTCTCAAACTATCGGTGTGAACGAAGCTTTTGTAATGGTTTTTCCTGACTTATGCCTTATTACTCAATGGGATGTTTTGTTGTCCCCTAATGCAACTCAAGAAGATTGTTGTGGAGAACATATTGTGCCATATTCTTTATCATATATGGGTGCTGCTGGCACTACTGTGTTTTGTCAAGGATTCATAAATCTCACTATTGATTGTGGTCATGATTGTGGAATCATTGACTTCTCCGACCCTGCCCTCTCACCTGTCACTGAAGTCGGAGATGGAACCACGATGCCTGTTGAATGCATAAAAGTTTGTGAAAACTCTTCCCTCGTCGCCTTGGCTCCAGTTTTCGGCTCGGGTTTTGACTATGATTGGGATGTACAAGGAGGAACAATGGGTGCTAACGGCAATCCGACACTAGACGTACTCTGGGGGCCAAGCGGAGCTGGGAATATCTCTGTTACTATCACGAATAATAGTGAACCCAACTTCACGCCTATCACCTATAGTGTCTGCATAGAAATACTTGAAGGGCCTGAGGCACTTTTCAGTTCTACAGGAAATGCTTGTTTAGATAGTCCCATTCAGTTTACAGACTTGAGCAGTCCTGGTGCATCTAATTATATTTGGGATTACGGAGATATGCAATTTGATTCTTTCTTTAGCTCAACGAATCCTGTTTACGATACCCCAGGTGTATATGACGTTACTTTAACTGTATTTAGTGATATACTCGGACCAGATGGCAATGTACTTTGCACATGTTCTGATACATATACTCAGCAAGTTCTAGTGGATAGCCTTGTCGGCCCAGATATACAGTGTATATCTACTTTATGTGAAAACGACACTTCATCATATTTTACAAACGCCGAACTTTGTCAACAATATATTTGGACAGTTTTCGACTCTAATGGGATTGATATCACTTCGACTATCCAAGGCCAAAATACACCCGAAATTTTTGTACAATGGGGACTAGGCCCATATGGAACTGTTGTATTAGAAGTAGTCGGATGCACTCCTGATTACTGTACCACTCCCACATCTGTACAGATTCCTATTATACCTGCTAATGGATCCATTAATGGGTCTGATGTAGTATGTGAAGGAGAAGTTGTATCATACAACTTAACCAAATGGGCCAGCGTAGATTATGATTGGACTGTAATAGGAGGAACTATTATTAATCAAGAAGGGTCCGTTGTCACTATTCAATGGAACACATTAGGAATAGGCGTAATCGATGTCACTTATACTAGTGATTTCCTACAAAATTTACCTGGGCACACGCCTAATGACTGTACCGGATTTGCTACGTTAAATGTCGACGTCAGGCCCAAGTTTTATATTAGTCCATCACCCTTTGATGTCTGTATTGGAGAAACGACAGTATTTACAGCGTATGATAATAATGGGGCTTCAAGTGCAGCTTTTACCTGGACGAATTCTGGAAACTTTACTCAAACCACCACCTCAGGAAATTCTATTAGCATTACATGGCCCTCAGCTGGGACTTATACTGTCGAAGCAACTCTCAATGCTACAAATCCAGATTTATACTGCAACTCTCCCGTTACTGCTTTCGTAACGGTTCATGAAGTGACTGCCCCTACTGCTATCACTGGGGCCATAGAGGTCTGTGCAAATTCACCAAGTTATATATACGAAGTTGCAGCAAGTCAAGGACTCAATGCAATTTGGACTCCAAGTGCCACAACAGGGTTCCCTTCTGCAAATCCATTTGTAGGTTTAT
>JYMV01005851.1_pt1 | contig 12293 bp, 6 predicted proteins | sample 338911 | NCBI WGS metagenome assembly JYMV01 (sample SAMN03354496, study PRJNA234377) | hydrothermal vent metagenome | biome: Deep sea; feature: Hydrothermal plumes at the Eastern Lau Spreading Center, Western Pacific Ocean; material: Seawater | place: Tonga | collected 2009 | depth 2000 m m | reverse complement strand
AACTTCGTACAGCTCATCATTGGATGTGATGATGGCACCACCAATGATATCGCTATGTCCTGAGATGTACTTAGTGGTACTGTGAATGACGACGTCGGCACCAAGTTCAATCGGGCGTTGGAAGTAGGGTGTGGCAAATGTATTGTCCACTGCGAAAATCAAACCGCGTGATTTCGTGAGTTCTCCGACTTTTCTCAAATCTGCCAAACGCAACAGTGGGTTGGTTGGCGATTCGAGCCAGACCAATTTTGTTTGCGGCGTGATGGCGCGCTCGATTGCATTGATGTCTTTGCCGTCGATGTAGGTGAAGGTCAGACCATATCTGGAGAAGACTTTTTCGAACAGGCGGTACACGCCACCGTAAACGTCCTCACCGACAATGACGTGATCGCCGGCGGAGAGAAGGTTTATCACTGTGGCGGCTGCCGACAAACCAGAAGCCGAAGCCAAGCAATATTTGGCGTTTTCCAAAGAAGCAAGGCATTCTTCGAGTGCGCTACGGGTTGGATTGTGAGTTCGTGCGTACTGGTAGCCTTTGTTGACGCCCAGTTCTTCAAGAACGAAAGTGGATGTTTGATAAATCGGCGTGATCAGCGCGCCCGTGGTTGGGTCGGCTTCTTGTCCTTCGTGAATTGCCTTTGTGGCAAAACAGTATTCTTGTGATTCGGCAGTGGATTTGACTTGTGACATTGAAAAAAACCTCCAAAACAAAAAGCCCCTTCTTCCGCACGGAAGAGAGGGCATTGCAACACTTATTCGGGTGAGCTACTTGCTTAGCTAGACATTCTCACGTGTGGCAATGGCACCCCCCTCCCGGAGGGCATCGGCATTACCATAGTGGTGGTCGAGCGATTCAACATGCCCCCATTATGGTTGGATTGCGGCGAGAGTCAATTTTTGCCTCCCACTTTGTAACGCGGAGCCTTTGCTTAGAGCCGTCTCAGGCTGGCGAAAGCTGCAAGGGGGCGATGCTTGAGCCTGGTAACGCGCAACTGGCGAGGCTTAACAGAGTTTTGCTGATTTTCCCTATTAGATAAAGGTCTTTCTCTGACCTATGTAGGGACCGGTCCGACCTATTTTTTCGCCTCGGTTGCAACCTTTGCGCCATCAGTAAGCGTGTCTTGCGGATTGACCACCAACGATTCATGTCCATTCAGTCCGCCGACGACCTCGATGTCCGTGCCGAGGTCGTGACCAAGTTGGATCTTCTTGAAGTGAACCGTATTGTCTGCTGCGAGTGTAAGCACTCGTTGTCCCTCGCTTGAAGATACAAGAGAATTTGCCGGTATCAGATAAGCCTGCGCAGTAGTGGGGACGGAAATACTCACATCGGCGTACATGCCTGGTGCCAACAAGAGTTCCTTATTCGCGATATGAATCTCAGTGCGCAATGTGCGAGTGGCTGGGTCAAGCGCTACAGAAGTTCTTGCAACCGTGCCAGTAAATTCTCTGTTGGGAAACTCTTTCAACTTCACGTTCACAGGCTGGCCATTTTTGATGCCGACTGCAACATATTGCGGAACGTCGATGAATACTTTCACCGTATCAACCCTGGCAATCTTGAACAGAGATGTTTTCGAATTCTCGCTGCCTGCAGTGACCAACATTCCAGTGTCGGCATTGCGTTCTGTGATGATTCCGGCAAACGGACTGGTCACGTTTTGAAAGGATTTTTCGGTACTGGATTTGGTGGCGCGTGCCTTCGAAGCAAGTACGTTTGCAGAACTGAGATCAACGGTTGCGCTTTCCGCTTTTACTTTTGCGCGAGCTGCAACGACGTTCGATTCGGCTGCGGTGACTTTCTCCAATGCCGCCTGGCGTGCCGCAGTTGTCGTCTTGTATCGATTTTCTTTCTCGTCAACGTCCTGCCACGAGACGGCGCCTTCGTTGCCCAGACCTTTCCAGCGCTGGTATGTAGAGAGGGCGAACTTTTGATCGCTTTCCGCTTCAATCAATGAAGCTCGCGCCTGCGAAACCTGTGCGATTGCAGCACTCAAATCCGCGCGTGCTCGATCTCGATCTGCCTCACTTTGCGCTTTGGCGGCAATTGATGTAAGCACCTGGGCTTGCGCTTCTTGCTCGCTTGCGTCGACCTCGGGCGTTTGCAGTTTGGCAAGCAATTGACCAGCGGCAACGCGATCTCCAATGTCTGCAAATCGCTCTTGAACGTATCCGCTGCTGCGCGCAAAAATGTCAGTGTCAACAATCGCTTCAATCGTGCCTGGCAAACTCAACTGTGTTGTGGCTGGTGCTGGACGAACTTTTGTCACCGAAACCTGCGGAAGTTGCTCGACGATCTTTTTGTGACTTTCGTTCAGCTGCTGCCCTTGCATAATTCGCGGTATCATGCCAATCGGCAGAGCCAGGGACATGATGACGCCTGAAATGCCAATCAGCCTCGCAAACCCGGTTGGTTTTCGGCCTTCGCGCATGGGCTGCGGCGAAGTCGTTTCTCTGGTAGGTTTCGGAATTGTTTGTTCTGCCATAACTAGGACTCCAGTTTTTCCGTTTTACGGACACAAGCATTTAGACAACAGCCGGTCTTTCATTCCGGCAATTGGCAGGCGGTTTTTGCCGCGGCATTTCGATTGGGTATGTCGCTGTTTATAGATTAGACCGGTCGGTCTAATTCGTCAATGGTTTTTCCCCGCAAATTAATGAAATTCAAGGCTTTCAAGGGTTTTTCTCCGTTCCAAGTTACTTTGAAGATACCTTGGATTTGAAACTACGTTGTGATCTCTAAAGTCTGCGCAACATGGCTCGGCTGCAGCCTTTTGCGTATTAAGCTGAAAACGACAGGCACGAAAAAGAGCGTAAAGAGAGTTGCCATCGAAAGCCCTCCGATTACCGCGCGGCCCAATGGCGCGTTTTGCTCTCCGCCCTCTCCCCAGCCCAACGACATCGGGATCATCCCGATGATCATCGCTAATGCTGTCATCATGACCGGGCGCAAGCGCGTCTTCCCTGCTTCTAGCGCGGCCGAGCGCACGTCCAATCCGTCTGAAAGTTTCTCGTTAGCAAAAGTGATCATGAGAATACTGTTTGCCGTTGCGACGCCGATGCTCATGATTGCGCCCATGAGCGAAGGCACGTTGAATGTAGTAGTGGTCATGAACAGCATCCAGACAATCCCTGCGAATGCACCAGGAAGCGCTGTGATGATGATTAGCGGGTCTGTCCAGCTTTGGAAATTCACCACCATCAAGAGATAAACCAGAACGATGGCACCAAGAAATCCGATTCCTAGCTTGAGGAATGCGCCGTCCATGTTTTCGACAAGACCACGCAAGAAGATTTGATTGCCGGGCTTCATCTGCGGTTTGTACTCATCCAAAATCTTTTGTATATCCTGTGCGACACCACCAAGATCTCGTGTTTGCACATTTGCATAAATGTCGTAAACCGGTTGGATGTTGTAGTGATTGATGGTGCCTACGCCTGAGGCATGTTCGATGGTGGCTATGTTGCCTAAGAACTCTGCCTGCTGAGTGAGACCTTTTGTCGAAAGTGGTGTCTTCAAAATCGAACTTACGGAATCTACCTTGTATTGAGGAGTTTGCACTGCCAGGAAATATTGAATTCCGGTCGCCGGATCGACCCAGTAATTTGGCGTTACCTGTGTGTTGGAACTCAGTGAAACCAAAACATCATTCGCTACATCGCGCTGAGTAAGTCCGAAACGCGCCGCACGCGCTCTGTCCACATTGAGTTTTAATTGTGGTGCATCGACTTCCTGATGCAAGTGAACATCAACGGCTCCTGGGATTCTACGAACCTTTTCAATCACTTCTTTTGCGATTTTCAGATTCTCGCCTTTGTTGTATCCCGCAACGCGAATATTGATGGGGGCAGGCAAGCCGAAACTGAGAATTTGATTGACTATGTCGGCTGGCTGATAGTAGAACGCCAGATTGGGAAACTTCGATGTGAGCGCGTTTCTCACTAATCTCATGTATTCCGGGGTTGAGTGGGTTCGATGATGGTGCAACGATACGAGTATCTCACCATCCGCAGTGCCGATGGTCGCACTGTCGCCGAATGCCAGATTGAACGACTCCGCAGGCATGCCGATATTGTCTATGAGCAAAGCGATTTCTTCTTTTGGAATTACCTTGCGAATCTCTGCTTCCACGTCGCTGAAAATCCGCTCTGTTTTTTCAATTCTGGTGCCGCTTTGCGCTTTTACGTGCAGGCGAAACTGTCCAGCATCAACGATAGGAAAGAAATCACGACCGATGAAAGGAAGCAGCACCGCTCCCGAAATTAGTATCAGCGATGCAAGCACAACTACCGCTCTTGGCGAATCCAGGGACCAACGCAAGCTAGCCATATACACGCGGCGCAATTCATCGAATCGGTCGTTGAACCATCCGTGAAATCGCTCGAAAGCGTTCGCATCTTTTGTTTGGGAATGCGCTTCAAGCTCCGCCCTCAGCAGATACTTCACCATCACAGGGATAAGTGTTCTCGACAGGATGTAGGACGCAAATACTGCGAAAACTACAGCCAGCGCGAAGGGTACGAAGAGAAATCGAGCGGGACCTTCGAGAAGAACCACGGGCAAAAACACAATACAGATTGCGGAAGTCGCAACAAAAGTGGGAACAGCGATTTGCTCCGCACCATCCAAAATTGCTGTTTTCAGATCTTTTCCGAGTCCGATGTTTCGATGTATGTTTTCTATCTCCACCGTCGCATCATCAACTAAGATGCCGATTGCGAGAGCCAAACCACCGAGAGTCATGATGTTGAGCGACATGTGCAATGCATCAAGTGCAATGATGGAACTCAAAATTGACAGCGGAATCGAAATTAAAACAATAAGCGTGCTTCTCCAACTGCCGAGGAATAGTAGAATCATCGCGCCTGTTAAGCACGCGGCGATAATTCCCTCGTGGACAACGTTGTCGATGGCAGCCTTAACGAATAGCGATTGATCGAACAGTTGCTCGATTCGCATTCCCGGAGGTGCGGCTGCTTGCAAAGTCGGAACTAAGCTTTTGATTTGATTGACGATGTCCAACGTGGAGACCGCACCGTTTTTCAAAATCGTAACGAGGACCGAGCGCGAACCTTCTGCTCTAACGACGTTCTGCTGCACTGCGAAACCATCTCGGACGTGTGCAACGTCACGAATGAAGATCACTTTCCCATTGACCATTTTCACCGGCAAGTCGTTGAGTGATTGAATTACTTCCGGTGTGTTGTTCAGCAGAACTCTGTAGTCGGTGTCCCCGATCTTGGCTTTCCCTGAGGGTAGAGCGAGGTTTTGTGCGTTAATCGCATCATTCACTTCGCGTGGAGAAATACCTTTGGACTGCAAAGCCATCGGATCAATGTCGATCATTATTTGTCTGACCTTGCCACCATATGGTGCCGGCAAAGTTGTACCCTGCACCACCGCTAGTGCCTGTCTGATGCGGAATATTCCGTAGTCATAAAGCTGAGCTTCGTTGAGGGTTTGACTGCTAAGTGCCAATTGAATGATAGGAACTGATGATGCGGTGTAACGCAAAATAATAGGCGGCTGCACACCTGGTGGCATACGTTTCAAGATGCCTTGAGAAACTGCGGTTGCTTGCGCCATCGCCGATTCTACGTTGGCTCCAGGGTGAAAGAACAAGCGGATAACGCCGACGCCGTCGGTCGTTTGTGACTCAATTGCCTTGATGTCTTTGACATTGGCTGAAAGAGAATATTCGCTGTAAATCGTAAGTCGGCGTTCCATCTCCTCGGCGGACATTCCGCCGTACGTCCAGATGACGCTGATTACGGGGATGTTGATATCCGGGAAGATATCTACAGGCATTGTGCGTACCGAGCCGATACCGAGAATTAGTATCAAGATCGCCATGACGACGAACGTGTATGGGCGGCTCAAAGCCAGCCTTACGACCCACATAGGAATACCTCTTCGATTGTTGAAACTGGGAGTGCTGCGGCGCGAAACTTTTGCAGCCTCACTGCATAGTCACAGAATAGACCAGTCGTCTAGTATCGTCAACTCCCCCCAAAATAGTTTGAGGAGATTGCTGTAATGTCAGACTCCAATTACTTTTCGTGCTTGCTAGTCAGGTGCCACGTCAACCCAGGACACTTCCCGAATTAAGAAGTTAAATCTTCAAAGGATGGAACCTCTGCCCCTCTCAGGCAGTCCGCCCTATGGCCCATCGGTCAAAGTATCCGATCGGCTACGACAGACTCAGCGATATGCTGCGAAGTCGGAGAGAATCAGGAGTCATCAGGTGTTAATTATGAAAACCCGCGAAATCCTAACACTCTCGTTGTTGGTTTCAATTCTGGCTTCTCCTGTTGCAAGAGCCGCAGAGGGGACGAAGAATTCAGCATTTGGACCGGCAAGTGTTGCCGGATCTTCTCATACAGACATTGATGCAGCCAGGCAGGCGACCGTTGAATCGCACGGTCCAGCACCCGAAGTTATAAACAATCCTAATCCTTCGGTAGTCGAAACCAAAGCAACTGAAGTGAAGCCGGCCAACCCGGAATCAATGGAATTTGGATATGTTCCGAAACTGCGTCCATTTGTGACCGGCGACGGGAAGTTTCAGGTGAAGAAGGCAGATCAGCGGAAGACGATGGCTCTGGCGCTTGGTGGCGGTGGGGTTCGAGGAGCTGCTCATGTAGGCGTTCTTCGCGTTCTTGAAAGAGAAAAAATTCCAATCGATTACATCGTCGGCAACTCAATGGGCGCTATCGTAGGCGGAATGTATGCGGCTGGCGTTGGTTTTGACGAACTCTCGAACGAAGGTAGTTTTGAAGATTTTCGCAAATCATATGTACCGACTTGGTCCGCTAAGGCATTTAAACTGCCACTTTCCGTATTAGGCCGGTCGTTTCGCTCTGGACCCGTGGGCATCATGACCGGACGCAAATATCAAAAATTCCTGGAGAAACACATCCCAAAAGGTAAGGAAAACATCGAGAGTTTGAACATTCCATTCTCTGCTGTTGTAACCAACTTAATTGATGGACAGGCTTACAGAATCAGCGAAGGCGACCTCGCCACTGCCATGCGCGCAAGTTCAACAATTGCGCCGATCATCAGACCTGTGAAAATCGGCGACAAGCTTTGCATTGATGGTGGTGTGCGTGCAAATCTTCCTGCTTCGGCCGCGCGTGACACCGGTGCGGAGGTTGTAATCGCAGTCTTAGTCGATGATCCGCTGCGAAAAGTACCGGAGAAGAAATTGCGCCACTTCCGCGCGATTACTGAGAGAATGACGGATATCGTGCTGGCCGTTACGGACGAACATCAACTGCAGTTTGCAGATATCGTTATAAGCCCTGATGTGAGCGGCATCTCAATCTTTTCAAAGAAAAAGAGTGATATCACACGCGCCATGAAAGCCGGTGAAATAGCTGCTCAAAAAGCGCTGCCGTTGATTAGACAGAAAATGCAATTGCCACCCGCAACTCAACTGACCGAAAGCTCGCGGAGTCAATAGTAGGTCAGTCTTGTCCTTCGCCGTTTAGCCGCGCAGTCAATTGTGGTTTAATTCTGGAGACGGACCGTTTAATGTTTGACCAGCCGCCATGGAAGCGTCAATCACACTCATTACATCCCAAAAGGCATTTAGTCAGTTCTTTCCAGGGCTGATGTGGGATTGCGCGTATGTGAAAGAGTCGCACTTCGTCCAAGCGCAATGGCAAGCTCCTAATGGCGCGGCTTTTAAAGAGCAGTCAATCTTACGAATTTTGTTCATGCTTCCATGCGAGCTAGCGAATCAAGCGATGGAGCTTGTTGCCTATGATGTTTCGAACTATTCAATGGCTGAATGGCTTGATGACTGCGTTCCCTCTGGTACTATAAAAAGCAGGCAAGCCGAAGTTTCCTTTGGCCCCGTCACTATCAAAGCCGCATGCATCGGCTATCGCTGGGTCGATAACATCTAGTCTGATCGCCATCAATTTTTCACTCAGGAAGGCTACTTCGATGAGCAAGGTCGAATTGTTGAGCCCTACAACATCGACTGGCCAAGCGAAATGGATAAGCCCGTCGAAGCAATTGCAGAATAGTTTTGCAGCCCAAGTTCAATCCGTAAATTGCCTCTGTTCCAACTTTGCTAGTATCGCTTCTTCCTTGGCAATGTTTTTCTTGTCGTTCTTTTTTCGATATAGCTCAAGCAGCAGTTTGTGTGCTTTTCGGTTGACTGGATTCTCGCGAACAACATCCTCCAAGTCGGCAATCGCTTTTTCGTTTTGCCGCAAAGCAACGTAAGCATCAGCACGAAGTCTCTTGTGGATCAGATAGCCGGAGCCGATCTCCTTTCTCAATTCGATTAGTCTGGTCTCGTCCTTTACGACAACTGTCCATCGTTTCAGTTGCCTAGCCATATCTGAATGCATCGAGAGAACAACATCATTCTTCGGAAATGTTTTCAAGAAAAGTTCCGATTCCTTCATTGCTTCTTCATATCGACGAAGTTGCTTCAATGGTTTTATTCTGATACTTCTAAGTGTCGGTGAGCAAGCCACGGCATGATCTGCGGCTTGCAATGCTAGTTCTGGATTGTTTTGCCGCATCAGAATATCTGACTTTGTGTACCACGCTTGACCGAGCTTGGGGTCAATTTGAAGAGCTTTGTCTAAACTTATCAGCGCTTCAACGTAGTCGTTGTCCGCAAGTATGCTGCCTTTGAGATTGTAGAAGTTGGCGTTTTTTGGATCTATCTTAATTGCTTCATCGATTTGTTTGAGAGCCAAGTTTCGCTTAGCCGGTTTTGCGCTGTTTGCTGTTGCTTGTTGGAACAAAACATGAGCCCTCGTTTCATTCGAAGGTCCCGCGAATGATGCGCCGGTTGTGAGCATCATGGCGAGAATCAGAATGATTTTGGAAGGAGCGAAAACATTCATTAGCTTGCAATCTGGCTTGAAATTGACGCCTTTGTTGGGCGCAATCTTACCATGCAAAAGTGCTGTATCGCCCAATGCAAGCAGCCGTCGCTGCGCTGTCAGGAACTTTGGATGACACCTTTGCAACGAGTTTAAATGTGCGGTCTGTAACCTCGAAACCAGGTAAAATATATAGTTTCCGAGGAATCCAAGGGCGAGGACCTGTGAAGGTGTCAGTAAATTCCGAAGTACATAGACAGCGCCCCAACGGCGTGCGTCGTGTTGTATTGGGTGGATTAATTGCTGGAATGTTGGTCGGCGGGTCCGTCCAAGCCGCCGCTATTGCAGCTCCAAGCAACTGGTCCGACTTGTTCGCGGACGGTCAGCGCGCACTGGACCAGCAGAGCTTGTCACTCGCCGAAAGCAAGTTTAGAAAAGCGTATGCGTTGGTTTTGAAACAGTCAAAAGCTCCTGCTGACGAAGAAAAATGCATGCTGAAGCTGGCTGCAACCCTTGCTTTGGAAGATAAGACAGGAGAAGCTGAGTCGCTCTATCAGAAGCTGTTGAGGCTTCTCACGAGCCGATATGGCGCTCGTAGTTCGCAGGTTGCTCCGGTTTTGATGGCGCTTGGTTCGCTTCAGGAAGCTGAAGGCGACCATTCTTCAGCGATGAGTTACTATCAACAGGCGCTTTCAATCAACGAGACTCACTACGGTCCTTATAGTCCGTATGTCGCAGGCTCTCTTCGTCGGATGGGGCGCGCAAGCAAGAAAGCCGGCAGAATCAAGGATGCCGAGACGCACTATCAAAGAGCGATCTCAATTCTTTCGAAAGACCCGAATGCTGACGCTGCAACACAACTTGAAGGTGTGATGCACGATTACGGCGACCTTCTGAAGGGTAATGACACGTCAAACAAAGACTTGATCAAAGACTTTCAAGAAGACATTTTGAACAGCAAAAATCCGCCTACTCCTCAGCCGGAAAAGCGCATTCAAGGAAGCGTTCAGAGTGTTGAACCTGCTGGAACAGCTGGAGAGAAGCTGGAGCTCAGGCAGCCGATTGCACCACCTGCAAGTGGTTCTCAGTCGCAGTTTCAAATTGCCAGTCAGAATCAGTTAGCGACTTCTCGCCAAGGACAAACTGATGCAAACAGCGCTATCGCACTTCGCGGTTTGATCGATCCCGTGTCGGACAGAACTCTCGCACCGGCATACAAAGTTCTTAGCGATTCAATTTTCAAACAGAATCGATTCGAAAAAGGTGAGTCGTACTATCAGCGCATGATCGCAATTGATATTGATGCGTTGGGTCCAAATCATCCATCTGTTGCAAATGATTTAAACGGATTAGCGCAGTTGTACATAGCCCAGCAGCGATATAAAGAAGCGCAGCCGTTGCTGATTCGTGCACTGTCGAATTACGATCAGACTTATGGCGCGAACAATTTGCTGACTGTAAATACCAGAGCGTCGCTTGCTTCAGTTGAGCTGCAACTCGGTAATTCCGACAAAGCTGCAGAACTCTATAGAAACGCGCTTACACAGGGACGTACCGCGCTGGGTCCAAACAGTATTGAAACAGCACGCATATTAAATAACCTGGCGTATTCTAAGTACAAGCAAGGAAATCTGGAAGAAGCACGCACATTCTATGAATGGGCAATTGCAAGCACTGAAGGTGCTGTCGGTGATAAGGACGCTCTGCTTGCCGCTTGCCTGCGCGATTATGCGCAAGTGCTAAGAAGCCTAGGTCGCGTTCAAGATGCAACCGCTGCAGAAAGTCGAGCCGCAAAAATTCTCGCCGAAGCGAAGTAAATTCGTTGGAGCGCCGGCGGCTCGCCGGCTATTGTAGGGGCGCATTGCATGCGCCCTCGAAATTTGGGCGCATGCAATGCGCCCCTACGCTTTCGCTGCTATAAAACTTTCGCCACTGCAAGAAACGGTCGACGCATGGCGTCGACCCTACGCTAACAGGGCGATGCATGGCATCGACCCTACGCTAACAGGGCGATGCATGGCATCGCCCCTACAGTTTTGGATTGACTTTCGACTGATTGTCGAGTTCTTCGCTGCCTTCTTTGGCGACCAAATCGCCTTCGCGCAGGTCGCCGAATACTTCGACCATGCCCTCCATGAGCTGACCTTTGCGCACGGTCACCCATTCGACAACATCATCTTTGACGCGGCAAACAAAGGTGTTAAGAGGTGTAGACACCACGGCTGAGATTGGCACGAACAGCGACGATTCGCGGCGGCGTGTCGGCCAATAGACCTTGCAAAACATACCTGGCAGAATTTTGAAATCCGGATTGAGGAAATTCAATTCCACTGGCATCGTCCGAGTGTCTTTGTCGAGATCGTTACTGATACGAGCGACTGTTCCTGTGAAACGTTTGTCCGGGAATGAAGAAACAGAGAATTGAACTTCGGAGCCGAGCACAACACCGGCTGCATCAACTTCGGGAACGGGAGCGATGATACGCAAGAGATCGAGTTGTTTCAAACGACAGATCGGCGGATAAGCACCAGTTCCATCTGGTCCGACGAAGCTGCCGACGTGCATTTTTCTCTCGGTAACATAGCCGTCGAACGGTGCAGGAATCTCAAGGTATGAAGCGAAGTCTGCAAAGTTTTCAAACGACTTTGTCATTGCATCGACTTCTTCTTTTTTCATCGCAACTTCGTGCGCTTTCGCATTGACGCGTTTTATGAAAGTGTTGACGTCCTGGCGATCCGCTTCGACTGTTTGCGCCCATTGCACAACGTCATTGTCTGCGATAACACCCGGCACCAAAGACGCGGTATAGACACGCTGGTATGTCGATTGATCAGCCAACAACGTAGCTTGATGTTTCTTCAGTTCTGCTTGAAGGTCGCTTAGTCTCGATTCTTCAGCGGACAAAGCAGCTTTAATCGCAGCGACTTTTGCTTGCGCTTCTGTTCTGCGCGCAAGATATTCCGGCGCGTACATCTTCACCATCGGCTGTCCTTGCTTCACAATGGAGCCGCGGTCAACGCCGAGCCATTTGATGAATCCAGGGACTTTCGGATAAATGAGAACATCCTGATACGCGTTGATTTCTCCTGGAAGTTGGTCTTCACGGAAGAGTGTTTTCGATATGACTTTGGTTACCGGCACTGAAGCGACAGTGGCTTTTTCTTCGTTGGAAACAAGCGGCTGATTGTGACGCATTTGAAGCAAGAAGAACGCCCCACCTGCCAGCGCAAGAACGATGACAACGAATATCAAATTCTTTGGACTGAAGATTGATGATTTTCCGGTATGACTTTCCATCAGGTTTTGTCCTTCTTTCGTCCTTTTACTTTCTAAAGTCCGAGATCGTCTGGGTGCAGTGATCTGGAAGCCAGCGTTGCTTTTTTCTGAATGATTGCGAATACGAGAGGTAGAAGCGTGAGTACCGACAATGTAGACATTGT
>JYMV01014136.1_pt1 | contig 12294 bp, 15 predicted proteins | sample 338911 | NCBI WGS metagenome assembly JYMV01 (sample SAMN03354496, study PRJNA234377) | hydrothermal vent metagenome | biome: Deep sea; feature: Hydrothermal plumes at the Eastern Lau Spreading Center, Western Pacific Ocean; material: Seawater | place: Tonga | collected 2009 | depth 2000 m m | reverse complement strand
CCGGCAACCGCCGCAAGGCGAACAGAGCGCCTTACCCGTTGCCATCACGGCAACTTCGATCAGTCTGCGCTCGCCAGCCATTGATCTTCCCCCATTGAGTTGGTCCACCGTTAATGTGAGGAAAACGGAGGATCAGAGATGGCAAACAAACGGCATAAGCCGGAAGAGATTGTCACCAAGTTACGGCAGGTTGAGGTTCTTGTCGGTCAAGGGATGGCCCGTATCGATGCGATCCGAGAGATTGGCGTTGTCGAGCAGACGTACTACCGCTGGCGGAAGCTGTATGGCGGCATGGGCCGGGATCAGGTGAAGGAACTCAAACGTCTCCAAAAAGAGAATGAACGCCTACGCCGAGCGGTATCAGATTTGACCCTGGACAAGTTGATCCTGGCCGAGGCCGCAAGGGGAAACTTCTAAGCCCCGCACGTCGTCGTGCTTGCATCGATAAGGTGCTTGGCAAGCTGATGATTTCCGAGCGCCGAGTTTGCCGTGTACTTGGTCAGCATCGATCGACACAACGACGTCAACCAAGGGGCCGCGCAGATGAAGAACGCCTTGTGGCGGACATGGTCGAACTGACGCGACAGTATGGTCGATATGGATACCGTCGGATCGCCGCTTTGTTGAGAGATGCTGGCTGGCAGATAAATGACAAGCGCATCGAGCGCCTATGGCGACGTGAGGGGCTGAAAGTGCCCATGAAACAACCGAAGAAAAGCCGGCTCTGGTTGAATGACGGATCATGCGTGAGGTTACGGCCAGAGTACCGCGACCACGTCTGGTCGTATGATTTTGTTCATCACAGAACTGACGATGGGAAGGTGTTCCGGACGCTGAACATTCTGGATGAGTTCAGCCGCGAATGTCTGGCAATCCGGGTAAATCGTAAGCTCAATTCGACAGATGTCATCGATGTGCTGACGGACCTATTCATCCTGCGTGGCGTTCCCGCCTTTATCAGGTCAGATAACGGCCCTGAGTTCATTGCCGGGGCCGTTCAAAAATGGATCAAAGCTGTCGGCGCAAAGACCGCCTACATCGTACCAGGCTCCCCATGGGAGAACGGATATTGTGAAAGCTTCAATGCACGCTTCAGGGATGAACTGCTAAACGGCGAAATCTTCTACACACTCAAAGAAGCGCAAATCATCATCGAGAAATGGAGAAAACACTACAATACGAAGAGGCCACACAGTGCCTTGGGCTACCGTCCACCAGCCCCGGAAACCATCGTCTCAATGGACCAAAAGCCGGTCATGCACTAACATTAATCCTGGACCACTCAAAGGGGGCCAACCAACGCCACCGGGGTGTTTTCCAAGGCTGTTTGAGTCAGCCTAACAACGAATCCCCAACACGGTACGCGCAAATGTCGGGTAGGTTTCCCCAATCGCGGCACCAATCGAACCTCGAATCAAATCAAGTTCTCCGTCAGTGGGGGTTCGCGTGATGGCAACCTCTCTGGCGATATCAAATACGAACCCCGTATTATCGGTGACCGTTTCGATGGTCTCGCCCGGATGCACGCTTCGCAACCGAAAGCCAGGCAACGATTGATCAAAATCGAACAGGCATCGACTCGTTAACAGGACTCGCGGACCACCGGGGCGGTATATCCTTTCCTCACTGGTCCCTGGCGCACTGACAAAATCGACCTTTGATACAAGATTGCGCTGACTGTGCGCCAAACTGAAGAGAATGACATTGGGCACCAGAAAATAAAGGTACGCAGAACCAAAAGAGCCGGGAAACCGAACCGACTGCGCTGGATAATCTCCAATCCCAACCAGATTAATATTCGCCCCACCATCAATCTGTGCCCCACCGAGAAAAAACGCATCGATCCGGCCCTGGGCGGCGCAATCAAATAACTCACGCCCCCCTTCAGTGAAGGTGTTGTGCTGCTCACTGCCCAACACCGACACCCTAAGAGCGGGGGATCTTTCCCTAGCTAACAAAGCTCCGGCGCCAGGGATCGGTGACGCTGCGCCCACGGCTACGTGTGAGCGCTCCCGTAATAAATCAGCGATGGTGACGATGAGTAATTCTTCAATGCGGTAACTCACGGTGTACTGGCCGCGGCAGACCCGTGCACGTAAACACTCAGGTACTCATTAAACCCCTCCATGGTTATTGCGCGACGGACATAGTCTTGCAAGTTGTCGTGGTCAGCGGCGTAACAACCCCAAAGACCGACAGGCCAGGCCCCTTTTTCGACAACCGAAATACCATGGATATACATGCTGGGAATAACACCCGCCGCAGTGCGCTCGTCAGCGAGCAGTGAATCGGAAATGACCTCTTCCACTGTCACCAGGGTGGTCTCAGCGGCATGCGCCATGGTCATTAACTCTCGCCGAATACCCACCCACACGTTGCCATCAGTATCAGCCAGCGGGGCATGGAAAAGTGCGACATCAGGACGAATGGCAGGTAACAGCACGATGGGATCATCATCAGCAAACGGATTGTCCTGCACAATCCAGTCAGGCCTATAGCGAACAAGATCCGAACCGATAATCCCACGCAGAGGCATAAACGGCAGCCCCTTTTCCGCCGCCTGTAGACCGGCGTGAATCGCCGGACAGGTCGACTCGCGCATATGGATCGAGCCAGTGCGCATCGCATCGGTAAATCGGGGTGCAAGACCATGTTCACCCAGCGTCACGGCAGCAGATTCCAATACCGACACACAGCCTGCCCCGATCAACAAATCGACCTGCAAACCACCTTGCGGTACCGTAATCACCCTAAGGTCTGTAACCCCACGCTCAATCAACAAACGTACAGCGCTCATGGCGCAGCCTGAATAATCGGGGGGCAACGCAATACTGGTACCGTCTTCTATCCGGGTGACCAGTGTTTCGAGATCCACAACCTCAACCATAGGCTAACTCGCAAAACCGTGGAAAATGCCAAACGCTAGAAATTAGGTTACCAGATCGCGATCAACCGTGTCGCCTCTGTTTGACTTATACGAACAATACAAAAATAATTGCCGGTGAGCACATCAACAGAGCAACAGGCTATGGCACAGGCACTCAAATCACAGACTTTAGCGACGGTTCCGATGTCCAACGAAGAACGCTCGCTCAGGGTCGACCTCGCAGCAGCCTACCGGCTGGTCGACTATTTTGGCTGGTGTGAACTGATCTACGGCCACCTGACCGCCCATGTCCCTGGGCCGGAACCCCATTTTCTTATCAATCCCTATGGGCTCAACTACGATGAGGTAACCGCCTCTAACCTGGTCAAAATCGACATCGATGGAAAGGTTGTCGAACCAACCCCACACGCTGTTAACGAGGCGGGATTCGTCATCCATTCCGCTATTCATATGCTAAGCGACGAGACCAATTGCGTTGTCATGCACACGCATAGCCGTGCGGGCATGGCCATCGCTGCACTGAAGGAGGGCCTGTTACCCATCAGTATGGGTGCAACGGCCTTTTACGATGACGTGGCCTACCATGATTACGAAGGGCCCAGCCTTTATCTAGACGAACGCGAACGCCTGCAACAGTCGTTGGGGAAAAAGAAAACTCTGATTTTAAAAAACCATGGCCTGTTGACCGTCGGCCAAACTGTAGCCGAGGCCTTCATTCGACTTTACCGGCTGGAAAGCGCCTGCCGAGTGCAGCTTGATGCCGGGGCGGCAGGCACCTTGGACATTCTTGACGGAGCTGTGGCTAGCAAATCAGGCCGTGATGTGAACCGATTCATGGGACAAGAAGAGGCCTTTGGTCAACTCGAGTTCGCTGCGCTGATGCGCAAGGTGGACAAAATAGACGACTCTTATCGGCACTAATGAGTCGGCGCAGGGCATTCGCCCGCGGATGGAGCGGAATACCTGATTAACGCTCATTCGAATGTTGCTTTTATGTGCGCCTAGCAACCGGGCGCAGTTGATCTTCATGATGGTTGACCCACCTCCGAATAATCCATCATGCACTGCACGAGACCCACAGGCCGTTGGCCCGGTGGCAACATTTCCGACTTATCCTTCCAACCATGAGTAATACTGGTCCATCAAAACGTATCGATGGAACAGCATTCGACATTACACGACTCGTCTAAGCGCTCAACTGAACGCGTGCGATGATGAACAACCGCGGTCACTGACACCTTTAGACAACAACTGGTCAGCACGAAGAGATTGAGTAAAATGTCGGCATCATGATTTCACAAGAGAACCCTTCAATCTGGCAGGATCAGTTGTACGACAGCTTGCGAAGACACGGCATCACTCTCTTCTCCTACGTTCCCGACGCCGGCCACGCGATTATCATCAACCGGTCACTCAACGATTCGAACGCCACTTCGGTACCGCTCACCACCGAGGAAGAAGGCGTCGCCCTCCTGGCAGGCGCTCACCTTGGTGATAAACGGGGTGTACTCCTGATGCAAAGCAGCGGTGTCGGTAACTGCATCAACATGCTGTCATTGATTGCTATTGGACGGTTCCCCTTCGTCACCGTCGTCAGTATGAGAGGTGATTTTGGCGAACAAAATCCGTGGCAGTTTCCGATGGGCCAGGGAACACAACCGTGTTTGGAAGCAATGGGTACCCGCTGTTATCGCGTTGAAACACCCAGTGAAGTCGCACCGACGGTCGACGCGGCCACCGGCATGGCCTATCGTTCGAATCAATCGGTAGCCATCCTTCTGTCACAACGACTGATCGGCGCCAAGAAGTTCTGACTTGCCATGACAAACGCTCGAAAAACACAAATTAATGAGGACTTTCTCCTTGACCGGCGAACGGCAGTGCCGGCTGTGATCGGAGAGCCGTCAGATTTTCTTATTATTAGCGGTTTGTCAGGGGCTGCCAGGGACATTGGATATTTGACCGAAGGAGCACCCAATGCCTACCTACTCGGTGGCGCCATGGGCGCGGCGGCCTCGATGGGTCTGGGACTCGCCCTCGCGCAACCCGAAAGGCGAGTGCTGATCGTCAGCGGCGACGGTGAATTCCTGATGAACGTAAGCAGCCTGGCGACTATCGGCCACATGCGCCCATCCAATCTTGCCATGCTGTGTATAGATAATGGTCGCTACGGGGAAACTGGCAACCAGGAAAGTCACACCTACCGCACCGCCGACCTCGCCGCGATCGCTCACGGCTCGGGTATCGATATAACAATGACGGTCAGATCCGAAGATCAGTTTGAACAGGCCGCACGCGCGTTGCGGAGTGAATCCGGGCCTTCCTTTGTGGTGTTGCGGGTCAATGACGGCGCCCCAGCAGACTATGCACGGAACTTCGATGCCGTCGAAACCAAGGCCAACTTCCGTCGGGCATTGCTTGCTGGTTACTAACTAGGGCCGACGCCAGAAACCGCATCGCTCAGTTGGGCACAAAGTCATAACGGCCTATACCTTGGATAATGAGAAATTTGCAACGATCGCCATCCGTCCCCGATACACGGTGTGGCCGCAACGACTCAACAGCAGTGGTGTCGCCCGGTGCCAGCACACGCCGCTCGTCTGGGTTCCGCATCTCAACTTGCATCGGACCTTCAATACAAAAAAACGTATCCGTCACTGTGCTGTGATGGTGCCACGGAACACATTGTCCCGACGCTAGGGTGAGGATGGAAGTCCTCAGTCCATCGACCGCTGCAATAACTTCTCGTGCCTCAATTTTGTAATCTGCACTCATTGATGAGATTTCCTTGACTCTGGATCAACCTATCGAAAGTAGGGTGTAATGATTTTTTCCATCCATAGATCCAATTGTTCCATCTCAGGCCCAGCAGGCTGAATGGTCACGTGCTGAAGGCCATGACTCTCGAGAAATTTTAATTTCTCCACAATGTCGTCAATGCTGCCCACGAGATAACAGCCTTGGAGATGATCCCAATCGCGATTCTTTCCCATAATGGTTTCCATCGGCGCGCGCTGTATTGACAGTGCTTTCTTGGAATCAGCCGTATCAACGACATAGCCTGCCTGAACGTGGGCTAGTTCCAATGACGCTGGATCTCGACCCTCTGATGCAACGTATTCACGTACCGTTTGGTAATCACGCGCCACCCATTCTGTGCTGCCAGAAGCTCGGCAGGTAAAGACATCCGCATGCTTGGCAATTCGCTTGAGCACAGACTTCACCATGTACGGTTGGTCAGGTGAAAGCGGCCCAGGTACTCGGGAACCCCCTGCCACCCACACGGGGAAATATGTTTCCGGGCGAGGCTCAATAGTGACGTTCTCAAATTGGTAGAACTCACCGTTGAAAGACACGTTCTCTTCAGTCAGCAACAACTTGACGGCATCCAGTATTTCGTCGGTTCGCCGTCCCCGCTCACGCATCGAGATTCCCATAGAGGTGAATTCCGGCTCATTCCAACCCGGTCCGACACCAAGAAAGAAACGCCCACCTGACATCGCATCCAACGTGCCCAGCTCTTTCGCCAACAACACAGGATGGCGAATAGGGACAACGAGAATATTCGTACCAAGAGGTATCTTCTCAGTCGCGCCCGCCGCACAGGCCAGAACCATTAAGGGGTCTAGCCACGATCCACCGTACAAACCAGGAGCAGTCAAAAGATGGTCCCATACCGTGAGCGAGTCATATCCCAGCGCCTCAGCTCGGCGTGCCATCTCTTTGGTGACGCGATACGTCATCTCGTAGTCAAGGTCCGGCCAGGTGTAAGATGGCAGGGTAAAGCCAAATTTCATGTCGACAATTTCCGTATATACACGAAGCGCTAATGGTTGAAGTATCGCACGTCTCGTGCCAGCAGCCGACTGGCGAACGGTATCGGCATTTCCAAGCTCCGTGCCACTCGCATGGTGGCAGAACACGATGACGACCACCCGCCTCATTCGCGGCGGACGAATTCTGGACGCCCGCACACATCGTGCGGAGGCGCAGGACATGCTCATCATCGGTGAGCGGATTGCCGACATCGCACCCCCGGGACTCACAGTGAACGACGAAACCGAGATCGTCAACGCCAACGGGATGCTCTTGATCCCCGGACTCGTCAATGCCCACACTCACGGCCACGGCAGCCTCGCCAAGGGTATGGGAGACCGCTGGACACTGGAATTGTTGCTCAATGCCAATCCGTGGCTGAACGATGGCCAGACACTTGAGGATAAACATCTCGCAGCCAAATTGAACGCCGCGGAAATGGTGTTGAAAGGCGCCACCGCGGCCTATGATCTTTTTTTTGAATTTCCACAGGTCACGCGAGACGGAATCGACGCCATCGCCCGTGGATACCAATCTGTGGGCCTTCGTGCCGTAGTGGCACCCATGATGGCCGATCGCACCTTCTATCAGGCGATACCGGGGCTCATCGATGCACTACCGACCCAACAGGCTGATCGTGCGCGATCTTTCAAGCTCAACGAATACCAGAGCAGCATTGAGGTTTGTCGGGACCTACTGGCGAACTGGCCTTATGACCGATCACAAGTACGCCCGGCGCTCGCGCCGACCGTGCCTCTGCACTGCAGCGACCCCTTCATTACGGCCTGCGGTGATCTCGCCGAGGAATTCGATGTGGGGCTACACATGCACCTGGCCGAATCAAAGATTCAAGCGGTTTCTGCCATGCAACGCTACGGAAAAACATTGACCGCTCATCTCGCCGATCTCAATTTTCTTGGGCCCCGTTTCACGGCCGCTCACTTCGTTTGGCCTGACGCCGATGACATTTCACGGATGGCTGATGCCGGCTGTTCAGTCGCCCATAATCCTGGAAGCAATCTGCGACTTGGATCCGGTATTGCGCCGGTTCGCGCGATGCGCGAGCGAGGGCTGTGCGTCGGTATCGGTACGGATGGCTCCAGTTGTTCTGACAATCAGAACATGTTTGAGGCGATGCGCATTGGCGCTTTTGCCTCACGCGTTGTCTCGCCTGATCCGGAGACCTGGATCAGCACGGAAGACGTCATCGACATGGCAACGCGAGGGAGCGCCGCCGTGCTTGGCTTTGAAAAGGACATTGGACAACTCGCGCCCGGCTATCTGGCTGACATTGTCTTTCTTGATCTAACCAATATTAATTATGTCCCCCTTAATGACCCAACCCACCAACTGGTTCTAAATGAAGATTCAAGTGCCGTACACAGTGTGATGATCGGTGGAAAAATGGTATTGCGCGACCGAAAGTTCACGACCTTCGACTACGCTTCTCTGATACGAGAAGCACAAGACGCAGTCGAACGCCTCCGTCACGGTGCGCACGAGATGCGACAGTTTTCCGAAGCCATGGAATCGGCCGTTGGTCGATTCTGTATTGGTCTCGCCCGTGCACCGTATCATGTGCACCGACTGTACGACGAACAAAGATTTATCTAGCCTGGTCCACGTGCTGGTGTTTTGAGGGCAACTGAATCAGAACACGGCACCTCGCGCAGTCACCGGCCACAACGCTTCTACCTGTTGCGCCCGAACACCAACATACCAATCGTGAAGATTGACCGTCGGATCACAATGCCCCGGAATCAAACGCACTTTGTCACCCAGCGTGTAACGCTTGCTCGATGCCGATAGTTGGAGATTGCCATGTTCGTCAGACGGCCTCCCATATTCAGTACTCGGGTCATCGGCCACCACCGGCATTCCCGAATCGAATGCCATTGACTTAAGTCCGGCATCGACCACGACCCGCGCTGTGGCCAAACCCATGTGACCATTTGTCGTCACCATCTTCGTTCTGACCATAATCCGCATCCATAAACAAATACGACCCGGCCTGTAATTCAGTATAGATGCCACTCGTTCCCTCGAACTGCCAAGTGCCAGTACCCGCACCGGTAACGCGAGCACAAACAATATCCTCTGCTGACAACTGTTTGGTGGTTTCCCGAACCTGACTCGCGGCAGATTCAATCGCCAAGCGTCGCTCCTCAAATTTCCGGATGTGTTGTGCGCGTCCATGGTAAGCCTGTAACCCCCCGAAAGACAGATGGGTTGAGCCGGCCACTTGTTTAGCCAGTGCAACTGCCGCTGGACCCGGCGAAACACCACAACGCCCGCTGCCCACATTAATTTCAACCAGGGTGTCCAACCTCACATCATGAGCCGCCGCACAATCGTTGAGACTATCGACATTGCCTGAGTTATCGACACAAACTCCCAGGACCGAACGTTTCGCTAACCGCACCAAGCGCTCGATCTTTTTCTGTCCAACAACTTCGTTGGTCACGAGAATGTCCGTGATACCCGAGTCGACCAGCGCTTCCGCTTCCGTCACCTTCTGGCAACAGACACCGACAGCACCTCGGGACATCTGCGCCCGGGCAATGTCTGCAGACTTGTGAGTCTTCGCATGCGGCCTAAACACAACCCCCATCGCGCGCACCGCTTTCGCCATACGCTCCATGTTGGCCTCGAACACGTCGAGGTCAATAATTAACGCTGGCGTGTCAACATCTGCCAGCGCCATGCCGATTTCTGCTGGGGGGGAAACTGGCATTAACTTGCACCACCTGACAAACCCAACAGTTGCCGCGCTTCCGGCACCGTGGCAACCGTACCCCCTAGTTCCTTGATAATGCGCACCGACTTTTCCACGAGTGCAACATTACCCGGTGTCTTAACGCCCTTGGCAAGATACACCGTGTCCTCCATACCAATGCGGCAATGACCACCGAGTAGAAAAGCCTGCGCCAGCATTGGAAATGCCATACGGCTAGCGCCGAAAGCAGCCCATTCGGCGCCTTTTGGCAACATCGAACGGGCATAAGCCAACGACTCTGTTGTCGCTGCCATTCCATAATTAACACCCATGACCAGTTGAAACAAAACCGGCTCACGCAACGTCCCCTCCTTCAATAAATCGTGTGCGATACGTATGTCGCCCGTGTCAAATACCTCCAGTTCCGGCTTGATGCCCGCACTATAGATCCGCTCTGCCATCACTCGAATTGCTGGTGGATGGTTAATCACCGCACCACCACCGAACCACATCGTATTGAGGTCAAGGCTGCACATCTCAGGCTTGAGCTCCACCACGTGTTCGGTACGCACCTCTGGACGGGTCAAACTCGTTGCAGGAGCTGCCACCTTAGGGTCGGCGTCCGACGGCACAAAGCGGCCACCGGGACCTGTTGTCAAGTTAATGATGAGATCGGTATCGCTCGCACGAATACGTGTGACCACCTCTCGGTAATATTCCAACTCCATACTCGGCGTCCCCGTCTCAGGATCACGCACGTGGATATGGCAGATGGCGGCACCGGCATTTGCTGCGGCGATGCTCTCACCCGCGATCTCCTCCGGTGTAATCGGTAAATTCGAATTGTGCGCACGGGTCGTAAAGCTTCCGGTTACGGCACAACTTAGGATCGTCGGTCTCATCTCATGCTCCCTTATTTCATTGCCAATTCAGGTGGTTAGTCTGAAGATGTGTCGTTAGTGTCAAGATAACTACGGCGTATATCGCGTGCAACCAGTTCCACATCTCGCTCCGCCGCCACACCGTAGCCACCACCGCCAGGTGTCTTGATCTGCACCCAGTCACCTTCAGTCAATAAATAGCCTTCGCCCTTGGAGGTGTGTCTAGGTTCGGTGACCACCCCCCCCTGACTGACCTGAATCTTATTGGTTGCCCCGGCTCCGCCACCGATCATTCCAGGCGGTCCGGTGCGACCATGGTCCATTAAAAAGGACGCCTTTCCTTCACCACGTAACAGACGTACTCGATAACTGACACCAAAGCCACCCCGGTGACGTCCGGGCCCGGCAGACCCTTCACGCAGAGCATACTCATCAAACATCAACGGGTAGTGCTGTTCCAATATCTCGATCGGCTGCGTTTTAGAGATGCCGACCGTAGAGCAGCCATTGGTCAACCCATCGCCATCAACATAGCCACCGTAACCACCACCGGTGAAGAAATACATGATGTAGTCACGGCGCATCTCCGGGTCATGGCCACCCAATGCAAAGTTGCCGCTGGTGCCTGCTGGAGCCGCAAACAGACGGTCTGGAATCGCCTGTCCCATGGCACCGAACACCGCCTCTATAATGCGTTGAGCCACTTCCGCCGCACATCCCGCTACCGGTCGTGGATATTCGGCGTACAACACCGTTCCTAGCGGGGGCTTAATGTGGAGAGGCTTAAAGCAACCCGCGTTGATCGGCACTTCGGGGAAAATGTGCTTCATCGCAACGTATACAGCGGACTGCGTCGTTGCCCAGACGGAATTCATCGGCCCCCGGCATGGCGGGCTTGAGCGTGAGAAATCGAAATGGGCATCACTGCCATCGATAGTCAGATCGAGCGCAATCTCGAGTGGCTCATCAACCACGCCGTCGCTGTCCATCAATGCGGTAAAACTGTAGTGGCCGTCCGGCACGCCAGACAACACCTCACGCATATGCTGTTCAGAACGTTCCTTGAGTTCCGTGATCGCCGTTTCGACAGTGTCGACACCGTAGCGATCAAGTAGTACGGTCAAGCGCCGTTCGCCGGTTTTCAACGCTCCAATCTGGGCATGGATGTCACCAATTCTTTCTTCGGGCACACGAATGTTATTCAGAATGATGTCGACCACATCCTGTACAAGCTCTCCATTGCGCACCAATTTGACCGGGGGCAAACGCAGCCCCTCTTGCTGAATTTCTGTTGCGGTAGAACAGAACCCACCAGGAACCATGCCCCCAGTATCAGGCCAGTGCCCAGTGTTGGAAAGAAAACACCATAATTTATCCCGATAGAAAAACGGCATGATCATCTTAACGTCCATCAGGTGTGTGCCGCCAAGATAAGGATCGTTCTGGATGATCACATCCCCGCGTTCCAGATCACGTCGCCGCTCCAGCACAGCGCCGGTTGCGAATTGCATAACACCAAGAAATATGGGCAATCCCAATTCTCCCTGCGCAATCATTTCGCCATTCTCACGACCGTAAATTCCATTCGATCGATCAAACGCTTCTGAAATAACTGGCGAGAACGATGTTTTTTCGTGCACCAAATCCATTTCGGAACAGACCTGACGTAAACCGTTCTCAATCACTGCAAGCGTTACCGGGTCTATTGCCATCATTGCCTCCAGAGGGCCATCAGTTATCGCCGCCGACTTCGATCACGAGATTACCTGCATCATCGACTGTCGCCACCGCACCCGGATCGATGACGCAAGTGGTATCCGGCTGTTCCACGATGGCCGGGCCTGTCACTACTAGCCCATTGGTCAACGTATCGCGCTGAAGCAGCGGTGTCTCCAGCCACTGTGCTGTGGCCAAACCCATGTGACCATTTGTCGTCACCATCTTCGTTCTGACCATAATCCGCATCCATAAACAAATACGACCCGGCCTGTAAT
>JYMV01033299.1_pt1 | contig 12295 bp, 3 predicted proteins | sample 338911 | NCBI WGS metagenome assembly JYMV01 (sample SAMN03354496, study PRJNA234377) | hydrothermal vent metagenome | biome: Deep sea; feature: Hydrothermal plumes at the Eastern Lau Spreading Center, Western Pacific Ocean; material: Seawater | place: Tonga | collected 2009 | depth 2000 m m | reverse complement strand
ACGGATGGTTACGTTTGTTGGTTGAAGGCTCAATCCAAATCAGCTCACACGGTTGGTCTTAAGTTAATCGTGCCGTTACAGAGTGCGGGTGATGAAACGCGACTTGTGGTTTCCGGGCCGCTGGCGAGATCACGGTTTCAGAAGTTTCGCGTGGCGACCGCCAAGGCGGAAGTGGTGGATACGGAATTGAGTGTAACCACTCAATCGACAGCTGCCGGTACGACCGACTTGACATTCGACTTCTCTGGTGGCGAGCTTCAATTGGCATGGCTGGGTGGCGACCGCATGGAACAGAAACCAGCTGTGCAACTACTGGTAGTCACGGCAACACGCGTGACGATCAAGAGTCCTGAACAGATTACGGCTCAGTCCGAATTGACCGTCTCGGCAACGGGCGGTGAGATTAAGTCTTTTGAGGTTCGTTTGCCACCCGGGATGCAGATGTTGGATTTGCCTCAACAGGATTTTCGCATCACTACGCTCCCTTCCGAACCTGCCAAGAAGGCACCACCAACGGCTGGCCAGCGTCTGCTGGTCGTGCCGACCGTGCCCGGGGCGAATGCTAAGTTAGCCTTGGAAGCGATTTATCGACCGACCACCAGTGGGAAGGAGAAACCGGCGAAGACGAAACCGGTCTCGGCTGCTGAGTTTGCAGGATTTGAAGTGGTAGGGGCGGTGAAACAGTCTGGTAGCATCGATGTCGTGGTGGAGGGGAACTGGTCGTTGCAGTGGGATCATAGTGGGGATGTCCGTCGAGTAGACGACCGTCCTGAACGGGTTGGCCCTCAACAGGCTCAAGCGAGATTTGAGTTTTTTAGCAACCAGTACTCAATACGTGCTTCGGTGCGTCCCGAAAAAACTCGCTTGCGCATTGAACCTCGCTATATTGTGGGAGTCAGCTCAGATGAAGTGAGACTGGATATTTCCCTGGCCGGGCAATTGCGGGGTGGTCGGCAGATCTCCTTGTTGCTCGACTTGCCAGGATGGACCGTGGATCAAGTCGTTTCACGACCGGTTGAGTTGCTCGACTCGGAATTGGTTCAGATGGATCCGTCCGGCAAAGTACGTATTCCGCTGGCTTTAGTTCCAGAAGCGACGGGTGGCAAATTTGATTTGCAGATACTTGCTCACCGTGACGCCGATCTAGAGAAGGAATTGAAATTTACAGTACCAAAGCCAGCGGTCGAAGAACCGTTGGGGGCAGCGATCATGACGCTGTTGCCAGCAACGGTGGTGATCAGCCCTCACGATAATATTGTCTTGACACCCCAAACGGAACAGATTCGTGGATTGATTCAAGATACCGTTCCAGAGGATACCGAAGGATGGAATCTGCCTCGCAGTCAACGTGAACTGTTGTTTTATCGGGAACGAGGCGATGAGTCGGCTCCGCTGTTTGTGGCAGATCCGGAAATTCGTTCCGGTACCGTCGTCGTGGCCGCTCGCGGAAAGGTCATGTTAGATTCCAGCACGGCCACGGTTCAACAGTTACTGACTTACCTGGTTGATTATGAACCAGTATCGCAGGTGCTGCTTGAGGTTCCCAAGGAGGTTGCTAGTGATTCTGGTTTTCAGGTCTGGATGCAGAACGAACTACCAGATTCAGCAGTAGAGACTGTTCCGCCAGCGGGAAATCGTCAGTTGTTACCGTGGAAACTGGAATCAACCATCAAGCCAACAGGGTTGGCAGGTGAGGACGTTTCTTTGTCGCCACGGGCAGTTATTAGCGTATCGTTGCCGCAACAGCAAATCGGTTCATTTCGTTTAGCAGTTCGCTATCCCTACGATCTCGGGAAACTGGATTATGATGAATCGACGCTCGTGCAGATACCTTTGGTTGCTGTTCATCAAGTTGAAGGAATGACCTTCGAAGGTCACCTGCTGGAAGTCTCTTCAACGACGGACTTGGATGTTGAACCCGTCGGTGAAACGTGGTTGGGAAGTCCTCGACTTGTCGACAGCGAAAATCAACTGGTGCGATTGGAAGTATCTACAGGAACGCCTGCTCAGGAACTTCCCATGTCGGTTCTTTTGCGGAAACGATCCCAGCAGTCACTGGTAGTGGTGCGACAAGCCTGGTTGCAGACCTATTTAACGGCCATGGGACAGCGACATCGAGCCGTCTTTCGTTTGACCACCAATGAACCTCTTCTGCAACTGGTCTTCCCGGAGTCTGTTTCACTGGGTGCCGGTAATATTCGAGTGGCGATCAATCATCAACCGGTACTGCTTGAAGACTTAGTAATCTCTGCCGGAAGGAAATTATCACTGGCCGTTGGCCAACAACCTGAGCAAAAGGATTTTGTTTTAGAGGTTTGGTACTGGTCCCATCGTCAGTCGGTAGGGATGGGCCACTTAGCGGTAGAAATGCCGCAATTGGAGAATGCCCGTCGCATGGAACGGTTCTTTTGGCACCTGATCACCCCGGCTAACGAACACCTGGTAAATGCTCCGGCAATGATGACGGCCGAACAGCAATGGATGTGGAAAAACGGTGGTTGGGGGAGACAACCGAATCTCAGGCAGCAAGATCTTGAACACTGGATTGGTGCTACCGCTCAAGACCCAGTGCCGTCCAAAACGAATCAATATTTGTTCACCTCGATTGGCCCGGTGATCGATTTGCAAGTTCGCACATTGGGACGAGCCACGATTCTATTGATCGTCTCGGGAGTGACCCTGTTGATCGGACTGCTACTGATTTACGTGCCCGTTTTTAGGCATCCAGTGTCGCTGTTGTGCGTGGGACTGGTGCTGTTGTGTGGTGCTTTGCTGGCGCCCGAGAGTATTCTTCTGGTTTCTCAAGCGGCCGCTTTGGGGCTCGTGCTTGTCTTGGTTGCTCGCATTCTTAACTGGGTGGTGGTGCGGCGGCAGTATTATCGGTGGCCCAGTTTTGCTTATGGAGCGGGACTGATGGAAAGACAGCCGGCAGAGCATTCCAAGTCACCGTTGGCACCGGATTTAACGGATTCTTCAATGGCGACTACTTTTTCTCGGGAGCTACCGACTTCGGAGCCCGGCGCATGATTGAGCGAAATGGGATTCAGCAGAGAAGCTGGCTAGTTGCGAGCTTCTTGATGATGAGCGCGTTTGGCTGTCTAGCGGTTCAGGCTCAGCAAGAATCACCGCCGGGCAATCGTCGCACCCCCCTTTATTTTCGCCGAGTCTACGTGCCCGCTGATAGTCTCGACGAAGTCATTCAGGGGACTATGCCGCTGAAACGAAAAAAGTTCACGGAGATGGTGGATGCGATTAACCGGAGTGCCCGGGATGGCCTGAGGTCCAGTGAAGTGCGAGTGGTTGCCGCGAAGTACTCGGCTCGCCTCGTGGGAGACGATTTGGTTGATGGCATCGCTCTACTGGAGATTGAGAAAGCTGCTGGTGACCCTGTGATGCTGTCGTTGTCACCCAACGGCCTGGCTTGGGGGCGACCTCAATGGGAAGCTGACACAGCAATCCCGGCAATGGCGGGCATGGATGCAACGGGAGACTGGTTTGTGTTGGTGGAAAAATCCGGACGCTTGAGAATCCCCTGGTCGCTAAAAGGAACAACAGTTGCTGGCAGTCGGAAACAGTTTGATTTCTGGATTCCCCCTAGCGCTACCAACCGACTGGAATTGCAGTTGCCTGAAGAGACGCTGCTCTCGACTACCACGGGACCGGAGAGTTTCAATAAACCGGCAGGTCAAGAGAGAACAGGATCTGTTCAGTCGACAGCCGATTGGGTTCTTCAACTGGGTGGCCATCAGAGATCCTTGTTGACGGTTGCGCCCCAGGACACATTCGAACCACGTGATGCGCTGGTGCTCTATCGGAAATCGACGAGTTATGAACTGTCGCGGACGGGGCTGAATCTTCAGGTTGACATGCACGTTAATGTACACCATCAGCCAATACGAGAGCTAAGTGTTCGGTTGGATCGTGGGTTGCATCTTTTGACGACTCAATTAGGTAAGGAGCCAGTGAGATGGACCATTCAAGAGACAGCCAAGGGAGAGCAGGTCACGTTGCATTTTTCGAAACCGTTGAGTGGCTCCGATCGTATTATTTCGTTTGTCTGCACGGCACCTCTGGTGACAGGAAAAGACTGGCAATTACCGGCGATCCACGTTCTTGAGGGCGTCTGGCAAGAGGAACAAGCCAGTGTTGCTCACTCCAAGGATTTGACGCTGGTCAAGTTGCAGGCTGATGGTTGTCATGAAACCACGCAATTGCCAGGTAACTTGCCTGAACTGGATGAGTTACGGTTATTTCAGTTTCACCAGCCTGGGGCATCGATTGAAGTGGCTCTTCAACGGCGAATGGCTGAGGTTCATTTTGAGACAGGAACACGCATTGATATTGTTGGTGAACGGCTCAGTGGCCTGGTGGTTGCCGACGCGACCGCTACGTACGGCCAGCAATTCATGTTGCAGGGTCAGCTGGCCGCTGGTTGGATCGTAGATGCAGTGGAAACTGAGCCAGCAGATTTTTTGAGCGATTATCAAGTCACTCGATCCAAGGACCAGCGACGTTTAGTGATCCGACTTAACCGTGCCATTAAAGAAGGCCAGGATGTGCGGATCATTGTCCGTGGGCATAGTCGGCTCATTCAAAAAAAGGTGGCTGGGACTCGTTTGCGAATGGTTGGATTCCAGTCCATGGGGTCAAGTCGTGCTGTCGTAGCGGTCGGGGTGGAAGAAGGATTTCAATTGCGAGTTAGCGGAGATCGCCAGATTCAACGACTGGAATCCATTGGAGTAAGAGACTCGCTTGCTGAAGCACTTGACTTGGATTCAACCACACTGCTTTTCTTGGATCAGCCAGATGCCGAGAATTTTCTCGTGCAATTGTTTCGGGAGCAAACCCGTTATTCGAGTGAAATTCACGTTCAGGCGTTGTTCGGTCCCGAGCGTTTAGAAGAGCAGTATCGGATTACCTGTACCCCGGAGAATGCTCCTTTACAGCGGGTACTTGTGCACTTCTACCGGGCACGTGGTCTGCCGATGCACTGGACGCTGCAGGGCGATTCGACTGCCAAGTTAGTGCACCGAATACTCGATGTTGGCGAACAGGAACTAAAGGGATTGTCTGGCGGGGAAACCTGGGAAGTGAGTTGGGATCAATCCCGTCTTGAACCGTTTCAACTGGTTGGGATTCGCAACGTACCAGTGGAGGATTCAGTACAGATTTGTTTAGCTGCCATACCGCAAGCGGTTACCCAGGCCGGTTCCCTGTTGGTGCTTGCATCGGATGCTGCCGAACTGAAAATCGAAAATGATCTTTTAAAGAGAGTTCCAGTAGCAGGCCAGTCGGAGGGGCGGACTGCCCAGATCAGAGGAGCTTATGACTATGATCCGTCGCAGGACGCAGTTGTAAAAGTTGCTCGGCAACAATCGGCTTCATCACAGGAACCCTTGTGGGTCTGGGATTGTCAACTCCATTCGCGTTTTACTACGAGCGGACAGGCGACCCATCGAGCCGTCTATCGGCTGGAAAATAAAGGTGGACGCCATTTTGAACTGTATTTACCAGCCGGTGCGGAACTGCAGGAACTGATCGTTGATCAAGAGGTGATCGGATTGGTGGGTGCGCAGCGTGATGCAAGGGAGCTGAAGATTCCCTTACCATTGCAGTCGAGATTTCCAGTTGTCCAGATTAGTTACAGTATTCAGTCGCCAGCATTACGTATTTTTGCTGGCGTGAAAGCGCCACTTCCGAAAGTGGAATGTGCCGTGCTCCACACCCAATGGCAGGTTTTGTTGCCACCAGGTTACGCTTTGTTCACGCGGGAGGCCGCCGAACCGGATGAACAACAGCGGCTATCTATCGGACGGCGACTATTTGGTCCCCTGTACCGCGATTCGGCCGATGGACCGTTTCGTCTGTTGGCCGTTTCCGATTGGCAGCAGATTACGGGACGGGTTGCCGAAGATACCGGGGCTCAGCGGCAGGCAGATGAGTCTATCCGTCGCATCGGACAGGCCTTTCAATTATCTGCGCTTCAGACAGCACCGCCCCAGGTGATTACCTGGCATCACGTCTTAGACAACTATTTGCGTGAGAGTGCTGCCCAGGGCCTTGAAGAATCAGTTGAATTCTGGGTTGACCAGGAAGCGTTGGCTAATTTGCAGGTCAATGTGAAGGCAATAAATACTCGGCTGCCAGCTGATCAGTTGGAAGTAGGTCGAGACTTACTGACCAACGCACACTTGTGTCTGCTCGTTAGTAAGGAAGCCATGGTTTTGACGACGCGTTCCAGTATGCGGGAAAACGTGAGCTCCCAGGGAATCGATGAGAGGTCGGTTGTTCAGGTAATTGCCGCTGACCGCCTGGCAACTTGGATCCGCAGAGTGTCAGCTGGTAAAGTTCAGCGCTGGATTGGCGTGCGACAGTGGTTGGGACAAACCAAGAGTCTTGGGTCACCCTGGATGGTAGTACCGCAATCTCCTTATACCCGGATTAGTGACAGTCGCTGGTCACGACATGTGTTTGCCATGAAACCAGGAGAGGAGAGCAGTCTTGTAGTTTGCCGCCCGCTGGTTCTGCATTCATTTGCCTGGGCTGGCTTATTGATTTGGACCGGATTGTTTACCTGGTTGTTTTCTACTCGCCCAATGATGCTTGTGAAGGTGATGTTACTATGTGGATTCGTGGCCTTGTTGTCACCAAGTAACATCTATCCAGCTCCAACCTGCCTGTTCTTGGGATCGTTACTGGCGGGTCTGCTAGTGCTGACTTGGAGGCATGCCGATACCGCTGAGGTCGGTAGGTTACCTGATTCTGAGTTGTCTTTTGAGCTTCAACCGATTCCCAAGGCCCTGGCTTCCATTTTAGTATTCCTTAGTTTGACTGGCTGGACCGTCTGGAGTTGGGCCGATGATAACACGGACCAGCAGTCCAAGAAGGCTGCTGCTGCGGGAAGGCAAGTCGAGAAGGTCTACCGACTGCTAATTCCTGTTGACGAGAAGAATCAGCCAGTTGGACAGTATGATTATTTGCCGGAGACGTTTTTTGACGAGCTGCATCGTCGCGCTGCGAAGGTGTCGCAGAAACAAGATCGGCTGGGATGGCTGATAAAAGAAGCTCAGTACCGCGCTGATTGTGACTGGCTAGCCGTCCGTAATCAACAGGAGAGCGCATCATTTGTCGCGACCATACATATTGATGTTCTACAGCCAAACCAAACGGTTTCTATTCAGGTACCGCGAGAGACCGTTGAGTTATCCGAACCCCAGCTCAACGGTCAGGAGATTTCGCTGAACTGGTCCGCCGAAGGTGATGCTTTCATTGTCGAGATTGAAGACGCAGGTGCTTACGTTCTGCAATATCGGCTGCGACCAATCATTCGCAGTATTGGCGGAAAGCGAGCAGTTCAGTTTCGTGTGCCGCGCGTTCCTATGACCCAATTACGCTTTCCCCAGTCAGCTGAAATGCCAGAGATCTCAGTTCTCAAGTCCTCGGGAGCGGTTGGCCGGCAGCTTCCTTCCGGTGATTTGGTGGCAAATTTGGGCGGTTGTGGTCAACTGGGTTTTACCTGGACCTGGCAGCCATCAGTTGCGGAATTCCCGGCACAAACCAGTGTTGAACAACTGACCTGGATGAAGGTGAGCCCACATTCAGTCGTGGTTGATACTCAGTTTCGGTTTTCTGTTTTGCGAGGAAAAGTGGAGCAGATACAACTGAGAGTTGATCCGCGATTGCGTATTTTACCGTTACGTGCGGGCCAACTGGTGAGGGGGACACCAAGAGTTCGGGAGGGTGACATCAATACCATCCTGATTGAACTAGCAGAACCGATGGAGCGTGATTTTACACTGCCAATTTCGTTCTATATGAATGAAACATCAGGAGTCGGTCAGTTGCAGATGCCGACGCTGGAAGCGGTGGCTGACCGCGTTGTGTCCCGCCAACTTGGTGTTTCTGTCTCAGATCGATTGCAGTGGGAAGCCAGCCCGCTTACTAAGTTGCAGCAACTGACGCCAGAACAATTTGCAAAAAAATGGGGTGCTCCGGATCCTCCAGACCTTGCTCTGCGTCTTGCCAGGGAAGAAGGGCAGTGGAAATTGTCAACGAGACGACGCGTAGCTGACACGACAGCAACGCAACAGCTTGATGTTGAGGTTGGGGATAAAAGACTCTCGGTCCAAGCTAGAATGACGATCGACACAACGGGCAGTCCTGTTTTTCAGCAGCGCTTGCAGTTGCCAGCGGGATTTCGTGTTCAGCAGGTGACCATGAGCCAGGAGGAGCAGCAATTACCGATTCGGACAGCAATTTCAGGCGATCATCAATTGACCGTGTTTCTCTCGGAAGGCGTGATTGGTAGACAACAGTTGCAAGTAGAAGGTGAATTACTCCATAACGGAAAAACAGCCAGCATTCCTCAGTTGGAACTTGAAACAGGTAAGATTGTCTCTCGACATATTCGTGTCTATCGCCAGCCCGAAGTGCTGGTGCAGATGACCATGATGCCAGCTAACGAGCAACTACAGAGTGAAAAGTACGGACAGTTTCAAGCTGGCTTAGGGAGACTGGTAGCCGCTTGGGATGAAGTACCCGGCGAGATCGCATCAGAAGCTCGCCAACGGATGTTGAGCTTGAGTCCCAACCGGAGTCGATTGCAGACTCATTCTGTAACGCAAGTCTATCGGCATGATGCGGCTTGGTGGGCTGCCATCGATTGCCACGTTGATGTCTTAGACGGTGTTTGTGATGAACTACAGCTTGACATTCCCGAGGCCTGGGCCGGACTGTTTCGACTGACACCTGAAATGCCATTTGAGATCAAACGTTTGCCGGGCATCCCGCAGCGGAGGATGATCATTCGTCCGAAAAATGCACTTGGGGGCAGTTTTCAAGTGCGTGTTGAAGGACCCCTGGTGTTGCCGGCCGGTGGTGTTCGTGTTCCAGAAATCCAGTTGCTGGGAGTGCAGCGAAGTATTCGTTATGTCGTGATGCCGAATCGGCTCGATCAACAGAAGCTGGCATGGGAGACAAGTGGTTTGCAGCGAATTGAAACTCTCCCCGAAACGCTGGCGGCGGGTGTGGTCACGGCGAATTCTACTGTGGCGCGGGTTGTCTCAGATCATTTCCGTGCGAGCATCAAAGAAGTTCAGCAATTCGAGACGGCTCCCTTTATCCACCTGGCTGATGTCCGTTTAGGATGGACCATTAACGGGGAGTGTTCGGGAGTGGCGACTTTTGATCTGGAACCGGCCGGCCGTACAGACTGTGTGCTACAGGTCCCTTCTCAATACCGCCTCGTCAGTGTCCGCGTGGCTGGATTGCCAGGTGTACTGCAGCAACTGGAAACTGGCAGATTCAAGCTGCAATTGGGACCCTCGCAGCTTGCACAACGTATTGAAGTCGTTTATCGAGGACAGGTTGCGATTAAGACCGCTGTCGTGAAACGAGTAAAAATCGTCGCTCCAACAATCGAAGGTTTTCCGGTTGGACAGACTCTCTGGACCGTGCGATCGCCTAATTCAGTTGGAACCGGACGATTTCGTAATAGCCAGGGAACCACGACCCTTGAACAGCAACTGCTTCAGAGACTCAATGCAATGATCGCCATCCTCGAAACGGTAACAGAAAATGGTCCAGAACTGACGACGCAGCGAATGAACGACTGGTTCCTGCCTTGGAAACGTCGCTTTGTGAATGTCGAGTCCCGCTGGAATCAACGGCAGTCCGTAAAGGTCAGCGGAAAGCAGGAAGGTGATGTGCTAGCGGCTAGTGCACGCTATCAACAACTCAAAGACCGTCTGGGAGTAGACAACCTTGTTGCCAAGAATGACGCGGGAAGGCCTGCTGCGGCCGATGTCGGAGAGGTCTGGCAAACTGTGGTAGCTGGTACCGATATGCTCAGTCATTTCGACGGTGAGCAAACGGAGTTGGAATTGGTCTATCCGGGTATCCGACGAAGCAGTGATTTTGGACTGCGGTTGCTGGTTGCCCTGGGATGCTTGCTAGCAGCTGGCTTTGGCTGGCATTTGAAACGGACGGGCATTCTTGGAGAGTGGTGGGCCCGCTGGCCATATGTGGCAGGTGTTTGCATAGGGCTGGCTTGGTGGCTGTTTTTGCGTCCTAGCTTACTCGGCTTGTTGATTATGGCACTCAGTGCCCTCGCGGCCATGGTCCCCTCCTGGGTGCCACAACGGCCGCCAGGAGCCAATCCTGAGTCCATGACGGTTACCGCTTATCCGAAAATACGCTAGAGTTTGACCGTTCTGCATCTCTTTTCTCTTTCCGGACGATCTCAGTTGCCGGTGGAGTCTATCCTGGATTCGTTCTCAGAGCGGGTGTGCTATTGGACTGGTTGATTTCATATTGGCAGATATTCGGTGATTTGCTAATCTCCACAGCGTTCGGTTCAGGCACCAGGTAAAGCCTTACTTGGCCTTGCCGACCCCACCTCACATCAGCCTGCCTACAAGGAGCAGATTAGGGCTCAAAGGTTGTTGCCAGTGGAGGGTAAGCAACATGAGGTTGCTTTTGGTTTTTCGGCGATTTGCCGATGGTTTGCTGCGGGAAGGAGACCCGATATGGGGAATGAAAAGTGGCATGAGGTGACGGTCCATATCCGTTGGATGATTCGTCGCGACATGCCGGAAGTTCTACAGATTGAGAACGATAGCTTTGAATTTCCCTGGGCCGAAGAAGATTTTGTTCGTTGTTTACGGCAACGGAACTGCATCGGTATGGTGGCGGAGTTTGATGACCAAGTCGTTGGTTTTATGATCTATGAATTACACCAGGAGCGTCTTCATATTCTGAATTTTTCCGTCGCCAAGGAATTTCAACGTTGTAGTGTCGGCACTTCAATGGTCCAGAAACTCGTTAGCAAGCTTTCACCCCAGCGCCGCAATCGAATCATGTTAGAGGTTCGGGAAACTAACTTGGCAGCTCAGTTGTTTTTCCGTGATATGGATTTTCGAGCGGTTTCGGTGCTCCATGATTTCTATGAAGACACAGTCGAGGATGCCTACCTGATGGAGTATTGTCATCAGACTGATGTTGCCCAGACTTCAGCAATTACCAATCGAATCACGCGACTTGCTGGTTGATTGATGTGGACTGGCTTTGTCACCAGGCGTTGCACTCTCGTCGTACTTGTCTGGCGGCTTGGATCAGCTGTCGCTGGACTTGTCGTATTCGTTTTCCCCGCGTCATTATCGATATTATCGGGCTGCCTGTCGGAACAACGGTTCCTGCCGCAGGGACGTCAGCAACCCAGAACCAGTGGTTGGTAGCCGGTGAAACGATCTGCGACGTTTGTGCAAGCCAGGCTTGGCTACATTGAGCAGTGATCGTGCACGGCCGACGGGCGTAGAGGATCGCCTTGCCGTACTGCAGTCGGTCGTGAGGCGGCGGCAGCTCGGGTACCGGATTGTCCTGGCATGCCTGGCAATGCAAGTCGACCAGGGAAGCTCCCAATGCTCTATCGAGGATCTCTGCCGATGCCGGGAACCGAGGATTGATCTCGAGCACCCAGATCTTGTCTTGCTGGCAGACGAAGTCGACCCCAAATAGTCCGCGCAATCCCAGGGTGCCAGTAAGCACGCTACCGATACGAGCGAGGGTTGCCTGCTGCTCGACCGTCAGCGTTAGCGGTCCGATGGAACCGGCATAAGAGAAGGGTTTTCCACGGGTAAATCGTTTGCCGATGATTTGACGAGTGGCCCCCATCAGTCGGCCGGTTGCCTGCTCGGCCAGGAAGACTCCACTGCAGCAAAGGCCTGGTACGAATTGTTGATAATAGATCTCTTCTAGTGTCTCCTGAGGCGCGTTGCGGAGAGGCTCATCGGTTGGCTGTCTCGCCCACTGGATTCCTTTGCCGCCAGTGGAATGAACAGATTTTCTTAGCCAGCGACCGGTTGTTTGTTCAGGCCAGTCACGGCGGATGGGAGGAAAATGAAGATCGTGACGGGTGAGAATTTGTTGGATCAAGAACGGATCGCATGCTTGTCGCAAGACACTTCCCGGATTGCCCAGGAGTTGATGCCGCTGAGACACCTGGTCGACCAGCTGAGGGTGGTTCTCCAGGCCACCGGTATACATCCAGGGCATTGCCGGTAGTTGTTGAGAGATCGGTAGTAGCTGCTCTGGATAATCTGCAATGCGGTAGGCCTGGCACTGCTGCTGGAGGTCCTGGTCATGGAAAAGATCGGCGGCCACCGGTCTCCAGCCGCCACGAACGGCTGAATCAACGGCTCCCCGCACGCTGGCCCCCGCGATTAAAATAGTCTCAGACATGTTGCCAAATTAGTGAATCAGACGAATTGCGCACTTCTTCCGGCAGCAACGCAACTCC
>JYMV01049208.1_pt1 | contig 12302 bp, 9 predicted proteins | sample 338911 | NCBI WGS metagenome assembly JYMV01 (sample SAMN03354496, study PRJNA234377) | hydrothermal vent metagenome | biome: Deep sea; feature: Hydrothermal plumes at the Eastern Lau Spreading Center, Western Pacific Ocean; material: Seawater | place: Tonga | collected 2009 | depth 2000 m m | reverse complement strand
TCCTTGGGTGGGCCAACCTCTGGCTAAATCCTGCCTTTGCATCGTTTGATATTCACGACAGACTAGCAGGCGTTACTTGCCCCGTGCTGGCTAATTCAAGGCACCGAAGATGCGTACGGTAGCTTGGCACAAGTGGAGGTGATCAAACAAAAATGCATTCGTGATATCGAAGGTGTCGAGTAGATCAGGAACCGTTGTCGTTGCTTCACACTCCATGCAATCGATCGCCCGCTCATATGGTATAGGCAACCGAGCGGATCCGCCATATCCAAAACGGTCATAGACCAGCACACCGTATCCAGTTGTATCACCTAAGCTGTCAGGCACGTCTCTCCATTGGCTGATGCTACCGAGACCTTCGTGTAGGAACACCAAACTTGCAGTGGCCTGAGTCCTGGGCTTGTGCCATTCCGCGCGAAGTGTGTGGCCCCCAGCCCAAACTGTCTGGCGGCGTTTTCGCGGCGGTATCGGGTCAGGAACTTCTGATATTGCGGATTCGAGCATCTAATTGCTTAGTTATTGCGTGCGGAGTTTGAATCTCTGAATTTTACCGGTCGCTGTTTTTGGCAGTACATCTACGAACGTGATCCACCGAGGGAATTTGTATCGAGCTAGGCTGGATTTAACGTGTGAGATAAGGTCATTTTTTAACAATTCGCTGGCGGCTTTCGAATCTTTTAGCACAATAAAGGCCGCCGGTTTAATTAATCCGGCATCGTCCTCCCGCGCTACTATTGCTGCTTCGAGAACAGCTGGATGTTCGATCAGTTTGGCCTCGATCTCGAAAGGAGAACACCAAATCCCGCCTACCTTCATCATGTCGTCATTCCGGCCACAATAGAAGAATGCGCCGTCGTTATTTTGGAGATAGCTATCTCCGGTTTCGAGCCAGTCGCCCTTCATCGTCTGGGCAGTACGTTCGGGCTCTTGCCAGTAATAGCTGGCAATAGAGGGACCTTTAATGAGTAGGCGTCCAACTTGCCCAGTTGCCACCACGTTGTCGTTCTCGTCAAGAATGCGTGCCTGATAACCTGGCACCAGGCGACCACTCGCGCCGGGTACTACTGCGCCTATGCGGTTGGTGATGAAAATGTGCAGGGCTTCGGTAGAACCGATGCCGTCCACAATATCTATTCCAAAATGTCTCCGCCAACGGTGCAGAATGTCCGCTGGTAAGGCTTCGCCGGCAGAAACACATGCGCGGAGTGAGGTCAAGTCGGGTTTTAGCTCAATTTCATCGCAGGCATTGAGTAGAGCTGAGTACAGCGTCGGCACGCCGAAATAAAGGCTAGGCCGGTAGCGGAAAATATTTTCAAAGGTAGTTTCCGGAGTCGGTTTTCGCGAATCCAAAATTAGACGTCCGCCAATCCACAGGGGCAAGGTCATTGCATTCCCCAACCCGTAGGCAAAAAATAATTTGGCTGCTGAGTAAAAGATGTCACCGCTCGTAATATTTAGGCAACCCACACCATATAACTCGCTGGTTACGACCATGTCGCGATGTCTGTGAACTGCTGCCTTAGGTCTTCCCGTTGAGCCAGAAGAAAACAACCAAAAACAATCGTCCCGTGCTGTAGCAGGAAATGGTGCAAGCGTGGGCGACGTGGAGTTCATCAGTGACTCCAAAGACGTTATTTGGCTGGCAGAAGAGCCTTCTATAAGTACTGTTTGTGGCCTGTGCTGTGCGGCAGCTAGTGCGGGTTCAATTTCTCCTTTGTATTCCGGTGAGTAGCACAATGCTCGGCACGTCGTTTTTTCTATCATGAATGCATAGTCATCTGTGCGCAGTAAGGTGTTGACAGGGACGGGTATGATTCCAGCCTTTATCGCACCCCAGAAAAGGTAAAAGAATGCTGGGGTGTCCTTTACCACCATCAACAATCGGTCACCTGGTGTCAGTCCTTGATTGAGGAGTGCGTTGCCGCAGCGGTTAACTCTTTCCGATAAGCGACCGTACGTTATGGTCTCGTTTCCGAATTGAATTGCGATTCGTTCCGCACGATTTTCCTGTATGTGACGGTCAATAAAAGGTACCGCAACGTTAAACTGCTTCGAGAAAGCAAATTTTGCTGGTGTGGAGGATCTGTCGATCTTCACCGAAAAGTCAGTCATGGTTGGCCGTCTGGCTTTTTTCCATAGTCATAGTATCGGCCTTGCCATCATCCAAAGTTCTTACTTTAACAATCGTCAACTAAAATTCATTTTTCATGGGCATTAAATCCCCTAATCTAGGGCATAAACACAATGCGTTGGCACTAGATCTTACCAAAGTTTGCTTGGACTAGGTATGCGTGGGTCGTCAATTTTAATTGTGTGTAGTTGTAACGCATCAAACCAGATGGGTCGTGGCCGCGTGTTTAACATATGGAAGGAAATAGAATGGGTGAAATAGTTCGTCTCAAGGCTGCCGATGATCATGAGTTTTCGGCTTACCATGTGGCTGCTGCAGGTGATAGAGACCGTCGCGGTGGCTTGGTTGTTGTTCAGGAAATATTTGGAGTAAATAAACATATCCGGGCGGTTTGTGATAGCTATGGGAATCAAGGTTTCGAGGTTTATTCGCCTGCCTTGTTTGACCGTGTGGAGCGGGACATTGAGTTAGGATACGAAGAATCCGACATGGGTCGCGGAATCGAGCTACGTGGTGCACTGAAAGACTCGGAATTTCTTTTAGATGTGCAAGCATGTGTGGCAGAGAAGCGGGGTGAGGGTGAAGTTGGTGTTGTCGGTTATTGTTTTGGCGGCTTGGTAAGCTGGCTCTCTGCCTGTCGCCTGGTCGGTGTTTCAGCGGCGGCTTGTTATTATGGGGGCGGCATTGCCAATCAACTTGATGGCCAGACCAGGTGTCCTGTGATAATGCATTTTGGGGCGCTAGATTCCATGATTCCACTTTCTGACGTTGACAAAATCAGAGCGGCACATGCCGGTGTCGAAATTCATGTTTATGATGATGCCGACCACGGATTCAATTGCGATCAGCGCTCGAGCTACCAAAAAGCAGCAGCAAGTTTGGCGCTTGATCGCACGTTAGCCTTTTTTACTAACCACGTTGGTTAGGTATTTTGGGATCGCTGTTTATGGGTGAGTTATACTACTGGCTATCAATCGTGGAGGTTTTTTCAAATGCGTTTGTTAACCGCAGTAGTCGTGTTACTTGGAGCTTATACGTCTAATGTAGGTGCTGGGTTTTTGGAGATAGAGGATTTACAGGTTGGTGAAGGGATTGAGGTCGCAAACGGGGACCAGGTTACGGTTCACTATACAGGCTGGTTGATAGACGGAACTAAATTCGACAGCTCTCTTGATCGCGGTAAACCTTTTACATTTGAGCTTGGGGCCAGACAGGTTATCCAAGGCTGGGATCGCGGAGTGCGCGGCATGCAGGTTGGTGGCATTCGTAAGCTGACGATACCGCCCGAATTAGCGTACGGGGACCGCGCTGTTGGTGGTGGCTTGATCCCAGCTAATTCCACCCTTGTGTTTGAGGTTAAACTTTTGGAAATAACGCGTTGATGAAAGTTGGAATTCTGTCACGAAGACAAGGAACGTGAGTAGGTTGGAGAGTATGGCGGAGGACAGTGCTCTAGATACACCAGAAGTAATTGGCGTGATGGGTGGTACAGGTGTGGATCAGCTTGATGGGTTAACTAACGTTCGCCGACAAGCCGTTGATACACCGTTTGGTGCACCGTCGGCCCATCTAATGATTGGCACCCTTGGTAGGCAACGGATTTTGTTTCTCCCGCGCCATGGCGAGGGTCATCGAATCCCGCCCAGCGAGATCAATTTCCGCGCCAATATGTACGCATTGAAGGCAATGGGTTGTACGCAGTTAATTTCGATAAGTGCGGTTGGGTCTCTCAGGGAACATTTGGCGCCGGGTAGGTTTGTCTTGGTTGATCAGTTTATTGACCGGACCTATGCGCGTGCGAAGAGTTTTTTCGGGACAGGCCTGGTAGCCCATGTTTCCCTCGGTGATCCCGTGTGTCATCGCCTTGGAAGTCGGATAATGACTGCGGCGCAAGCTGCAGAAATTGAAATGGAAAAAGGTGGTACGTATCTGGTGATGGAGGGTCCACAATTTTCGACACGGGCTGAATCGGAACTTTACCGAAGTTGGGGATGTGATGTGATTGGGATGACCAATATGCCAGAAGCGAAACTCGCCCGAGAAGCGGAGATATGTTATGCCTCTGTTGCCATGGTCACGGATTATGATTGTTGGCATCCGCACCATGACGACGTAACGGTTGAGGCAATCGTAAAAGTGTTGATCGAAAATGCTGACAAGGCACGGGCGGTGGTGTCAGAAGTTGTCCCCGGGCTGTCGGCGGATTGTTTTCCATGCCCACATGGTTGTAGGACGGCCCTTGATAGCGCATTGGTTACCGCATCCGACGCCCGTGATGCCGATTCAATGTCCCGGCTGGACGCGATTCTTGCACGTAACGCCAACGTCTAATTGGTTTCTATCAAACGAGTCGCGCAGATTTTTATGCGAGGGTTGAGTAAAAGAAAAATTGAACTGAACTTGGTGGCGAAGAGGGCATGTTGCAGACGCCCATCTGGTCGGTAACGGTGGATAAGGTGCCGTCAATTGTTGTGAAAAACGGGGATAGTTGTCGTAGTTTAACCATATCGGTTGTTTGAGACACACCGGGGTGTGGATAATTTTGGGGATAATAGACATGTGTTGGGAAGACCTCGTTCTCAACTAACCTATTGTTTAATAGAATATTTCTGCCATCGTAAGGAACGGCTGCAGGGTTGGTTTCGCTCGTGGATGCTGGCTTCCTATTTCGCCGGGTAGGTTATTATCGGGGAGGTATTTTTATGAGTGATCAAGCTGATTTATTGCCAAAATCACCCATGCAGCACCCGATCGAGCCACAACATGCGACGGGTCTTCTGCCTTCTCAAGTGATCGGAGAAATGATCCGAAGCCATGAAATTTTGAGTGCAGAACAGATTTTGCATGCGCAAATACAACCTGCGAGCCTTGATCTCCGTCTTGACCGACTCGCATATAGGGTCCGTTCTAGTTTTTTGCCTGGTCCAGACCATACCGTTCGGGAAAAGCTCAAAGATTTGACGATGGGTGAGATTGATCTCGCCCGAGGAGCAATCTTGGAGAAGGAATGCGTTTATATTGTCCCCCTTAAGGAGGGACTCGCGTTGAGTAGCAGGATTGCAGCGGTTGCTAATCCAAAAAGTTCAATTGGCAGACTGGACATTTTCACACGTTTAATAACTGATAAAGCCACCGAGTTTGATCGTGTGCCTTCTGGCTACCAGGGTCCTCTTTATGCTGAGATATCGCCTCGAGCGTTCACGGTGGTGGTCCGAGAAGGTTCCTGTCTCAATCAGCTCCGGTTACGCCGTGGGACTCCTAACAGAAGCGATGCCTTTCTCCGTCGTCTCCATCAGCAATGGCGCTTGGTTGATCGTTCAGAGGAAGAAACCAACATCGAGAACGGGATTGCATTATCAGTAGACCTTCATAGCCATTCGAGCGAGGAGGTAGTTGGCTACAAAGCGCGGAAGCACACCGATGCAATTGATGTCGACCGGATAAATTATTATCAACCGCAACATTATTGGGAGCCAATATATTCTGTAGGAAGTGGAATAATCCTGAATCCAGGTGACTTTCATATTTTGGCATCTAAAGAGTTAGTTACCGTACCACCCGACCACGCCGCCGAAATGTTCCCGTATGATCCATTGGTTGGCGAGTTCCGAGTTCATTATGCTGGTTTTTTTGACCCCGGTTTCGGTTATCGTCAGGACGGCGAGAATGGCACTCGAGCCGTTCTCGAGGTTCGATCCCACGAAGTGCCTTTTATAATCGAGGATGGCCAGATTATCGGTCGACTTTGGTACGAGCGGCTAACTGGATTTCCTGAGCGGCTTTATGGTGCCGACATCGGTTCTTCTTATCAGGAACAGGGGCTGCAATTAAGTAAACAGTTCAAGCGGTCCTAATAGAAAGCGAGTTCGTGCCATTTGGGAGTGGTCGGGGCGACTGGATTCGAACCAGCGACTTCCACCTCCCGAAGATGGCGCTCTACCAGGCTGAGCTACGCCCCGACAATCCATCCGGTCACATTGACCAGTGAAGTGGCCCACATACTTTGACGACATGAAGTCTGTTGTTTGGGTCAGACTCGAACATTTTCTCGTCTTAAAGTGCGCCAGGCGAGCGCGGCGGCCCTTATACTGCCAAGTTTGGAGGAGAGCAAGGCTCGGTGGCCAGCTTAACCCGCTGTTCACCGTGAATGATAAAAACATAATTTAAGGGAATTTATTTTTATAATGCTCGGAGGTGATGCTTTAAGTTGATCAGTACGCGCGGTTTGCGCAGAACTTCGCGGCTTCACTTAGAGCTTGTCGCTCATGGGTATCTGGAAAATCATCTAATCCCTTGCATGCGGCAGACGCGTATTCTCGGGCGCGGCTTCTAACGTCATTGAGCACCTCGTATTTTTCCATCAAACTTATGGCGCAAGCCAGATCTCCTTCGCGCAATTCTTGCCTCTCGATCGTTCTTTTCCAGAATGAACGGTCCTGTTGAGTGCCTCGGACATAGGCCAAAAGAACCGGAAGTGTTACTTTACCCTCACGAAAGTCATCCCCTATTTGTTTGCCTATAGCTGAGTCAGATGCGGCATAATCAATTGTATCGTCAACTAACTGAAAACTGATTCCAAAGTTTAGGCCAAAGGTGGCAAGGGACTGTGCAGTCTTGGCTGGTTGGTTGGAGACAACTGCGCCCACTTCGCAGGCGGCGGCGAAAAGTTTAGCGGTCTTTGCGGTAATCACGGCTAAACAGTCTTGCTCGGTGGTACGAAGATCATTGGAGTTTGCCAACTGTTGTACCTCGCCTTCGGCGATCACCGCGGAGGCCGCGGAGAGAATTTCTAGCACTCGCAATGAGCCATCCTCAACCATGATCTGAAAGGCCCTGCTAAACAGAAAGTCACCCACAAGAACGCTTGCCTGGTTGCCCCACACGGCGTTCGCTGACTCGATTCCCCGGCGCAGTGAACTATCGTCAACCACATCATCGTGAAGGAGCGTAGCGGTGTGGATAAATTCAACACATGCTGCAAGTGGGATGTGGCGCGTCCCCTGATAGCCGCAAAGTCGAGAACACAGGAGCGTCAATACCGGGCGTAACCGCTTTCCACCAGAGGAGATGAGGTGGCCGGCTAATTGTGGGATCATGGTGACGCGACTTTGCATCCTGTCGACGATCGCATGGTTAACCGCGAGCAAGTCGTCTTTGACAAGATTTTGTAGCGTGTCGAGCGCATTATCGGTCGACAAGAGGTGCTCGTCGTTGTGATTATGGGCAGCTATTGCCACGATGCCCGTCCCTGGCTGCTTGCAAAGGGTTTTTCTGCCGCTGGCGGGCCCAATGCTTGACGGAGCCCGTCCACTAGGGTGAGCATAGAAGCCGCCCTCGCGGTGGGTCAAGGTCTATAGAGCAAGAAATGGTTCCGTTGTTCACCCAAGCTTGGTGAAGGTTGATTATGAAAGAGCTTCTACGGTCCAACGATCTTGTTGAGATTTCATGGGTGATGGCGTTGCTTTCAGATGCGCACATTCCTGCTCGGATTCTAGACTCGAATTCAAGTGTAATTGAGGGGTCAATTGGCGCCATTCCCAGACGGATTGTCGTCGATGATGAGAATCTAGTTGAGGCGCGCCGGATGCTTATTGAAGCTGGTGAAGCGCACATTCTAAAGTCGTGATCGAGATATAGTTTGAGATTTTTGTGGCGCGTCTGTTTGGGTCACAAGTGCTGCTAGGTTAGCGGTTAGGTTGGTCAGATGTTTAGCAACCACATGAATCACAATTCCCTCACGTTGTAACTCACCTTCGACACCAAGAAGTTTGGCGCTAAGTACAGTCTGTCTATAGCGCTCGAAGATTGCCGGCCATACAATAATATTGGCAACTCCGGTTTCGTCTTCGAGAGTAGCAAAGATCACGCCCTTGGCGGTGCTAGGACGTTGCCGAACCAAGACCAGGCCAGCTACCTTCACACGCTGGCCGGATGGCATTCGGCTTAGACAATGGTTCTGCGTTAGGCCAAATGGTGAGAGCTCGGTGCGTAACAGAGCAAGCGGATGGTGTTTCAGCGATAGGCGTAGCGTTTTGTAATCCTCAATAACTTCTTCTCCAAGCGCCATATCAGGTAACGAAACTTGTACTTTGGGTTTAAACATGTAGATGCCGTGCCTTGCTTCGGCAGCGTCGAATAATGGTGGCAGTGGCGCATTTAGACCTCTGATTTCCCAAAGAGCGGCTCGTCGGCTGAGGCCAATTGAGACGAATGCATCAGCGCGTGCAAGTTGCTCCAGCGATGCTACGCTGAGCTCGGCACGTCGCCACAGGTTGTGTATGCTGTCATAACCACGTCTGCGCGCAACCACCAAGCGTTCGGCTTCGGGTTGCCTGAATTGTTTGATCTGGCGGAAACCCAAGCGCAAGGCAAACGGTTTGGTATTCTCATTGGATCCAATGTCAGCTGCATCCACTCTACCGATTCCGATGGTTTCTAAAGTGCAATCCCATAAACTATGATTGATGTCGGGTGGTCGAACCTTAACACCATGATTTTGGGCATCTTTCACAATCTGAGCAGGCGCATAAAAGCCCATCGGTTGGCTGTTCAATAGCGCTGTTGCAAATGCGGCTGGGTAATGGCATTTAAGCCACGCTGAGACGTAGACTAGCAAGGCAAAGCTCGCAGCATGCGATTCCGGAAAGCCGTATTCGCCAAAGCCCTCGATCTGTTCAAAGCAGCGTTCAGCAAAATCGCGATCATAGCCACGAATGGTCATGCCCGTGATCATCTTGTTTCGGAAACTATGAATGACACCGGTCTTACGGAAGGTTGCCATGGCGCGGCGTAACGCATCAGCTTCTTCTGGTGTAAACCCGGCGGCGACCACAGCGATTCTCATCGCCTGTTCTTGGAACAAGGGTATACCAAGCGTTTTACCGAGCACTTGGCGAAGTTCTTCCGATGGATAGGTGACCGGTTCCTCGCCATTTCTCCGACGCAGATAAGGGTGAACCATATCACCTTGGATTGGTCCTGGCCGAACGATTGCGACCTCAATTACTAGATCATAAAATTCGCGTGGTTTGAGACGTGGTAACATCGACATCTGAGCTCGGCTTTCAACTTGGAAAACGCCAATCGAATCAGCTTGGCAGAGCATGTCGTAGACGTCGTTGTCGTTGTCAGGAACCTTGGCCAAGGTCAATTGGCGATCGTAATGACGATCGAGTAGGACAAGGCTCTTTCGTAAGCAGGTCAATATGCCGAGGCCGAGTATGTCGACCTTGAGAATCCCGAGCGCGTCGATATCGTCTTTGTCCCACTCGATCACCGTACGATCAGCCATTGCTGCATTTTCGATCGGCACCATCTCGGACAGTTTGTCCTGTGTGATTACGAATCCTCCGACGTGTTGAGATAGGTGCCGCGGAAAACCGATCACTTCACGGGCCAGATTGAGTGTGAGTCGCAGCCGCCGATCGGCTGGATCGAGACCTATCTCACGCACGTCTTTGTCAGTGACTGCATGTGTGCTCCAACCCCAGACGGTTTTAGTAAGAATGCCGACCATGTCGAGCGATAGTCCAAGTGCCTTGCCGACCTCACGGATTGCGCTGCGTGCCCGATAACAGGTGACGGCAGCGGTCATACCAACTCGATCACGGCCATATTTGGTGTAGATATATTGGATCACTTCCTCCCGCCGCTCATGTTCAAAGTCGACATCGATATCAGGTGGTTCATTACGTGCGGCGCTGACGAAGCGTTCGAACAGAAGGTCAATCTGGCTGGGGTCGACAGCTGTGATTCCCAGGCAGTAACACACTGACGAATTAGCAGCTGAGCCGCGACCTTGGCATAAAATGTTCTGGGATTTGGCAAACTGAACAATATCGTGAACGGTCAGAAAATAAGGCGCGTAGCCGAGTTGCTCGATAAGTTCGAGTTCTCGATCAATTTGTTGGCGCACCTTGTCAGGTATGTTATCGGAATAGCGTTCGCAAGCGCCTTGATGAGCAAGGTGAGCAAGATGGACATGTGGAGGAATGTTGTCCGGAACTAGCTCTTCAGGATATTGATGTTGCAACTCATCTAAAGAAAATGTGCATGCATCGGCAATTTCAACGGTGTGTGCAATTGCTTCAGGATAAGACTCGAACAGCCTTGCCATTTCTTCCGGTGACTTCAAATGCTGTTCTGCGTTGGCAGTGAGCCTGAACCCAGCCTGATCGATTGTGCAGGATTCACGAATGCAGGTGAGAACGTCTTGGAGCGTACGTCTCTCAGGAATGTGATAGTGAACGTCGTTAGTTGCTACCAGCGGTACGCAGGCGAGATCAGCAATTTCCGCAAAGTAGGCGATATTGTAAGAATCATCGCCGCGATAACTATGGTTTGCAGCGAGATAGCAGCGCCCGGGTGCACATTTGGTTAGGCTTTTAAGGTGATCCACAAAAGCCGAATTAGCTTTTGCTGGTGGTAAGACAATCAGGATTTGGTCAGTGTGATGCTCGACGAGGTCGGCATGGTGGAGTTCACATTGACCTTTGGTTGTACGTCGCTTGCCACGCGTCAACAATGCTGCAAGCTGGCCATATGCCACACGGTTAGTGGGCAGGCACAAGAGACTCGGACCGTCGATGAAATCAAGTCGAGCGCCGATCAATAGCTTGATGCTAAGCGACTTTGCTGTGGTATGGGCGCGTACCACTCCGGCCAGCGAATTATGGTCGGTGATTGCGATCGCTTGTTGACCAATCGCTGCTGCGGTTGCAACTAGTTCATGTGGGTGCGAGGCACCGCGCAGGAAGGTAAAATTACTGGTGACCTGAAGTTCTGCATAAGCCGTCATTCTTAGTCCAGCCGAAATTCAGTACCACCAATATTTGATTGCATTTCATGCAAACAAGCCATGCAACCACCATTGTGGATCGATGCTATCACGGTACAATCCTTCGCGGTAAAGCCAAAAACGTGCGCCCTCCATGTCCTCGACCCGATAATAATCGCGCGTCCAGCTGTCATCGCGCCACCATTCACCCGTAATTCTTTCTGGACCAGTAGCGTGCGCGACATGATGAGTTCGTTTTTGCCACCGAAATAGAATTGGTGGGTTGTCAGGGATCATTGCTACCACCTCGATCGGTATGGGTGGTGTGAACAGGTGAAGCGGGCGTGGTTGACTGATGGGCCACGATGTTAACGAGTATGAGGTGATGGATGTGCAAATCTGTACTGCGCGTTCAGGTACATAACTTTGATAGGGGGTGAACCGAACCACAGCATCATTAGAAAGGCGGTTGGTTAGACGATCCGCAAGATCTGCAAGCGCATGCTTATTGTTGCTATTGCTGCTGTGCGCTTTGATAGCGGTTAGCGTCTGTTGTGTTGGTTCCGACCGTTCGGTAACAGTCGCCACCAGCGTTATTACCTCGATACCGCTGCCGTCTTCTAGGCAGAAGCTGAGCGACTTTAAATGTTCGGCAAACAGAACCGCGAGCGGTTTTGGCTCCTGAATCTTGCGATTGGTACCGATCTTGATCCGACGAACTGTGCCATCAACCCGAAATAGGCTCAATACTGCCTGCCGAACACCTTGCCCGTGTTTTTTGAGCAGTTGGCATAATTTCACTAATAAGTGATCAAGAGTGTGTGTAAGCGAGACAGTGACAATGACCGGTTCAGCGAACACGTGCCGAACGATAAATGCAGGTATCAGCCTGCGTGGTGAAATCGACTCTGGTACTGTACCCAGAGCTTGATCAAGACGTGCCAAGAGCTCGCAACCAAAACGTTCAGTGATGCTAGCGCGTGGTAATGCAAGCACATCGCCAATGCAGCGCAGACCCATAAGTTCGAGGCTTTTTACTGTCGCTGCTTTTAGTCGTAGCGCGGCAATTGGAAGGGGTGTGAGCCAGGCTCTGTTTTTGCTTGGTGGGATTCTGTTGGTGGTGGTGAAGTGTGCCATTGCCCAAGCTGCTCCGGCGGTATCGGCTACGGCTACACGTGCAGTGATGTTGAATCTGACCAGCCCTTGGCAAAGGCGTTCTAGCAGCGTTTCCTCATTGCCAAATAAATCCGAACAGCCGGAGATGTCGAGCCATAGGCCATCGGTCCCGTTGATTGCTACCCAAGGTGTGAAGCGAGTTGCCCAATCAGCCAGTTTGGCTAAGGCCTGGGCGTCGGCGGCAGGATTTTCAGTGGCAACTCTGAGCGCTGGCACTAA
>JYMV01043835.1_pt1 | contig 12303 bp, 6 predicted proteins | sample 338911 | NCBI WGS metagenome assembly JYMV01 (sample SAMN03354496, study PRJNA234377) | hydrothermal vent metagenome | biome: Deep sea; feature: Hydrothermal plumes at the Eastern Lau Spreading Center, Western Pacific Ocean; material: Seawater | place: Tonga | collected 2009 | depth 2000 m m | reverse complement strand
AGGAAATGGAAAAGAAGATCGAGCAATTGGAAGACGACCTGAATTTTATTGTCGCGACCAATATGGGCGGGGTAATGGAGAATAGCACAGGGTGGACTTTGATAGACTATTTCTGGGGAGAGGGTACCACTGAGGCGATGGCACATTCCAGTTGCTTCAGGGTAAAAGGCTTGTCAATATATGGGACATCGGTTTCATCAAAATAGCGTAGGGCTTCCTGGTTGATAATATCTCCGGTCATGACCAGGATATTATTCAGCAGGTCGAGGTGTTTTTCTTTGATAAGATTATACAGCTTAAATCCCGTTATTTCCGGCATTTTTAAATCGGTCAGAATCAAATCATACTGTTATGACGAATTAAATTCCAGGCCGCCTCCCCATCCATCGCGGTATCCACATCGTGACCAAGACGAACCAGGGCTGTACGCAGATAGGCGCCGATTTCCTGCTCGTCATCGACCACCAGGATTTTCTTGGGGCTGATCTCAGGATGAGCTGATTCTGCGTGGGCATTGGATTCCGACATGACCTCTTCTGTCTGAACAGGCATCTCAATTCGAAAGATGGCGCCTTGATTGGGTGAACTCTCTACCCAAAGACGACCGTCATATTCTTGAATAATACCATAAGAGATGCACAAACCAAGTCCTGTGCCCTCACCTGCCTTTTTTGTGGTGTAAAATGGATCGAAAATCTTAGATATATGAGATGAGGCTATGCCGGAGCCACTATCTTGAATCGCATGGTGAATATATGGATCATTATCTTTTCCTATTTCTGATGTTGTGATCCATATCGTGCCGTGAGAATACCCTTTGCGGATGGTCTGCTCTGAATTGGTTATAATGTTCAACAGCACCTGACGGAGCTGATTCGGATCTCCAAAAGTAGAGGGGAGATGGGCATCGTAATCCTCTATAACCTTAATATTGCTGGCCCTGAAATGGTATGTCCGTATTCGAATGATATCATTCAATAAATGATTGAGGTTAACTCTTTCTCGAACCGGTTTTTCTTTTCTGGCAAAGGCCAGCAGATTTCGAACGATTCCAACCATACGGCGGGATTCCTGGGCAATACGATTTGAATTTTCCAGGGTTTGAACCATCGTGACCCCGCATGATCTCCAGATCCGTATACCCGATGACCCGGGAAGACACATGAACGGGCACACACAGTTCAGAACGTGTATCCTCAATTTTTCCAAAGGGTTGTTTGACGAACCGATTCGGTCCTGGGGAGTTGGTCAGGTGGGGTGTGGCACTCTGGAATACATCCCCCAGCACCCCTTGATCGTTGGGCTGTTCAAAAACCGGCAATCCACCGACTTTATATGGATCGGAAAGACCTTTTAAGATCAGCACGGGTCACACCGGGTCACACAGAAAAAGCGCAACGACAGAATAAGCAAAATGCTGATGGATCAGATCAGCAACCATACAAGATAATTCCGGCACGGTGAGAACCCAGGTGATTTTTCTGCCCATATCACTGACCAGAGAAAGATATTCGGTTTTCTTTCTCTCAAGGTTCAACTGGCACGATTTCTCATGAGCGATATTAATTTGTGAAGCTAAAAACTCGAAAACAAGTCGATCATAATTATCAAAAGCATCAGAATGTTCGCTCTGTATATAAACAGCTCCAACGGTTCGTTCTGACTGTTTTATCGGAACCATCATTGAGGATTGCGTACTGGAAAATGAGGGGATGCCTATAAGCTCACCACCGGAATCACCTGCCAACACGCCTTGTTCTATCGCCCAGACGACGATATCTCCGCCGGTTTCCGCCCCCATAAACCACTATTAATATAAGTACGGATTGGATCGCTTTTCTGTACCGATCGTTGACGCGGGGCCATGCCCGGGATAGACAATAGTCGTATCATCTAATACGATCAGTTTTTCATGGATCGATTGTAGTAGAAGGTTCGAATCTCCACCAGGTAGGTCTGTACGGCCGATGCTACCGGCAAATAATGTATCTCCGGCAAATACATGTGACGGTGCACCCGTTATCAGAAAGGAAACCCCACCCGGACTATGCCCCGGCGTTGAGATAACGGAGATCGATATGCTGCCGAAGTCTATGGTATCATTCTCCTCAAAATAACGATCTACAGGCACCGGCGGTTCAGCCATGATACCAAAATGGGCAGCCAGTGTTTCAACGTGATCATAGATATATGCATCATCTTGATGCATATAGATCGGGATGTTTAATGCGTCTACAACTGGACGGACAGCCATGATATGATCAAAATGAGCGTGGGTTAGTAAAATGGCTTGAATAATCAGATTATGTTGATCAATTTGTTCCAGAATTATGGTGGATTCATCTCCCGGATCTATGACAACCGCTTCTCTGGTTTCAGAATCTGCAACCAGATAACAGTTTGATTGTAAAGCACCTACCGGAATAGTAACAACAAGCATTTTATTGGCGTGTTATTAAAGAATAAAATATGATTTATTCAAAATGTATGGATTATACTTAACAATATATTTTCCATCTGATCTTAAGTATCATAGATTCATGTGTCAATAGTTAAATTTTTGTATATTCTGTTGACTTTTTTAATTTCATTTTTAATAGTATCACATTCCAGATTGAAAACAGATGTTATTAAAAAATGGAGTTGTGTATGGCCCATCGCTACTTATGATATATATTGTAAAATTATGTTTTACCATACGTTACAGCATTTATGACAACAGATAATTTGATCAAAAAAAATGTTGAGTCGGACACCGTCCATACCGGGGCGATCACTTTACGATCTCTCCTCCTGGGGCTGACCAGCGTCTTATTAATCTCTTTCCTCGTACCTTTTTTCCAATATACGATGGCCTCGTCCATGTTAGGCGCTGATCATTTTCATATCAGCGCCCTTTTCCTTGCCTTTTTTTATGTGATCATATTCAACGTCATCCTGGCACGAAGGAAAAAATCATGGGCGTTAACCCCACAGGAATTTATCATTCCCCTGGCCATGGGCATGGCGGCCTCAGGGCTAACAACCAACGGGATGGGCGCCCCCTTTATCTCTACGCTTATGGCGCCTCATTTACTGGCTACCCCAGAAAATCAATGGGCGGAATATTTTTATCCCCATCTTGAACCCTGGGCTACCGTCACTAATCAGGGGAATGCTCTAACCTGGTTTGTCGACGGCATTCCTCCTGGTGAAGCCATTCCCTGGGTTGTATGGGGTATTCCACTTTTCTGGTGGCTGACTTTCATTATTCCGATCATTTTTATGGGGTTATGTCTGGTCGTGGTCTTACGCAGACAGTGGGTAGAACACGAGAAACTGGTATTCCCCATTATGCAGATTCCCCTCGCCATCACCAGAGGAATGGATTCACCAAGTAGAATTCCGGTAATATTAACGGAAAAAGGGTTCTGGATCGGTTTTTCCATTCCTTTTTCGGTTATGATGTATAATATGATCGGATATTTTACACCGGTGATTCCCCAGTTTCCATATTTCGGGTCGGCGCCGCCGATTGTTTTTGGTGAAGGATTTCCACCGCTTGAAATCAACTTTCGCCCTGCTATTCTTGGTATTTCCTATTTTGTAAACCTGGATGTCCTGGCCGGTTTCTGGGTGTTTTACTTGATCGGTATTATTCAGGTGGGCATCGCCAATCGAATCGGTTATGATATTCCAGGTCGAGATAACTATACCTCCAGTCATCCTATGCTCGACTGGCAGAACATGGGCGCCTTCATTGTATTTGTAGCCTGGGGACTATGGCGGGCGCGGTTTCATATAAGAGATGTCGTGGCCAAAGCTATCGGACGCCGGCCGGATATCGACGACTCTGATGAAATGCTGCCCTATCGTGTGGCTGTTTTCGGATTCCTGGGTGGTTTTGCCTATACCGTCGTATGGCTTAAGCAATTGGGGATGAGTGTGCCGATCGCCATCTTCCTTATGGCCAGTGTCTTCATTATATATATAGGTATCTCCCGTATCATTGCGGAGGCTGGATTGCCTTTTGTACGATCTCCGATGACGGCGCAGGTTCTGGTCTATTATTCTATTGGGTCTATCAATTTATCTATGCCGACGATGACGGCTCTCGCCCAGACCTATGGCCCGGTGAGTGAGATCAAGTCCACATTTATGCCCGCATTTATGCAGGTCGGCAAATTATCGGAGATAGGCGCCCGATGGCATCGAGGATTGGGGTGGTCTATCCTGGCTTCAGCGGTAATCGGCGTCGTTATTTCCTTAATTTGGACCATCTACCTGGGATTCGATCAGGGCACCCGCCAATTTACCAACGGCTGGTGGTTCGGGCGAATCGGGTCTACCATCCCGTATAATGAGACCCTGACAAAAATACGAAACCCCTTTGGCCCTGACCCCGCCCGATTAATGTTCGCTGTGGTGGGTGGCGCACTCATGTTTCTCTTCATGAACTTACGTGCCCGATTACCCGGATGGCCCTTACATCCTCTGGGGTTTTTTCTGTCCTACTCCTGGCCGGCACGGGCGATTGTCTCCTCGATGTTCGTATGCTGGATCATTAAAAGTATAATGATGTGGGTGGGAGGCATTGAGTTATATAGAAAAGGCCAACCATTTTTCCTGGGGCTTATCATCGGCGTAGCAACAGGCGTAGTTATATCTATGATGGTGGATTATATCTGGTTCCCTCATGCGGGCCATCATATTTATGGGATAGATTAGAACGGCAGTAAGCAGTAGGCGGTAGGCGGAAAAATTGGTGATTGGGCAGGTGGGCCAACAAGTCTTTTCAATCATAATTCATCATTCGGCATTTCTTATGATCCATCGTGTGTTTGGTTATTTCTTCTTATTTCTGGGTATCGCGCTTTTCGTGGCGGTCGCTTTTCTTGGTCCAGGTTGGGTAACCGAACATGTGATCTTGAAATTTGTTTCGCTCCCTCAAGATGTTCCGCCGCCCCGATTGGGTGTGGCACCCGTTTCACAGGATGAAATCGCCACACTTATTACGGATGAATCCGTCCAATCTCATCTGGACGCTCTGACCGCTTTTCCTTCACGGGTTGTCGGCTATCCCGGTAATCGGGCGGCCATGGAATATGTAACGGAATCCTTCAGAACCCAGGGCCTTTCCGATGTGCGGATTGACACCTTCACCGTGGTATCCCCCATCGACCATGGCTTTACCCTCACGATTCACGATAGTGTCGACATCGATATCCCCATTTACCAACTCTGGCCGAATTTAATTCGATTGAATTCGTTTCCTGACGGTATCACAGGCCGCCTCCTGTATGGTCGTCGGGGTGATTTCCATGCGTTTAATGGGCAACAGGTGAACGGCAGTATTGTTTTGAGTGATTTCGATAGTAGAGATCAATTCCTCAATGCCCGTATGCTGGGCGCCCAGGCGATTTTATTTTTTGATAATGCACCGGGTGCCGTCTCCAATAATCAAGCCCATCGAAAAATACTCGATGTTCCGGCGAACGTCCCTCGATTCTGGGTAGATGGTGATCATGCAAAAGAAGTACTGGAAAAAGCGCGTACAGGTCTTGTTGATGTAACCATTAAAGGTCGGATGACCTGGGAACGAGCTGAAACCTGGAATATCATGGGTTGGATTCCGGGCGTAGACGAAATCATACCGGGCCAAGCGGAGGACAGCCCAAAGCTTTGGAAAGATCGGGTGGTGGTCTTATCTGCCTTCTATGATGCGATGTCTGTTGTGCCCGCCCGCGCGCCAGGGGCTGAAGGCGCGGGGAATATGGCGGCTCTATTAGAGTTCATTAAAGTATTACGGAAACACCCGCCCAAATATTCGGTGTTATTTCTTGCCACATCCGCACATTTTCATGGGCTACAGGGAATCAATAACTTTCTTGACCGGCACAACAGGGATGAAAAATTCTTTCTCGAACGTATTTCCGATGAAGATCGAATACCATTTACCTTTTTCCTTGGTCTGGATTTGTCCTCCCAGATGGATCAAGTAGGCTTATTCAGTTACGGCGATCTTATTTTTTTTGGTCCCAATTTGAAGAATCTATTCAGTCCTTACGCGGATAGATTTATCAATTACGCGCGCAATGCGGGCCTTTACAATGATATTGAAAGTCTGAGTCCCTATCTCAACACCCTGGTTCCCTCTACGAGATCTCCCGACAGTTATATTCCCGCCCGTCCCGCGTTCGACCATGAGATGGTCACATTTGCTGGGTTGCACGGTCTGACCTTTGCGACACCGAATGACAATCGGATGCTTCTTGACACACCCCATGATTATCCGGAAAATATAAACCTGCCCAACCTGGTCAAACAAATCAGGACCATCGGGAATTTAATTCCATCCATGCTATCGGATCCTGTGGCCTTTGATGTAGATGAGGCCATTCGATTACGAGATGACGGCCGTGATATAGAAGGACGCGTGCTGGAATTCGACCGAACCAAGGATTTCTTCAAGCCCAATACGCCGGTTCCGGACGCACTCGTAGTGTATGAACCCGGATATCAAAGTCATAGCGGAGTCCGGGGATTTATGGTTACCCAGGCCGATTCTATGGGCTATTTCCGTTTTTCCATGGTTCGGGAAACAATTGGCGCCGTCAAGGTGCGCAGTTATGGGCTTGATCAGACCGGAAAAATTATATATGCCCCAGATTTAGGTGAAGAGGGGAATGCGACGTTCCCATTGGATGTCCCTAATTCTGCGAAGGTTAATAATACCATACAGGTTTTATTTCCCAGTGAAGAACTCAACCTGTTCGATATCGTTGATCCCGGCACGTTTGTGGCGCTGGACAATTTGACTGTTCTTGGTGAAGATAATAGCCCGTTAAGAAAATACGGGGCCGCATTCGTCGAAAATCAAAGCCTTTTCGGCAACTGGATGACCAATGCCGCCGTCATCTTTTCTAAACCTGAGGATCACCCTAAAATATTCATGAGTACAGGGCCACGCGGTGTAAAATATCTTCTAACCAATACCCCCGAAGAATGGCTTGATACCCCGCCCAAAGACATTTCCGATGACATCATGGCAGAAGCACGAGGCAAAGGATTTTCTGCGGGTCAGAATATCATCTTACATCCATTTTATCAAAGCGCATTGGATTTATGGGCATTGAACGGCGCTCGCCTGGAGAATTTACAGCAAAATGGGGTCACGTCCGCCCGGGCTTCTATATTGCACCAGAAGAGTACCGAGGCGCTCAAGGAGGCCAGAGAGGCGCGTGAGGCCTTACAATATGATGTCTTTGCGGCAAAATCTCGGGAAGCCTGGGGGTATGAGGCACGGGCCTATCCGGATGTTCGATATGCGGCGGATGATACCGTGGACGGCATTGTATTTTATTTTATGCTGCTTATCCCTTTCTGTTTATTTATAGAACGTCTTTTCTTCGGTTCACCGGATGTTCGAAAACAACTGATGGTCATTGGTATTATTTTTACCGTGGTGTTTCTGATGCTTCAAACCGTACATCCCGCCTTCCAGCTCAGCCTGACGCCTTACATGGTTTTTCTGGCCTTTGTTATGCTGGCCCTCTCCTTAATGATCATCGCTTTGATCGTTACCCGATTCGACGGTGAAATGAAATCGATGACACGCTCTACAACCGGACTTCATGAAATGGATATCGGTCGCTTGAGCGCCACGGCGGTAGCGATCTCACTCGGCATTTCAAATCTTAAAAAACGTAAGCTGCGTACCGCACTTACAGCCATCACGCTGACGTTACTCACCTTTACCGTCCTCTCCTTCACCTCGTTTAAAACAGGGATTCAATTTTATACAATTGAGCGAGATAATCCTCCTCCATACCAGGGGGCGCTTTTAAGGAATCTCACCTGGAATTCACTACCGACATCTTTCCTGCCATATATTCAGAATGCGTTCGGAGATAAGGCAAAAGTGGTGCCCAGATCCTGGTATCGGCCCGAAGATCTGACCAGTCCATTTATCGATCTGAGGCTTGCTGGAGGAGAAAATGCCACCACAATTCAAGGCATACTCGGATTGCACGTGGATGAACCTCAGATATCAGGTCTGGATAAATATCTGCTGCCGGGGGGGCGTTGGTTCGAACCCGAAGAACGGATGGTTTGCCTGCTGCCGAGTTATCTGGCAGAGCGGTTGAATGTTTCAGAGGAGGATGTCGGGCATGCCGTTATAGAATTATTGGGGACCCGGTATACGGTCATCGGCCTGCTTGACTCGGAGCAGTTGGATATCTACCGGGATATGGATGATGAAAGCCTTATGCCCGCTCTATTTCAAATGACGCGCACCATGACTCAGATGGACGAAGAAGTGTTTATGTCGACCATTCAGGCGGCAGAGCATGTGATATCGAACAATATTTTGATTTTACCGTACCGTCAAACACTTGATATCAATGGGTCCACGCGATCTATAGCTATCTCCGGATTTGGAGATGAAACGGTCCTGAAATCAGCGGTAGAAGCGTTCATGTCACGTGTGATGCTCGCCATGTTTGTCGGGGTCGATGATCAGGTTAAGGTGTATAGTTCTCTCGGGACGACCTCTATATCGGGCATTGCGAATTTAATCATCCCCATTCTGATCGCCGCCTTTCTGGTACTCAACACTATGATGGGTGCCGTATATGAACGATTCCGGGAAATCGGCGTATATAGTGCGGTTGGCCTGGCGCCAAATCATGTGGCGGCCTTATTCATTGCAGAAGCCTCTGTTTTTGCCACGATCGGCGCCGTGATGGGCTATCTTGTAGGCCAGTTCATTACCCTGGGACTATCCTATTTCGATTTGCTTGGTGGCATGTCGATTAATTATTCTTCTCTATCGGCTGTCTATTCAACGATAGTCGTCATGGCCGTTGTGCTGTTGTCCACGCTCTATCCAGCTAAAAAAGCGGCCGATATGACGGTAGAAGATGTGAATCGAAGATGGAAACCACCTGTTCCCGAAGGGGATGCATGGCGTTTTGAATTTCCATTTACCGTCTCAGCAGTCGAGGCTTTACCACTTTCCAACTATTTAACACATATTTTTAAAACCCACGAAGATAGTTCAGCAGAAGATTTTGTAGCGGAGAATTCGTTCCTTTCCTCTGTTAGTGGAGAACACCTCGAGACGTATCAGGTTAACGCCACGGTATGGCTGGCTCCCTATGATCTGGCGATCAGTCAGGATGTTTGTCTGGAAATCGAGCAGATCCCCGATGAGCACCTCTATCGGATCATAGTCAGTATTAATCGACGCAGCGGGGATTGGTCACAGTGGCAGACGATTAATCGGCGGTTTTTCACCGTGCTGCGCAAACGCTTCCTGGTATGGCGTACACTGGCGGAGTCGATTAAGGCGCAATATCAGGAAAATAGGCAGGTGTAGAGAGTGGTGGAATTGGTGAGTTGGTGAATTGGTGAGTTAGCCAAAAATTGAAAAGGGTTTAGACGATGTATGATCTTATCATCAAAGGTGGGCATGTTATTGATCCGGCCAATGATATCGACGACGATATGGATGTCGCTGTAGTGGGCGACCGTATTGCCGCTGTGGACAGGGATATTCCGTCGGAAAAGGCCGGGAAAGTCGCCAATGTGGACGGTTATTATGTCACGCCCGGGTTGATAGATATACATTTACATGCGTATGGGGGATACAAGGGGTGGATGTTTCCTGATGAGCATGTACTCCCCCACGGAGTGACTACCGTGGTGGATACAGGTGGGGCAGGGTGGAAGAAATTCGAGCATTTCAGGGAAACGATCATCGCCGATTCCAGAACCCGGGTATTAGCCCTGATTAACATTGTAGGTGCAGGCATGGAAGGGGCTGTAGAACAGGATACCTCCGAAATGGATCCGATCCCGTGTGCCGCAATGATCAGCAAATACCCCGAGCATGTCATAGGATCTAAGACAGCGCACTTCGGTGGACCGGGTTGGGAGGCTGTAGACGGCGCCATTGAAGCGGCACGGAGAAGCGGGACCATCGCCATGATGGATTTCGCCCCTAAACCGACGAGGAGCTATCGGGATCTTCTGTTGGATAAAATGAGTCCTGGTGATATACACACACATATGTATGCCCAGCATATCCCATTACTGGATGAGAACAAGCAGGTCAATGACTATGTCAACGAAGCGAGAGATAAAGGCATCATTTTCGATCTGGGGCACGGTGGGGGCAGCTTCTGGTTTCGAATTGCAATTCCCTCCATTGAGCAGGGGTTCTTACCGGACACTATCAGCACCGATCTACATAAAAACAGCGCGTTGATTCCAAATGCGAATATGACCACCACCATGTCGAAATGCTTGAATATGGGCATGCCATTGCCGGATGTCATCATGCGCTCAACTTCTAATCCCGCCCGGATAATACGTAGAGCGGAACTGGGTACCTTACGTGTCGGCGCCGAGGCGGATATTGCGGTGCTCGATTTACAATACGGTGATTTCGGTTTCGTTGATTCCGGCCATGCCAGGATGGGTGGAGATAAACGTTTGCAATGTATGTTTACGGTCAGAGCAGGGCAGGTTGTTTGGGATCTGAATGGATTAACCCGTCCTGAATGGAATACAATAGATGAATACCGCCGGGCGGAGTGAGCGGGAGTGTAGAGGCCAGATTTTTTCATCTGGAGTAAGTATATTTTATGAGCGAAACCAAAGAACAAAGCAGTGACGATTTGCACGAAGACCCGTCCAATCAGGATGAGCAGTGGAAGATCGTTTCAGATGACATGCCTTATGAGGATGGGTTTAATACTCGAACCATCTGGGCGGCATTTTTCGTCGGTCTCTTGATGCTGCCCGGCGCCATCTATCTTGAGCTGGTTACAGGCAAAAGTTTTGCCGGCGCTGCGGAATGGGTCACCATCATCATGTTCATCGAAATAAGTAAACGGCTGTTTATCAAGCTCAAACCCCAGGAGACGATCATCCTTTACTGGCTGGCTGCGGGTTTGGCAGCAACCGGATTAGGCGCCAGTGGGATGTCTGCAGGTTCAGCTGTTCACGGGTCGCCATTTGCCAAGATGATCTGGTTTCAATATCTCATGCAAGCGCCTCAAGCAGATGGTATCGCTCAATTCATTCCCGATTGGGTGGCCCCCATACGCGGGTCGGAATCCCTGATCAGTCGCACGTTGTTTTCTATGGATTGGTTTAAACCCATCGTCCTGGCGATCCTTGTCGCCATGCTGGGTCTGGTGAATTCCTTGTCCTTGGGATATGTCCTGTTTCGCGTGACGGCGGATGTGGAACGTTTACCCTTTCCCCTGGCCCCTGTCCAGGCTGCAGGCGCCACTGCGCTGGCTGATTCTTCAGCGGGTGAAGAAACCTGGCGATGGCGTATGTTCACGGTAGGCGCGATGATCGGTCTGGGATGGGGGGTATTGTATATTGTGATCCCCACGGTATCCGGCGTCATTTTAACCAAGCAAGTGGAAATTTTCCCGATACCTTTTGCCGATTTTACCCCCCGTTTTAGAGATGTCCTGTATGCCTCTCCAATTGGAATCGGAACAGACCTGGCCACGTTGCTCGTTGGTTTTGTTCTCCCTTTCTGGATTGTGGTGGGCACGTTCATCAGTTCTTTTGTGGTGACGTTCATCGCCAACCCGACGTTATACCATTTCGGTATTTTACATGGTTGGACTCCAGGGATGAGCACCATACCGACCAGCATTAATAATACGATAGATTTTTGGCTCAGCTTCTCATCTATCGGCACATCACTCGTTATCGGTCTGATCGGCGTAGTGGCCTTTGTAAAATCGATAAGGCGTGGGCCCAACACATCGGCGTCCGGATCCGGCATACGTAAACCACCACCTGACCGTGGGGACATCAAATTATCTATTCCCATTGCCCTCTGGGCGATATCAACGCTCTGCTTCGTAGCGCTGGTCTATTATCTCGAACCAGGATTTCCAATATGGATTTCATTGATCTTCGGTTTTCTATGGACCCCCTTCTTCTCGTATATAGGCGCCAGAATGATCGGCCTGACGGGATCTCCCTATGGTTCGTCGTTCCCGTATGCCCGTGAGGGATCGTTTTATTTATCGGGTTACAAAGGCGCAGCCATCTGGTTCGCACCTGTGCCGCTTTTTGATCATAGCGGCGTGGTGGGTACATTCAGGCAACTGGAGTTGACGAAAACAAAATTCGGTAGTATCATTAAATTACATCTTCTGAGTCTTGCCCTGCTCATTGTATTCAGCTTTATTTTCTATGCCCTGATCTGGAAACTGGCGCCGATACCCTCTGGAGCCTATCCCTTTGTAGAAAAAATGTGGCCCTTACAGGCGACGATGGAGACGA
>JYMV01006187.1_pt1 | contig 12304 bp, 9 predicted proteins | sample 338911 | NCBI WGS metagenome assembly JYMV01 (sample SAMN03354496, study PRJNA234377) | hydrothermal vent metagenome | biome: Deep sea; feature: Hydrothermal plumes at the Eastern Lau Spreading Center, Western Pacific Ocean; material: Seawater | place: Tonga | collected 2009 | depth 2000 m m | reverse complement strand
TGTGTAAGTTAAGAACTCACGTAATTCCTTGGCTAAAGGCTTAAGTTGATCTTCAGTGAGTGCACGTAAGTCGGCCGGTGTCTCTATCTGACTCAGTAAGGGGTAAAGGGTTGTATCATTCATGAGAATAAGTAATGGTTTAAAGTCAGTTTATTGAACAAAGTTAAGGTGTTTCGAGGCTATGCACAAAGTTATTTAGTTTTTTTATTTTTAATCGCGTGACTAGCCAGGTTCTTTCCGAGGTCCCAAATAGAACCTGGAACTTCGTGGCAATCAGCAATCACTTGATCAAATGAATTAATTACCCAATTACGGTCTTTTTCTGTCAAATTTAATGGCGGTAATAATTTAACTACGTTCATTCCATGCCCTGCAACCTGACTTAATAAGTTGTGTTTTTTAAATAAGGGAATAGTAATCATTTGACAAAATAAGCCTTTGTTAGCCGCTTCTAACATCATCCAAGCGGTTTTTAGCGATAAGCTTTTAGGAGCGCCAAATTCAATTGCAATCATAAGGCCTTTACCACGGACTGCTTTGAGAAATTCGTATTTATGGATCATTGCGGCAAGACTGGTAATAATATTCTCACCAATGACGGCGGTATTTTCTATTAATTTTTCATCCTCGATCACTTGTAATGTGGCAATACCGGCAGCCATAGCCATATTATTTTTAGAGAATGTGGAACCATGAACAACGGCACGATCCATTCGGTTAAAAACCGCATCCATGATTTTTTGGGTCATGGCGACGCCACCAATGGGAATAAACCCACCCGAGAGGGCTTTGGCCATTAAAATCATATCCGGTTCTACATCCCAATGATCAATCGCCCAGAATTTTCCGGTTCTGCCAACACCGGTTTGAATTTCATCAGCAACAAATAAGGTGCCATATTGGTGACACAGGCGTTGTGCTTCTTTTAGGTAATTTTCATCGGGTAAGTTAACGCCTTTTCCTTGTATTGGTTCCACGAAAAAAGCGGCAATATCTTTATTGGCTAAAGCCGCCTCAAGACGTTCTAGGTCGTTAAAGGGAACGCTGGAGCAGCCGGGTAATAGTGGGCCAAACCCTTCACGAAAGACTTCTTCACCGTTTAAGGCAAGTGCCCCCAATGTTAACCCATGGTAACTGTGCTCGCAATGGAGGATTTTTTCTCGTTTCGTGGTGTAGCGCGCGAATTTAATGCCAGCCTCAACCGCCTCGGTTCCAGAGTTGCAAAAAAACATTCGCTTTAAATTATTGGGCGTAGTTTGAAGAATTTTTTCAGCAAAAATACCGCTCAGCAAGGAGACATCCATTTGTACTAGGTTGGGTAATTCCAGTGTTAACGTTTCTTGCAGGGCGTTGATTACGGTTGGGTGGTTGCGACCCACAGCAAAAACACCAAAGCCACTTAAGCAGTCGAGATACTCTTGATTCTTATCATCGTAAAGATACTGACCGACTGCTTTTTTGTAGTTACGATTATAACCAATGGTATTAAGTACTCGGACCATTTGATTATTAAGGTGTTGTTCGTGCAAAGCAAATTTATCATTGCTACGTGACTGAAGTAATTCGGAAATACTAAGTGACATGATGTACCTTAATACGTTAATTAAAAGAGGTGTTATTGTTGTGGCTAAATGCAGGTAGAACGATTAATGTTGCGAGTAAGGTTAATGATATACCAATCGCCAACAACAGTCCCATGCTTGCAGTCCCTACATGCGGGGAAAAGGCAAGGCTTGTAAAGCTACAGAATGTGGTAATTGAACTGTAAAAGACACCGCGTGCTGTGCTCGTTCTTAATAAATTATCACTGGCTTGATTGCTGTGCGCTAAGCGGTGAACAATATGAATGCCGCTATCTACACCCATGCCCATCAAGAGGGGCAAGGAAATGATATTAGCAAAGTTAAATGGATTGTCCAAGATGACATTAAATGCGCCGGTTAATAATCCGGCAAGGAGCAAGGGCCCTATCACGAGAAGGGTTTCCCTAAAGCTTCCCAGCATGATCCATAACAGTATTGAGATAACCAAGACGGCACCAATAAATGCTTGGATAAAGGCTTTTACGACGGCTTTGCCGGAAGATTGATCGGCAACCGCTAAACCGGAAACGCGTTCGTCAACGGTTTGTACATCGTTTACAAATTGGATTAATCTATCTTGGTCCATCAAATTATATTGCGGTTGTACCAGGATTTTATAGAGGCCATTATGGCTAATCCAATGTTCGCTGATGGGGTGAGGGATATCTGATATTTCAAAGGCAGTAGCGGCTAATGCAGCATCCAGAAGGTCCATCGAAAAAGGCAGTAGCCCCAATAGGTCAATAGATAATTCTTTTTCAGATTCAGATTCAGTTGAAGTGCTATTTGTTATCTGTAAGCTTAGAAAGCGGTCTATATTCGTGTGTAATTTTTGTAATATAGCGGTGTTTAAATGTGTTGTTTTAAGCGCTAATGCGTTTTCAATGTTTTGTTTAAACGAGAGTAGTGCCTGATGGTTGTTGTGGTGTTGAATCGGCTTTGAAAAGGCGCCTAACTGACTGCCTAGGACGAGGTCTAGATCTTCAACAATAAATAATTTTTTTTCTTGGTCTTCGGGAACAAAGCTATTGATCGTTATGGATTGCTTGACAGAATCAAGTGCTTCAAATTGATCGGCGAGTTGTTCTGCATGGGTTAAACTATCAGCTAAGGTCGCTACAGCAAACGGCGAGTCATCAAGCGATTGTAACAAGCGGTTAAATGTTGTAACTGATTCGCTATTGGGGTCACGTAAATTAATGGGGTTGGAATCAAAAGTGAGTTGACAGATAAAATAACTACCGCCAAAAACTAAAAAAATGACAGCGATACGGATGGTCGTACTAAAGCGAAAAGGAAGAGTAGCTAGATAGTCTAATTTAGGTGTTATCGTTTTACCCGGGGCAATGCTGTGGATCGGTAAGATCGATAACAATGCAGGAAGTAGTGTTAGGGAAACGATGAGGCCAATAAACATGCCCGCGCCAGAGATAATGCCCAGCTCCGAGACGCCGGCATAATCGGTTGGAATAAAGGCAAAAAAACCAATTGAAGTGGTTGTTGCACATAAGATAAGCGATTTTCCAACACTTTGAATACTGCCATGAATAGCTGCGAGGTTACTTTTTTGCTCAGCAATTAATTCTCGGTAACGTAAACACAGGTGGATAGCAAAGTCGACGCCTAAGCCTATGTAGAGTACAGCAAAAGCAATGGAGATCAGATTAAGATGGCCGACTGAAACCGTTGCAAATCCGGCGGTTAAGATAAGACCTGTTATCAATGATACGAAGGTAATAAATAAGAGTTTGAATGATCGGAGTGCGAAAAGAAGGGTTAAGCAGACTAAGGTCAGGGAGAGAACGCCTGAGAAAATAGCACCTTGACTGACGCTTTCCAGCTCTTCATGTTCTAACGCCTTTTCACCGGTAATTGATATAGAAACTTCATCAATAAATTGCTCAAGTTCTGCGGAGATTTCTCGGGCCTTTAGAAAGGCTTCTTCAGCGGGCATGATCTGGTTATAATCAAGCAGTGGCTTAGCGATCACAAGGCGGCGGGTTTTTTCAAGCGAGGAGTTTCGGCCCAGAATGATGCGTTGCCATGAAACAGGTTGGCTACCACCATGTAATTTCGCTTCAAGGGTATTGTTTATAGCGGTTAGTAATGGATTAATATCCATAGGCAACACGGTATCTTGTGGCTTAAAGACATGATTTATGATGCTAAATAAACCATCAAGACTAAAGTTTTGTGCAAGGTGGCCGACAAACGGTTGTGCCTCTGTTAAGTCGTGAGAGAGCTTGTCGAGTTCCTCTAATTCAAGGTATAAGAACGCTTGGCGTTTAAAAAAGTCTGAACTACTCGGGGCGTAAACCGAGGTAAATAAGGCTTCCTTATTGAGTCGTTCGATGAGTAATTGCGTGGTTATGGAAGTGTTTTCAGGGGTGCTGGCTTCCACTACAAGCAATAAGGTATCGGCTGACTTTGGGAATGTCGCCTCTAGTTTTAGGCGGTTTTTTTGGAAGGGTAAATCGGGAGATAGGAGTTCTGCAACATTGGTATTAACGCCCAGATTATTAATAGTAAATTGTAAGCTGGTTGCACTCAGTGCAATAAAAAAAAATACAATCAGCCAAGGAAAACGAAGGACTACGGAGCTGAGTATAAAAAGAGCTCTATGGGTCGGAGTCAGGTGATCAGGCATAGTGGGTGTTAGTTTTCTGGCGATTGAAAGCTGGCTATTATAGCCAACTGTTCAGCGACATGACAGAGTGACTTTTTGGCCGCATTAAATGACAATCCAAGTTTGATCAGTTCAGGTATTTCATAAGGGTGTATGAACAGGTATTTAAGTAGAATGCTTAATTGTACTTCACCATTACTATCAAGTGAATGGCTGACAGCTTTGGGTAAATTCATCGTGGCCGTATCGGCGATAGCACGGATGGCAACGAAAGGAAGGTTGTTGTGGTGCGCAATACGGGCAATGGCGGCACTTTCCATATCGACAAGATCAGCATTTGTTTTTTGATGAAGGTGTTCTTTGTTTTGCTCACTAGAAACCAGTTGATTACTTTCTAGTAATTTTCCCGGTGCTATTACCTCAGGTGCAGTTAATTTATTAAGTAGATATTCAGGCCAAGCAGGCTGCTGATTGATGGAGTTGTTATTTTGGTCAATGAGTTGAGTCGGTATGATTAAGTGACCCGGTTTCAATTGTGTTGAAAGCGCGCCGGCACAACCCCAACTGATTAAGTGGTCAGCGCCGTGTGAAATTAATTTTTGGGCAGCATCGCTGGCATTATCAGGACCTGTGCCTGATAAGGTCACCCAAAAGTTATGGCCCAGAGGATGAATCTGACCTTTTGTTATTTTAGCGTTAGTAAGTGTAGTTAGTTCTTCTGGTAACGCAACAATGATCCCAAGAATCACAGTTTTTTAAGTTCGTTACGATAACGTGCTAATGCCCATAAAGGAAAAAACTTATCATAGCCATAGTATTTCAGATAGAAAACTTTAGGGAAACCGGGGGCTGTGAAGCCAGAGTCAACCCAAAGACCCTCTTCGGTTTGGTGGGCTAAAATATAATTGATGCCGTTTTTTACTTCGGGGCTATTGACTTCGCCAGCTGCCATTAAGCCAAGAAGCGCCCAAGCCGTTTGGAAGCAGGTACTACTTTCATCTTGTCCCCGCGTGCTATCATCATGGTAACTATGGTTATCTTCTCCCCAGCCGCCATCGCTGTTTTGTACGCTTTTCAGCCACTTGACAGCGGTGGTGTACATAGGATCGTTTCTTGGAACTTGGGTCTGTTCTAATCCTAATAATACGGACCAAGTGCCATAGACATAGTTGGTACCCCAACGTCCAAACCAAGAGCCATCTGCTTCTTGTTCGCTCCGAAGATAGGCGATAGTATCGTCTAATGTGGTCTGGTATTCGGGGTGGTTTTTAATTTGATGCCCCAGTAACATAGCACAGCGTGCGCTTACATCAGCAGTAGGTGGGTCTAGTAATGCACCGTGGTCAGCAAAAGGGATATGGTTTAAGTAGTAATCGGTATTATCACAATCAAATGCACCAAAACCGCCATTTTTAGATTGCATGCCGGCAGTCCAACGTGTTGCACGGTTAATTGATTCGTTAAGGTTAGGCAGGTCCGCATTGGCCATAGCAAATGCAATCAATGCCGTGTCATCAACATCGGGGTAGTGTGGGTTTTCAAACTGGAAGGCCCAGCCGCCACCTTCAAGGTGAGGTTGCCTAATTTGCCAGTCGCCGGGTTGTTTATGTAATTGTTTTGACTTTAACCAGTTATAGGCTTTTTCTCTGTGTGGGCGTGTTCCTTCAGGGTCGGCTTCTTGTAAGGCGAGTGCAGCCAATCCAGTATCCCACACGGGGGAGAGGCACGGTTGACAATAGGCTTCTTGGTCGCGAAAAACGACTAATTTATCAATGGCTTGGCGTGCTGTTTTTACTTGGGGATGGTCTATTGGGATCTCTAAAAGAAGCATGGCCTGATAAGCGCTGACCATGGCCGGGAAAATACCGCCCAGACCGTCTTCACCATTAAGTCTTTCGATAATCCATGCTAGTGCGAGATCAAAGGATTTTTGTGTTAACCTTTTTGGAATGAAAGGGCGGGTGATCAGACCTAATTTATCCAGACCTAAGAAGATTTTGCTTAATAACGTGTCGTTAGAAAAGTAATGCTGTTCTTCGTCGGGTGGCGTGACAAACAGCTCAGTAATATTGATTCTCTTAGGGTTAAGGGCTTTTGCTTTAAGGGTGCAAAGTATAAAAAGTGGCACCATAACTGTTCTTGACCAGTAAGAAACGCGATCCAAATGGAAGGGAAACCATTTGGGGAGTAGCATAATCTCAACCGGGATATAAGGCACGCCTCGCCAAGGAATTTGTTCAAAAATAGCCAGTGTGATACGGGTGAAAACATTTGACTTAGCCGCTCCCCCTTGAGCTAGGATATAGTTTTTGAGCTTAACCATATGCGGCGATGTGGTTTGGTCGCCCGCTAGTTTTAAGGCGAAATAGACTTTGACACTACAGCTCAGATCGTCTGTTCCTCCGGTAAAGAGAGAGTAACTGCCATTTTCAGTTTGACGAGCCCTTAAGTAGGTCGCCATTTGCTCTTGTAGCGAGTCATTTTCTTCGCCGAAATAGTGCATCATTAAGATGTATTCGGCGGTGATGGAGCAATCAGCTTCCAGTTCGAAATGCCAGTAGCCTTGATCATTTTGTAGATTGGTTAGTTCTGCTTGGGCGGCATTAATTGCTGAATCTAGGTTAAACGCCTTTCTAGCAGAGACGCTAATAGCTTCCAGATCGTTTTTTTCATTAAATGATTCAGTATACATAGCAGTTAGAGTAGTCTGTTTTTATTTAGTTGGGGTGGCGTTAGGGGTGTATTGCCAATCGTTTGCGTGTAACCCTCGAGCGGCAAATTTAAATAACCAGGTTAGTAATACATTGCTTTTACCGGTAAGACGTGTCGCAAGAATAGTCGCTTGAACGCTACGGCGACTGATTTTGACTTGAGACGATTGGTTAAAATCGGTATTAGCCTTAATTTTTTGCAGATTTAAAACAGCCATGCCAAGTGCCCAGAGGCAAAAGTTTCGAATTCCTGTCTCGTGGGTAGGAATTAATTTTGTATAAGTTAGTGCGTTTTCAAGGTGATCGTGACCAATACTTATTAAGTGGTCTAGGCCTTGTTGAAATTGATCGTTGTGATTAGAAGCGCTCAGTTGCTTCAGTTCGAAGCCTGTTTCGTCGAAAATGTCTTGAGGCAACCAGCAAACGTTACGATGTGCATCATCCCAAATGTCTTTTAGGATGTTAGTCATTTGGAGGCCCTGCCCAAAAGAAATCGATAGCTTTAGTAATTGATCACGGTGATGATTTATTTCAGGGGAGTAATGACAGAAAAGCTTGGTGAGCATTTCACCCACGCAACCGGCTACGTGGTAACAATAATCATCTAGTTCAGGTAAGGTATTAAGCCCTTTGCTAAGGTCTAGTGCTTGAAATTTAGGCATTCCTAACGCCATTGTTTTAACGCAGCTAATCAGTGCTTCTTTTTGTACGGTGTCAAAACTGTGGGTAATGGCAACGACTCTGGGTATTAAATGGCACAGCGTATGTTCAGCAGGAATGGTTTGCTTCGATAAAAGGGCGGACAATTCAAGAGAAAAGATTTCAGGTTGGTGGTTTTCCTTAACAACTTCAATAAAATCAGAGCAAAATATTTTCTTTTGACTGGCAGTTAGAGAGGTTTCATCTTCAATGGTGTCGATAATACGGCACAGTAAATAGGCGTTTGCTATAGGCTGATGCAGTTTCTCTGGCAGTTGAGGAATGGTTAAGGCAAAGGTGCGGGAAACGCCCTCAAGCAAGTAAGCCTGTAATTCATCATCAGAAAGATTCTTTAACTTAGCGCGGTCGTTGAGTTGTGCTGAAGTTTCCGACATGAAATCTATTAACCTTATAGTGTGATAATTAATGATCATAATAATAACTTTGTTGTGATTTTGCAAATCGTTGTTGTTTTGTAGAAAGTAACTTGAAAAAATATTTGTAGTCTTGTGTGTTGCGATGGGAAAACTTGTTAAATTAACCCGTAATGCCCAGTTTTACGCTATTTTATTGCTGGTAAGGGTCTATTATGGGTGCTTCGTGTTAATTTAACCGGTATTGGTTTGTTGTATTATTGGCAATGCTTTGTTTTCCTGAGGTGGTTTTTAGGGGTCCCGGTCAATGGTTAAATTACTGGTGTTCGGGCCTAAAATAAGGTATTCTTCGGTTAAATCTTTAGGTATTCATATATATAGCGTGAATTTAAGCCGGTTTGGTGATTATTCATGCGCAATCAAATGAGGAATTAGTAACGAAGCTCAATTCACTTTGTTGTTATAAAACAACGGTTATTTGGTGTAATGAATGTTGATTTTTAAATGATTTTTAACGTAATAGTTTGATTTGGAGAGAATACTGATGGGAGTTCCATTAAGGCAGCAATTGAGTGTGGGCACGTACCTTATAAAGCAAAAGCTGAAAGGGGTTAAGAAATACCCGTTAGTTTTAATGTTAGAGCCATTATTCAGGTGTAATTTGGCTTGTGCCGGTTGTGGGAAAATTGATTATCCCGATGATATTTTAAATAAGCGGCTTTCGGTAGCAGAGTGTTTAGAAGCGGTTGATGAGTGTGGTGCACCTATTGTTTCTATTCCAGGTGGGGAACCGCTGATTCATAAGGAAATGCCGGCGATTGTTGAAGGTATTGTCGCTAAAAAGAAATTTGTTTACTTGTGCACGAATGCGCTTTTACTGAAGAAGAAAATTAAAGATTATACGCCATCACCATATTTAACATTTTCTATTCATCTTGATGGTAACCGTGAGCGGCATGATGAATCAGTCTGTCAGAAGGGCGTTTTTGATTTAGCGGTCGAAGCAATAAAGCTGGCTATAGAGCGTGGTTTTAGAGTGAATGTTAACTGTACTTTGTTTCAGGGTGAGAATTCGCAGGAAGTGGCTGATTTCTTGGATTATGCTATGACCTTGGGTATTGAGGGTGTGACGATTTCACCGGGATTTAGTTATGAACACGCACCGCAGCAGGATGTGTTTATTAAGGGCAAAGAGATTAAAGATTTGTTCAGAGGTATTTTTAAAATTGGTAAAAAACGTAAATGGCGTTTGAATCACTCTTCTTTATATCTTGATTTTCTAGCGGGTAATCAAAGTTATGACTGTACGCCATGGGGCAATCCAACAAGGAATGTTTTTGGTTGGCAAAAACCTTGTTATCTTTTGTCTGATGAAGGCTATGCGGATAGTTTTACTGAACTGTTGGAAACAACAGAATGGGAAAATTATGGAACCTCTAAGAATGAAAAGTGTAATAGTTGTATGGCGCATTGCGGCTATGAAGCCACAGCGGTTGAAGATATGTTGAGTAACCCTCTTAAAGGCTTAATGGTTGCATTGAAAGGACCTAAGGTGGAGGGCGATATGGTGGCAGAGCCAGCACCTGTACGTGAGACAAATAAGTTAGCAGATATTCCAGTCAGAGTGGATCTTGATTAGAATTTTTGGGTGAGACGGTGGTTTAATTAAAGAGTGTTGCTATGAGTGTTGGGTGGGTGTTTTTTCGATATAAGTATCTGTTTTTTTTAGTTTTAAGTTGTTTTGTGTGTGCGGTAAATGCGACTGAAGATATGACCGCTAAGGACGTGGTAAGTACTTTTCAACTTCGATTGATTGATGCTATGAGCGGTGGTTCTGCACTGGGTTTCGATGGGCGATACAGTAAAGTTGAAGTTGCAGTCAGAGAGAGCCATCACCTCGCCAAAATTGCTAGAATAGTCGTCGGAAAACAATGGCGTAAGTTGACTAAAGCGCAGAAAAAATTATTGGTTGATCGGTTTAGTCAGTTGATTTTTTCATCGTACGCTAAATTTTTTAATGAATTTTCAGGTGAAACGTTCAGTTATGTTTCCGAAGAAGAAACGCGGCGCGGGGGGGTTATTGTTCATACCTTATTTGAAATTCCCGGCGATGAGGATGTTAAGTTTGACTATATGATGAAGAAAAATGGTGATTCATGGCGGATAATAAATATTATTGCTAATGGCGTCAGTGATTTAGCTTTAAAGCGGTCTGAATATACCGATGTTTTATCGCGCAAAGGATTTGATGCGCTTATTGGGTTGATGGAGCAAAAAATAGTCTCATTTTCGAAAGAGTCTTAGCTGATGTTTGGCTTGAATGGGCGGCAATGGAGGGTGATTAGCCACGCTTTTGTTGTTTTATTCTGTTTCTTTGTGGTGGGTTGTGCGACGACTGAAAAAAAGGTTGCGGTTGAAGACCCCTATGAGGATTTTAATAGAGGAGTCTATACATTTAATCAGGGTATTGATGATTACATCTCTCAGCCGATAGTTACGGTTTACGATACGGTTACGCCAGATTTCTTACAGCAAGGGGTAGGTAATTTTTTTACTAATCTGAATAATGTTCAGGTGGTGATCAATGACCTTTTGCAAGGAAAGATTCAACAAGGCACTAAAGATACGGGTCGATTTGCTATTAATTCTACATTAGGTGTTTTTGGTTTGTTCGATGTTGCGAAATATGTGGGTTTACAGCAAAATGAAGAAGATTTTGGGCAAACGCTTGGCGTTTGGGGTGTTCCTGCAGGCCCGTATTTAGTGTTACCTTTTTTGGGTCCGTCAACACTTTTTCAGGGCGTACCTGGAGCGACAGTGGATGTATTATCCAATCCGATTAGCTATGCTACAGCATTGCCATTGGTGCAAGTTCTGTCAGCGGTCAATGCGCGTTCAGAGGCAGAGGAGTCGCTAGATTTTATTGATAAATCAGCTTTAGATCCTTATACGTTTACGCGCGAAGCCTATATGCAGTGGCGGCAACACTTGATAACTGATGGTAAAGGGGCAGCGCAGGCTAGTTTTGATGAATTAGAGGATGAGATCTTTGCCGATGAGAGTGATGATCTGGAACTTGATGCGCTTGAAAGGGAATTAAACGCATCGGTTGAAGAGGTGCAGGAGTTGGTGTTTTCTACAGAGAGAGCGGAGTTTGTTGAAGATGCTGATGATGACAGTGAAGTAGATAGAACGTTAGATCTGCTCGAAGTTGAATTAAAAAAATCAGCAACAGAAGGGTTGGCTATCTTGGAAAAAAATAATCAGGAGCGGGAGATGAATAGGGTCGGTGAGTTAGCCGATGCGCCCTCGCCTGTAGACTTAGATTAAGAGTTGTTTGTTTCGCCATAGGTACGCTGTGATTGTGCTAATGGCTAAGCTTACTGGATTGTCTTTACGGGTTAGAACCTCTCAATAACCACCCGAGCGTTAGGTTGTTATTGAGAGGTTGTTAAAGGAAGGCTAGAGTGTTTCTAGGATCAGAAGTATTACAAGTGTTAAGCCTAATCCACAATGCAGGACGCCTTTAACTGAGGCCATGGGTCCCAAAAAGCCGAAGTCAGGCAGTTCAGCCTTTTTAATAGCCGGTACCTCTTTAAGGGCTGGGTATGCGCCATTGATTGCGATCGGTATAATAACCATGATGCACAACAGTAGAGCGAAAGCGCTGAAGCCGTGTGGATAATGAGATGATGCCCCCATTAAGAAGAGCATAGGTATTGAGAATAATGTGTTGGTTCTTGATGCTAGGCCTGCTTTTGCCAATGCTTCTGCGGCCTCTGTAGCCGTCTTTTTAGCTTTAGACCCTGATTCTGCAGCGGCGATAACAATTTGCTGATTAGGCCAAATAATTAGCCAGACATTTAGGAACATAATGATGCCTAAGAGGGCGCCAATATAAATGTCCATAGACATATTGAATCCTCTCAGTAAAATAATAGCTACGCCGGTAATAACAGTCGCCATCGCACCCCAGCGAAACCACCATAATGCCCGAGGGACTAATTTTTTTACAGCATCTGACTTAGCAGATGTTTCCGCTTCTTTAAAATATTCTGTTTGAACAAAATTGAAATAATAAAGTAAGCCAATCCATACGATACCGGCTACGAAATGACCCCAGCGCATTAGCATTTCAATTCCTGCGCCTGTGGTAATAATATCCATACTCCCCCCCCTTAGATTATTGATAGCGTAAAAAAGATTTAAAAATACATAAAAAACAAATATTTAAATCTATCTTTTTATGTCATAAATTAAGCGTCTCTGTCAAGTTATAAAGTTAAGTTTTGGTGTTTATCGTTGAACTGT
>JYMV01011313.1_pt1 | contig 12305 bp, 7 predicted proteins | sample 338911 | NCBI WGS metagenome assembly JYMV01 (sample SAMN03354496, study PRJNA234377) | hydrothermal vent metagenome | biome: Deep sea; feature: Hydrothermal plumes at the Eastern Lau Spreading Center, Western Pacific Ocean; material: Seawater | place: Tonga | collected 2009 | depth 2000 m m | reverse complement strand
CTCTTCTGTTTTAAAAGTGTCTTTTAAAACAATTCCGCTTTCGTCTTGATATCGCAGAAGTGCGGTTTCTATCAAATCAAATTCTGTGGTTTTCTCGGCCATTTTTATAATTATATGTTTGTAATATTTCTGTTATAACTCAATTATTACAAAAGTGAAAAAAATATTAATTTTTTTCATGGTTGATAATTTTAACTGTTTTCCTGAAATGGGCTTCTTGCAATACTCCAAAACCCACAATTGTTATTATATATAATAGAATCCCGGCGCTTAAATATGTAAATATATACATAAAAAAGATTGGAAAAATTAAAAAAGCCTTTTTGACTGCGGGACTGAACTCATCCACATTCTGCCATTGTTCATATATCATTATCAGTCCAAGTATTATTGGCAATATATATAGTGGATCGGGAATAGATAATTTATCTATATGAATAAAAGTCGAATTTGTGGTTGTGACCAAATTTCTTATTACCACCATCACAATAATAAATATAGGAATCTGTGCTAATATTGATGTTAATACATGCCCTGGGTTTGTTTTGGTTTCACTATATAGAGCCAATGTATTCTCTTTTAGCTTTTGTGGATCTTCCTTATACTTTTCCTTAATCGTTATTAATTTTTTGGCGTGTAACTTTATCTTTTCTTTGGCTATATACGATTTTAGACTTAAATCATAAAAAATGATTTTTATTAAAATTGCGAATAGAATCAAGGTAATGCCTAAATTGTTAATCCATGAATCAATTGTCTCCAGGATGAATTCTACCGGCTTTACTACTATCCAGAATATTCCATATGGATTATCATCGACTACTTGTGGCGCACTTAATTCATTAAATACTGGATCTATTGGATCATCCGGGATATTTAGGTCTGTATACGTTGAATATTCTATTTGGGGTATTTCATTAACACCGAACTTTTCAGCGCTGGCCGAGAGGCTCATTAAGAATGCAAATAATATAGTAAAAATTAATTTCATTGTTGGTCTGTGACGGTTATATTGGTGATATTTTACCTTATTATCCCTTGGTTTTCAATGGCCGGTATTTTTTTTATTTATTTTTTGATTTATTGATTTTTTGTTTTGTTCGACTGTACGACCATTTTGGATAAGAATTATGTTTGGATTTTTGGGAGGGGCACCCATTCTTTTAGACTCTCGTTTAAAATATCAGTTGTGGCGACTTGGTGTTTTTCTCTAAACTCTCACTTCGGTGGGAGTTTTTTTTTGCTTTTTTTCCCCAAAGAATGTTCTTTTCTGTGATTAAAGTGGTAAAATAATATTTTAAATCTTTAATTCCTATTGTCATGAGTGAAAAATATAAATTAATTTATAGACTAAGAACGCAAAGCGATGAAATCGTCGATGAAACCGGCGATGACAATCCTTTAATTTTTGAATATGGTGACGGTCAACTCGATCAATGCCTAGAGTCATGCATCAGGGAGGCTAAGATTGGCGTGAATCAAACTTTTCTATTGTCGCCTGATATGGCCTTCGGTCAACCAAATGATGAGGCTATTAAAGAAATGGAAATTTCTAGCTTTCCAAAAGACTTGCAACTAAAGAAAGACTTGGCTGTTGAATTTCAAACACCAACTGGTGACTCTTTTGTTGGTGTAATCCGGGATATTGGTGACTTTAAAGTGAGCGTTGACTTTAATCATCCACTAGCTGGCTGTAATCTTACTTTTGAAGTTAAGGTTGAAAAAGCTAATTTTTAATTACTTTGCCTTCGCTTGAAATCCAATCAGTAATACCTTTTTCTAAATTATAGACATTAGTATAGCCGAAATTTGTGGCGAGCATGGTTGTGGCAAATGTTGTTCTATTGCCGGTTCTACAAATCATGACGAAAGCTGTATCCCTTGTTGGGACTAATTTATCAAACTTGGCTTGAAAATCATCGTTTTGCTTGCCGTTCTTATCATATAAAGTAATAAGATTAGATGTTGGAATGATGCCAGTTTGCTTCCACTCTTCTGGTCGGCGGATATCAATTAAAATCGCTGACTTTTCCGTCATGATTTTTTTAAGTTCTTCGTTATTAATATTAGTCAGGCTCTTCTTTACCTTTGGTTCTTTGGTTCTTGAATTTTCTGATGGATCCTCAATCTTTTTAACTTCAATGTCAAAAGTCAAAGTCGCATTTGGTGGAATAACTCCCGGAATGCCATTTACGCCGTAGGCTTTTGATGGGGGTATTATAAGAGTCTTCTTATCACCGACTTCAAGTCCCAAAACACCGCTATCAAAACCCTCAATAACACGGCCTGCGCCTACTATAAAGCTCAAAGGTGCCTTTCCTACTGAGGTGTCAAAAACCTTGCCATCTTCAAGCTTGCCTGTGTATTCTATGTAGACCTTCAAACCTTTTGATACCAATAATGCTGAACTTGTAGTAGACTCTTTGGCTTCCGGAGCTGATGTGGCTGGGATTAAATACTTGTTATACATTACAGCTGCAACTATTGCTAAAATTATCAAAATTGAATTTTGGATTGTCGTGTTTTTCATATCTATTTCTCGGTAGTTTTTTAATTTAGTATTCTTATTTTACCAGATTAATTGTGGCCTTGTGTCCTTTCTATGTACGAAAAAAATCCAGAGTTTTTAGGCCCTGGATCTTTTATTTCTTTATTGTAGTGTTAAAAACTACTATTTATATATCATCGTGGTTTTCATCATCATCTTAATCTACTAGATCAATACTGTCAACATCGTATTGTAAAAGCATAGCATCAATAATGGCCTTAGGGATTGGTCCCAGATTTACCTCTCTTGATTGCGTTTGATATCTAAGAAGTGGATCCTCATAAAAATACTCTTCAAACAATGAATATCCACTGTAAGATTCTCCATCTTTGGCAATCCAGTAATCCGACCCCAGCCCACCATCATTGGATTCATGATACCAGAAAGCATTCTCATTAGTTGTCGTCATACTATCTGCCGTGATAATGCCATTGATGATTTTTAAACCTGAGACATCTATAGATTTAAAATGGCTTTCAAGATGAATCTTTCCTTCAACACCCGCTGATGCATCATCCATAGGATATAAATTGGTACCAAAACCACCCTTTACATACTTAGATCCTGAGATTGAATATGTTATTACCGGTAAATTAGAAATCCTTGACTGGTTGAACTTCATATCTGCTACCTGATCGTTACCTGCGGAAAACAGACCATCACTATCAATATAAACCATGTCGATGTCAGGATCATTGGTGACATTCATCATACCGACAAAAGAAATACTTGTGTCTTTGTGGCTGGTTATAAAATTAGTTGGTAACCCAGGCACATCCATCATAATTGGGCTTGTGCTGAAGTCATCGTGGATGTAAAGATTAACCGAGTATGCTGTAAATACCAAGGCTTGATCTTCGTCGTAGAAAAACAAACCGCCCTGTGTGTTGTAATAGGCTGATTCAGATATTACGGTGTATTTGGCACCATTAATAACGGCTTCACCGCTAAAAATTGATTTAGGATAATCCTTCCATAAAACATCCATATCAAATACTGCATACCCTAGATCTTTTCCAAACAATTCATTCTTTGTCTGGGTGTCATTTGACAATACTATTTGATCAATATTTATTGCTAAATCCCCCTTTAAAGAAGCACCTTTCACAAGATTCAAATAGCTAAAATTAGAACCCTGTAGTGATGTCCATTTTCCTGGTGTGTTGGTTGATGCGTATGGAATTTGAGTTTGGTAAATTATATCTCCCATACCATCAAACATTTCCTTCGACCACCATTCTTCTCGCTCTTTCAACAAAGATTCTGTATCTGCGTTATAATCTTCTGTAAAACCATATTGTTCAGGCTTTTGACTGATCTCTATTATTTTTTCTTCGGTCAATTTGTTATTTGCAACCATTCTAATTAAACCATCGGAGCGATTTATTGTTAAAACAAAATTAATATCATCAACTGATTTAGTTAAAGTTATCAATTCTGATGATATTGAATCAAGATTAAAGTCATTATACCCCCAACCGATTTTTTCGTCTTGAAATGTGCCAGTAGAACCCAGCCTGATTTCATCCGTTAATTTTTCGTTGATTGTAATTGCTGATTCCAACTTTAGCACTCCATTTACCACCGATATTGGTGCTGCATCATCATCTATCAGGTCGGTACTGTCATCGTCGTCAATAACATCCTTATCATCATCAATTAGGTCAATACTATCATCATCATCAATAACATCCTTATCATCATCATCAATAACATCCTTATCATCATCATCAATAACATCCTTATCATCATCAATTAGATCGGTACTGTCATCGTCGTCTATTAGGTCAATACTGTCACCATTCTCAACCTCTTCATCTTCTAAATCTTTTGCATCAAATGGCTCACTCAGCAAGTCCTCATACTCATCATTTGCAAACCAATCATAGATATTACTGATACCATTAATCGATGCTTGAAATTCCGCTATTTCAGCAGCTGTATCTTCGTCTGCATCAAACTCATACATCTCCATCATCTTCTCTACATCTCTCGCTGCTTCATCAAATGCTCTCTTGTATTTAGCTAAAACGAAGTCTTTGAACTGAGTCCTTGTCCAATTTTCTTCTGGATTTTCAAACATATCTTGCAAATCTTCTGTTACTTGGTCTTCGATTATCTTTTCTAACTTCCTCTCCAACCTATCTACTAACCTGTCGATTGTTATTGTCTTACTGCCACGCTTTATTTTACTGGCATCTGATTTCGTTTCCTCTACAAGCTCATCAAAATCATCCATTTCTAAATCATCGAAATCGCGTATCTTAAACAGCACTTCATCCAAACCACTATATACATATCTACTCTTCAGATCATCCAAGACATCAGCGTATGTCTTATCTCCGAATTCTTGACTCCACTCAGAATCAAATGCTGCTTTCTCAGCTTCACTCATATATTCATACTCGTCATAAGCTTTCCACAACAACTCGCTGATATTGTCGTCATATTCAATTGCTGTTGATTGAAATCCTGTCTGCATCTCTTCTGTCAACTCGATTGTGCTAATTTTTCCATCTTCAATTTCAAGAATTACTTCTCTACCTGCATCGAAAGGATAGTTCTCACCAATCCAACGAGTGTGTTTATCCGTTGTATTAGTAGTCAAGTCATTGCCTTCCTCATCAACTACAGTTATCTCACATGCAGTTTGTTTATAGTGATAATCTCTATCACCATCCTGAGACATGATTACGCCTGCTTCATAACTAACACCATCTAATGCAGTATATCCAAATGCACCTGACGGTAAATTGGTATTAATTTGAATATTTCCACCGACGTATTTAAGCTTCATTACTTGCGTATTTAAAACAATATTTTCTACATCGTTGTATGAGAATATATTTCCATCCTTAACTAAAAGACCTGGTCTTGGAGCATCAAGATTTATACCCAAGAATGTCCTTACATTTTCTTCTTCGGCCCTTTTTTCTTCGTCGCTGACATTGCCTTCTTTATAAGTAACTTTTAATTCACCTGTACCTGGTAAGATATCAATGTGAGTATCTTCAAGGATTTGACTTTCCCCTGAATCCTCTATATTGACAAACATATGGACATCATATGAACCTTCTAACGGAACCTCAGCCAACTTGTTTTCCATCGGACCACAAGAAGTTCCTTCCTTCAAGAATCCAATCCTCAATACATCATCATCACATTTCTGTAAGCCACGAACCTCTTTCGCTACAATGGCGCCATCCTTATTGAAATACCCTGATAATTTTACTTTGGCAAAATTAACATTATCGAAACAAGTCCTAGCATTCCCGTCCATCAATGTACTACCACTTATAAGCAACGCTGTACCGGCGTAGTCCGAATCTAATTCAAAACTATAAACTTCGTTTAAAGCATCAAATTCAATGCTTTCAGTCTCATTGATTGTTTCAATTATGCGATCTGGGTTAATAACACCATCTTTTATAACTATCATCGTGGCAGTGAAGTCGCCCTCAACATCCGCTGATAATGAACCATAGATTTTTACTTTTGCACCAAGCCCCAAGTTATCAATTGTTCCGTTTTCAAAATCAGTCGCAAGTGCATCTACATAAACCCTGATCTTTTGTGTCGGTAACTTCTTCGAGGACTTATATGGCTTAATTATAAAGCTCTCAACCGCGCCATTGTCGTCCATCATCACTGTAATAATCTTTCCATATACCTTTGTTTCAGTGAAGACCTGCGCTTGGCGGAATTCATTTACCATAACTATACTAGAACCATCAATACCAGGAATGAGTAATCCTTCAATATAAATATCGTGGCTATATTCACCAGAATTTACTTCTTCATCTGATAAGTCTAGGGCATCCTGTGCACTCTTGCCATCAGGGAACTCTAAATAATACTTTTTGCCATTATTTGCTCTTAAAATATTAGATGATGGATAAACCTTGCCCTTTAATGAAACTTTAATTTTCATTAGCTCGGCTTCATCGACGGCAATGATATCCATCTCATCTGCTGATATTGGCTGTATATCAATTATGTTATCAGTAACATCACCAGCTTCCGTTATAACTCCGGCGCGCTTTAATGGCTCTTGCCATGCCTCTACGTCAAAATCAACTACGTATTTAGTAGTAGTATCTTCATTATTTCCGATAATAAAACCAGATGCTAATTCTAGCTCATTTCCGATAATACTTACTTCGATTTTAGTTCCGTCAAATTTAAACAGTTTTAACTTTGAGTCATCCTTTAGGTGAACTATTACCTGAGTATATGTGCCTGTTGGTAAAGAAATACTTGCCAATCCTTCGGCAACTCCACTTAATGCCAATAAATCTAATGGCGGAATATCAACGCCTGATGTTAGGTTATGCACCTTGTCATTTGGACCAATCGCTGTTACTCTATCTATTTCTACCCAAACTTGATCAAATAAATCTGATATAGCATCACTAGCACCCAAATCAAGACCACCCGTATCAGATAAAACTTCTACCGTGATATCTTGTGTTGCTGTATTTTGAGCGTCCGGAGTTGTCGCGGTTACTGTTATCGCATACGTCCCATCGGTTAATGTTGCTGCGACAGTTATGGCCGCCGTCTCTGGATCTATATTAAACAAATTAGCATTTGTTCCCGATAGTGAATATTGCGTTGTAGCTGTTGCATTTTGAGCTAACGCCGTGGATATTTCATCCCCAACAATAACACTACTTCCATCTACATTAATGCTAATAGCAGCCTCTGAGTATGTTGGATTTACGCCATCCAATATATTTGTAACCGTAATTGTTATATCTTTTAAAGTCGTATCCGTTCCATCTGCTGCAGATGCCGTAAAGTTATATACGTTATCGGCGCCAATATCCGTTGGAGCCTCATAATCTGGGAAAGTTAAAAAAGTAACCACACCGGAAGATGCATCAATATTAAAATTAGCCGCATCCGTTCCAGAAATTGAATATGTAATGCTATCACTATCAACATCGGTGGCTACTAAAGTTATTGCTGCTGCTTGATTTTCCGCAGCATTCGCCGTTGAAGAAGAAGTAAACAATGGAGCTGTATTACCACCATCTTCATTCACGTCATTCACTGTAACCGTAAACTCTGCTGTTGCCACATCACCATTTTCATGAACTGCTGTTGCTGTAAAAATATATGTATTATTTGTATCTGTGTCTATAGGATTTTCGAAATCAGGAGCAGTATTAAAGGTAACGATGCCGCTTGCAGTATCTACTGAAAACTTATCGGCATCCGTTCCTGAAATTGAATACGTAGATGGTGCGTCAGTAATTTCATAATTTGCTGCATACAATGATACAGCTGTTGTTTGATTCTCGTTAACAGATCCTGTCAGTTCTCCATAAAACTTAAAATCAGGATTTTCGGTGCCATCGTCTACTACCGGAGTGAAAAGGTCATCACCATCTGGTGCTCCGCCACAACCAGCTAGAAATGTTGATATAGCCGCGGCTAATATTAAATTGGTTTTTTTCATTTTTAAATTCCCCTTTTGAATTAAATTTGTTTGATTTTATTGATTCATACATAATACATCATTTTGAGATTTTTTAAATCCTAATATATTACTTTTTATTATTTATTTTTGGTGGTTATGACTTTAGTTGGCACAACTATTTGATTAATTTATCTACGCTCTGGTCGTACATCTCTTGTTCTATATATTCGACAAAAGCCTGGGTATATCCGCCAACTCTGCGCATTCCAACTACGGAACCAACTACAACAAAAGAGTGTTTTGCTCTAGAAACGGCAACATTCATCATATTACCATTATCTTTATTAATGAAGTGGTCTTCATCATTTACACTGCACACCACTGGTGAGAAATAAATTATTTCGCGTTCTGAACCTTGGAATTTATGCACCGTACCAACAGTGATATTTTGATACTTAGGGCCATTCATACTCAACTTCTTCTTTATTAATGATGCTTGATTGTTAAATGGCGTTACTATACCAATAAGTGTATCCAGATCCCTATTATCGTATTCATCCATCAATAAATTGTAATTATTAACTATATGTTCTACTATTGTATTCGCCTCAACCTCAGACGTATTATTATGCCTAATAGTATCAACATCCAATATCATCACATCTTCATATGAATTTGAATCATATAGTGGCAGCAATTCTTCGCCCTCTATTTCAAACTTACGTGGCAGTAGGATATCCTTGTATATTATGTAATTACAATACTTAATAATAGTATCTTTACATCTAAAATGATCCCTTAACCACAGCTCTCCCAATCGAAGTTCGGAATCGGTCATAATAGGATCTTTTATATAAGTTGCGGAATTACTCATACTCATTAATGTATTCGTGAACAAAGAAACCCTTGAACATAATTCGGCGCCTAATATCTCATCTTCATCATCGTGCTCATTCCTCAATACATCAATAATGTCTTGGAAATTATCCTCAAAATACTTTCTATCGATTCTTCTATCGATAGTGAAAATTGGTTGTATCTGCTTCTCATCACCAACAACTACCATCTTCTTCGCTACATATGCAGCTGGCAAAGCAACTGATGGCAAGATCATACCCGACTCATCTGTCAAAACTAAATCAAAAAACTCTGCTTCAACATTAATCCTCTCTTCTGTATTCTTAGGATCCTGGAATGAAAAATTGGTATATAGACTATGCATAGTGCTTGTTACCATTGGGAAGAGTGGCGTTATTAAATCTAACTTTTCTATGGTGAAATTTTCATAGCTTGGAGTACCCTTTACCTCAACCCTAATCTCTCTTTCTTCACCAAAACGCTTCATTACTACCGAACGTCCGCCCTTATTCAAATATCCTTTTTGCAAGAATACGCCAAGCTCATCGCGCGTTATGCTGAATGGATTTAATTTAGTCTCTCTATCTGACCATATATATTGGTTTTTAAATATACGGAAATTACATCCCTTCCACTTCTTCTCATCAGGAGCATACTTCGCGTTTCTACACTTGTATAATTTAGCTGTCTCATCAATTTCAGAATTACAATTTGGGCAATTTGACATAGGTGAAGTCTCCGCTGTGCCCAGCTGCTGTAAGTTATGAATGAAAACTACTTCCAAAATTGTCATTGCGTATTGGAAATTAGCCATTCTTGGACCCATATCCAACTCTACCATGGCATCCAACTCATCATCTGTAATTTCGTTTTCTGATGATGTCGCCTTTGCATCATTTATTTCTTTATATTCTGCGTACCATTTTAAAATTTGTTGCTTTGTATCATTATAGTCTGTGCGGGCTTTAATAAATTTTGCTTTCAATTCTAACAAAATTTCTTTGGATATCGCTGGCTCTTTTTTATCAAATACTGACTTTATTTTAGATAGAATGCTGTCTTTGGGATTTTTATTTGCTAATTGCTTCTTATATTCAATAGCACCTGAAGTATATTTCGCCTGGAAAGACTTTATTTGGGTGGCGTGGGTTTGCAGGGATTTTTTGGCTAACTTGATATTTCTTATTATTTGCTCTTCCCTTTCAGTATCGTTGATTTCTGGTGGATTTATTGCTATATCTATATCATCTTCAAGACTTTCAACGTTTTCTTTCATCTTTGTGTATAAAGCTGCTGCTATTTGATATATATCCTCAAAATCTGAGTCATATACGTCATTGTAGCTTTCTATAAACTCATTTTTTAATTCATCTGCATCAATACCTCTAATATAATTATAGATACCTTGCAAACTTATCATCAATCGGCTTCCATCAACTATTTTAGTGGTAGAGCTTATAAGCGGAACATAGTAATCGTCGACTGAAAAATGCTCTTCGCCAACAATCATATCAGGCAAGCTAATCAATCGATGCATATCCGCATCCCAAAAAGAATTATCAATGCCATCAATTATATTTATAATAGCTTGATTCACTGATGATGCTCCTAATATAGGTTTAAAACACCTTATTTCAGATACGCTGTCCTTTGCAGCAGTCACTCCTGGCTCCATTTCCAAAACACCGCGTGTTATATAATCTGCTAAAATGTTTTTCAAAAGCTCGGTCTTTCCAGTCCCTGGTGGTCCATTTACCGGTATTACCTTTAAATCTGAGTCTGTTGCTAGCATTGACATTCTTTGCGAAGGCGTCATACCATAATCAGCTGCCATTGATCCCATATGCTTTTTATTTAAGTCAATAAAATCATTTTTTGACATCACCAATGATGAGTCTTTACTATTATTTGTTCTATAAAGCATAGACGAATGATCATATTCGGATCTATTAAGAATAATATCCAACACACTTCTTTTTTTCACTTCTTTGTCTATTAACTCATTCTTATAAAAGCTTAGCAGGCCCTTTAAAATAGAGTTTCCTATCTCTTTATCTTCCTTAATAATAAATGCAAATTCATTTACAAATCTGATATTTATTGCTTCACTATCACCTTTCACCTTTGAAGCACTAACATTTGACAATATAGTTTCGTAGCCTGCTCCTAATAATTCAACTATTATATTCTCGATTTCTTCCAAGTTATGCGCATCAAACATACCAGTATCATCTAGATTAAATTGATTTACCGCATCCGCATCAAATAAATTAAAATTTTGAGAATCTATTTGGGCGTAAAAGTGCTTTTCATTCCCCGTTTGGCTAAATATGAAGTATATTGGGGAAAATAAGTATTTTTTCTGCAGGTCTTCGAAATAGAATGGGGTAAATATTGCGATATTATTCCCCTCTTGGGTATAATCTATCTCTACATTGAAGATTGAATTCTTTAATTCTGCGGCTTTTGTTATTTTTATGGAACCAACCTCATACACATCTGTGGTCTTGGTCCTCATTATACCTTCCGTTATTATTACGTGCTCTTTTAAGTAAACGCCGTCCCTATAAGCATTTTTTTGCTCAAACATCTGATTTAACTGATCTTCGTGTTTTAATGTATCGTAGTAATATTTTATTTTATTTTGATTCGTTTCAATGTTTTTTGACATTTTTATTATCTTTGGTGTTGGTGGTATTAATGGTTATTATTGTATATAAATGACGTCACGTTTCAATGTATTTTATTTATTATTTTTTTACCTTATTTTCTGGGTTTTTTATTAATAAAATATTTTTTTTGTAATAAATGTTATAATTATTACAACTACCAAGAAAAGCTTGGTATGAATCTTAATTAAATAATAAAAGGAAGAAATAATATGTTAAAAGAAAATCAAATCTCAGTTGCTGGTCGTGTTGGTGGTTTATGGAACAACGAAACTAAGAAACATGAAATCAGATCTGGTGTTACCCAAAACGGTAAGAAATATCAAATTTTTGAAATCTCTGTGGCTAAAAAAGACGGTGAGAACTGGACTAATGGTAAGGGCTTAAAAACGATGCTTTGGGGTGATACTACTATTGAAGCTGGAACTCAAGTCGGTATCGTTGGTCGCTTACAACCTGATAACTTCACTACAAAAGATGGCATTGAAGTTCGTGGCATGATGGTTAATGCTTTTGATGGTGATATGTTTGTTCCTGCAAAATGGGAAAACTCACAAACATCAACAGATGCAAAAGTAGCAACTGCTAACACCACTGATGCTCCACAGCAACAAGCTGCTTTCTAATTAATTTTTAAAAGTTAAAAATAAAAAACCGAGCTTTTGCTCGGTTTTTTGCGTTTTGGTGGGTGCAACGCCCGTCTATTGGCTGCCGATTATCGGCATTCATTTATTGTTTTTTTCATCACTGACTTTAGTCAAATCTTTAAAAAAAGTAGATTGGGCTTATCTTAAGCGCTCATTAT
>JYMV01022210.1_pt1 | contig 12307 bp, 6 predicted proteins | sample 338911 | NCBI WGS metagenome assembly JYMV01 (sample SAMN03354496, study PRJNA234377) | hydrothermal vent metagenome | biome: Deep sea; feature: Hydrothermal plumes at the Eastern Lau Spreading Center, Western Pacific Ocean; material: Seawater | place: Tonga | collected 2009 | depth 2000 m m | reverse complement strand
ACAGAACCGCCATCTGTAAATCTGAATTCAATATCTAACTGTAATGATTCTGCTCCTGGTGCTACGGGCTTGTTCGGCAAGGGAGTGCCTTCAACAAATGCAGCCCAAGTACCAGAACCACTAAGACCGCCAAAAACAACAGCCGTTGAATCAAAATCATCCGCCATTGTCTCCGCGCTTGAATACGTCATCGGTGGATCAAAAGTAGCATTTCTGGCAGTGACAATAAATCCGTCCGTAATAGTGTTGAACAAGCTGTAGAGAGGTAATTGCTCAAAGGGCAGTGTGCCGAAATAATCTTCCGTAGCAGGGAAAATCATATCCGTGGCCAATACAACACTGGCCGCATTTTTCAGGAACCAGTATGTTACCGAATCAACAACATCAAAAGAAAGTGTATATGATGTACTCGTTAGCTGATATGGGTCTACTACAATTGGGTCAAACAAGGCATCTGACTGACCAGTATGCACAATCGCAAGCGTATCTTGCGCCTGGTTTTCTAAACCAGCACCCAAACCTGGTTCCCCAGGCACTGCAATGATCGCATTGATTGGACTCTCGATTACACGTTTTGCTGCATCAGGGTCATAGGCAAATGCTGTAACTGAAAAATAATACTTTCTATTATTTATCAGATCCCTGCTGCCCAATTTATCGTATGTGATTTCCATGAAATGTTTTAAACCCGAATCGGTGCCAAATTGCGAGGGCAACTCAAGCAATTCACCCGTATTCTCATCCAGTTCTAAATCAAGAATTATCTTAATACCATCTACAATATCATAAGTACCTACTCTTGTCCAAGGACCATTTAACGATGCGCCTTGGTAAATATTGTAACCCTGGAAACTGTAACTTCCACAATCATAACCCTCAATAATATCACTGCCTTCTTCAAAGGAAAGAACCACTTTTTGGTCCAGCTGGGCCAATTCCACTATCGGTGAAGGGGGCGAACAAACATTAAAGTTGGCATCAAAAGCACCCTGAGCAAAGTTATCAAAATATAACATTTTCCAGCAGCGAGAATTAAGGCGCCAACTACTTCCTGGGTATCCCCGGGGGCAAAATAAAAAGGACCTGAGGTCATCAAGTACCGTCTGTCACCTGGAACATCATCAATCCAGCCCGAACCGGTGGTCGGATCACCATCATGGACAAAAACAGATGGCTGACCGGTAATTGGATCAATAAACGGATCGCCAGTTGTACCGACAAGTCCATTCATATAATTATATGTTTCCTGAGCGGATGCTGGATCTGAGTAAATAGGATTCCCATTAATATATTTCGCAAAAGAAGTCATACCTAAGCGCTTCTTATCTGGTAAATCACGCAAATGATAACTGTTTTCCTGTGACCAGGTAAATATAGTGGCCGTATCCCCAAGTGAACTAACCAGCGGTCCCTGAAAAAAGTCAGCACCAGCAGCCGGGACTTCCACACCATAGGTATTGTCCCCATCCGCATCATTATATGTGTACCCAACACTAAGATCTACATTACAACCTACAAGGTCATCGGTGGCATCACCGACATCGTCATCATGCCACATGGAAACAAAAACACTATCTAATTCATCTGAACCTTTATTGATCATAACCCAGCGTACAAAAAGGATATTGCCCATTGGGCCAGCCTGATTGAAACCAAAGAGGGATGTCTGCATATCTACATTCATCGGTGATGTGCCCCACAGCGGTGTATGGGTTGCTGCATTGCCATCATTCATTACGTACCAGTGAAATACGTCCCCCAAGATATCAGGATGATCACCATCTTCAGGTTTATATTCACCATCACCGTTTGCATCTTTCCAAGGAGCGCCATCATGGACAGGCCAATTCATAAAATCATCCGTTGGTAAAGATTTTGGAATATCTTCAGTGAATGCACTTGACCCCTCCACTACTGTAATAGGAAGATCCATAGTCATCGCTTGAAATGTAGCCCAATCATTTTCCAGAAAGGCATCTACTTCCTTTTTGTGTATCTGATAAATATGCCCTGAGTTTGCATCGGCAGAACCAATGCTTCCCGGGACAAACTCCACCGTATACTCAGCGGCAGCAGTACGAAGCTCATCCACCCAGTCACCACCTGGGGCCCTACTACGACCACTGGCCAGCCATATACCAGATTGGAATACAGCTAGCTTACCGCTACCCTTGGGCCATTCCAGTCCGGAATTACCGGATATGTGATAACTAACAACGTCACCATGGTTCCCATGTACCGTACTGATCTGATTACCGTCCCAAACGACGTGCTCTACTGGAGCAGCAACCATGGATCGGGCCTGGTGATCAACGGTACCTTGTATATTACGTCCAACTGGTTCAGCAGACCACAATAGTGTTGCTGTAAATATTATAATAAGCAATTGCCGATTGTGCCCCATCATTAAAATTTCTCCTTTACCAAAAATTATGTATCTTTATCAAATATTAGAAATCAACCCGCAAACCAATTTGCACCTGCCGCGGGCTACCATATCTCCCTGGACTCGTTATTCGCGACGTATACAGTTGTTCCCCTAATGCGGGACTACCAATGGAATAATCATTTATCCAGTTCTGCCCTGCCTGGGTGGTTAGATACCCGTCATTATTTGGCAATCCTGAGAAATTGTATACACTCTGTACTGATTGGTTATTTAAAACATTCTTCACAACACAAAACAAACCCAGGCTAATATTATTAACCATGAAGGTCTTGTCCATACGTATGTCAACATTGAAGGTGGCGGGCATGACGCCAGAATTAAGGGCTGCCACCGGCTGATCAGATAACTGACCGCCAAACACTGCTGTTCTTGGTTTAGAAGGTGTGTAACGCATACCGCTGCCATAACGGAATAGCATATTGGCGCCAAAAAGCTTCAAGCGGCCCCTATTGCCGGTACGATAATCAATCACAATATTGGCTGTATGACGCTGGTCAAAAGTTAGTGGAGATGTAAACGTAGGATCATTACCCCCCAGCCAGGAAATGCGGTAGCCTGTATCAGCATTGGATCCAGTACCGCCGCTATAACTCATGGTGTAGTTAGCATCTACCTTTGTATTGCCAAGGCGACGTGTCCGCAAAGCAAACGCTAAACCTTTGACCGTTGAAAAGTCACCATTGCTATACAGAGCATAACCAGTCGGCGAAGCAGCCACATTACGGATTTGAATAAAATCCTTTTTCTCAGTATAGAACAAGGTCATATCAATACTGATATCATCGGTGACCAACTGTTTGAACCCAATTTCATATTCCGTTGTCTTGGTCGGTTGCAGTTCCGGGTTCGCAGAGCGAGTATAGTTCCCCTGCTGTATATTAGATAGGAAACGGTTCCAGCTGATATAAAGGTTGTCCCAGCGTGCTGCCTGCAGATATTTACCATACGTGGCATGAAAGGCGGTGCGATCTGTAATAGGGAACCCCAGACCAATACGGGGACTTAATTGTGCGGATGGTGTCACGTCCACCTGATGGGACAATCCTTGGGAATCATCATCAGTTGGTAAGGCCGAAGTATATTCCCGCGGGCCTTTTATACCATCGCCATCAACATCATTCCAATATACAGTTTCTGCCAGGTAGCCTTCACTATCAATTACGATATTTCGATTGCCACCGGTCAAAGGATTAAAGACCTTATTGGCGGGATCAATATGATCCCAACGCAGTCCCACATTTAGAATCAAGTCATCCAGTTCAAATTTATCCTGGAAATAGGCCGCCATAGTGATCGGCGTCCGGGCTTTATTAATATCCTGCATTTCAGCCAGCCCTACGCCAGTCACATCATAGCCAACATTATTGGCATAGGCGCTTTTGTACGCTTGGTACAGATAATCATCCCAGTATCCTTTGTATTTATCGCCATTATACGTATCAGACGGATCTTGTTTATAATCAGCAATTCCATCCCCGCCTGTCACTAACGCACCGGCACCATCATTATAATCTGGATCCCAAGTCCAACGATCACCACCTTCGGAGTATGGCTCATTGCTATTGAAATACATAGCCGCCCAGCTGCCCGATACAGAATATCTTTTAATTTGACCCTTTTCATAGCTTCCGCCAATTTTGATTTCATGATCACCAAGCTGCCAAAGCAGGTTGGTCTTGAATTCATCACGCAGTTTTTCCGCTTTATATATACCAGTATAACCGCTATTTAAACCGGCAACGCCATAATTGGCAATTTCTACATAGGGTACTGGCCCTGATCCAGTAGCCCGGTTTAAAGGATTGATGTAGGTAGTGTCATAATTAATCTGTACAAAGGTCAAATCATCAGAGTAATCCCAGTAATTTTTTGTTACGGTTTCCCCTGCCGTATTTTCATAAACCCAGGTTGGCGTACCACTTAAATCATACCACTTGCCGCCCTGTATATATGGTACTTCTATATCGGATACAGTGCCATCCTCATAAACAAAATGGCCCCAACCATCTTTTGTTACAGGGTCATAGGAATCATCGTTGATCTTGCCATGACTATATTGAACAGTAAAAAACATTTGGTCAAAACCGGGAACGCCCCCCGATAGACGCAAATATTGATTGTTTATTGTGCTTTCAGATTGAGAATAACGGTGTTTGAGGCTACCGGCGCTGCTGGTACCATCCATAGTGCTGGCGTCATTGTAAAAACTGAATAGCGATCTATAGTGCGAATAATTTGAACTGTGTGAGTCAAAATATGTGCCACCAACTTTAAGCCGCCAAGCGAAAGGTAGGAATGCACTCAAGTCAACCAACAGATTCCAGTTAGCATTTAAGCGATTATACCAATTGTCAGCCCGGGGCCCATAAACAAAATCGATGTCATCATCAACAATACGAAGATAGCTTGGAGCGGTATATGCACCATCGCCATCCGTATCAGTATATGATTCGCCTGCATCCCAAATCGTATTACCATTGAGATCAGTGAATGGATCACCATTCTCAGGCCGGCCATTGGCTATATTTAAATCTTTGTTATATACTGGAAATGATCCCGCTGTCGGGCTGTCATCCTGCCTGATAGATTCTAGCGCACCATAAAACTTGATAAAATCCATTACCGGTATGGGACCACCAACGCCAAGGGACATTAAATTATATCCATAGGAATAGAGTTCGTCCCTATCAGTGCTGGGTTCTGTAGTGCCAATATCCGAAATGAATTCACTGGTAACTGCTAATCTGCCACCACCTGTTTTCGTGGTTGTGTTCACAATACCAGACCCAGCGCCACCGTATTCAGCGCCGAAACCGCCAGCCTGGATCGATACCTCTTCGATACTGATATTGGGGATTGATCCTCTACGAGTCAATGAATAGGGATCTACAGCACTTACGCCATCAACATAATAACCAACTTCCTCAGAACGGCCCCCGCGTATGTGAAGCGTCCCTTCATCATCAACAACACTGGTTTGCAGGGCAACAACATTGGCGTAACCACGAACTGGTAAGTTTTTAATATCCTCGGCTCGTACAACATGTACTTCATTGGTGGCATTAATTTCAATGAGCGGCCTCTCCGCTGTAACAGTAATTGTTTCTCCCTCAATGGCTTCGGGGTTCATATTTATTGTATACAGATTTGTTGTCAAATCAGTGGTGGAACGCACATTTTCTATGGTTATGGTGGCATAACCAATGAAGGAAAACTTTACGAGATACAGACCGGGCGGTATATCCAGTATAACAAATTTACCATCCGAATTGGTCGCTGCGCCCATGGATGTACCTTCCAATAAAACGTTCACTCCGGGCAGTGGATTGCCAGTTTCCTGGTCTACTACTGTCCCAGTTATTTTCCCTGTCTGACCAGCTGTCAGCACGGCCGAAAAAAGTGTCACTATTACGAATATCTTAACTAAACGTTGATACATAGTTATGTCTCCGTGTTTTTTCAATGGTTAAAAATCCCTCAATCCTCAATAAAGATACGATTTTACTGTCTGTTATTATACAGTAACGGTGATATTAGCAGGTTTTGAAATAGGTGTCAAGCAATTATCAATATTATTAATTAACTAAATATAGTCAAATTATAAAGGGATGCGGCGCAGCCTATTGGCATTGCCAATGACGGTGATAGAAGACAGCGCCATGGCTACTTCAGCAATTACAGGGTGCAAAATACCAATGATTGCCAACGGTATGGCCACAAGATTATAGATAAATGCCCAAAATAGGTTTTGCTGTATTTTTTTAAACGTTGCCGTCGAGAGCTTTACTGCGCGGTATAATGCCTGCAGATTTTTACTGGATAATATAATATCTCCTGCCTCCATAGCTATATCAGTACCCCCAGCCATTGCAATACCCACATCCGCCTTGGCCAAGGCTGGCTACTTTAGCACCATCCTTTTGGTAATACATAATAATTTCCATTTTTCTATTTGGAGTCAGTTCAGTATGCACATCCATAATACCTAGTTGTTCAGCCAAAGACGTTGCAACAGCATGATTATCACCGGTGAGTATTACACAATGGTAACCGGCCTGCTTTAGCTTCGCTACAACATCTTGCGCATCTGGTTTTAGAATATCCTCAAGCTCAAAAATACCAATCAGTTCATCATTTCGGGTCATGTATACCGCCGTTGTACTGAGTTTTAATCCTGAATCTGCAGCGGTGTACTTTCTGCTGCCAATCTTCAGACTATCATACTTATAGTGCCCGCTTAATCCCTCTCCCGGTGCGACCTCGACGTTTCTTACTGCCTGCAGGGAATGGCCTTCTTTTTCTGCCAGTTTTACGATCGCGCGGGAAAGCGGGTGGGTGGATTCTTTACTCAGGGAGGCGGCCATGGTGAGCAGGTCTTTCTCAGCAACATCTGCAGTTTGATGAATTTTTGTTACAGTAGGTTTCCCCACCGTAAGTGTCCCTGTTTTATCAAATAAGATGGTGCTTACAGTACTAAGTCTTTGAATGGCCGCACCATCACGAATAAGAATACCCCTTTCTGCGCCTAGGCCAGTACCGACCATTAGCGCTGTAGGCGTTGCCAGCCCCAAGGCACAAGGACAGGCAATTACCAGTACTGCAATGGCAGCGAAGACAGCTAATTCCGCAGGGGTTTGGAAAGGATCAACCCAGGGCAAGTATACTGCAAAAACTTTCAAGACAGCAGTCATTAATTCTGGGAACATTACCCAGACCATAAAAGTCAGGAGCGCTAACCCGAGAATGATGGGCACGAAATAGCTGACGATACGATCGGCAAAGACCTGAATTGGTACCTTTGTTGTCTGCGCTTGGGCCACCAGCTGAATGACCTGGGCTAGAAATGTGTCCGCACCTGTTTTGGTAACTTTGATCTTTACGGTGCTATCGGTGCAAATCGTTCCACCCAACACTTCATCATTAATACCTTTTACCACTGGAATAAACTCACCGCTCACCAGTGCTTCATCCACTGCTGCTTGTCCTTCAATAATTACACCATCCGTCGGAATTACATCCCCGGCACGTACGATCATAACTTGATCGGGCAGCAGATCGCGTACATCCACTATCTGCTCCCTATTATTCTTATCCAAAATTGTGGCCTTTTTTGCAGTGCGATCCATGAGTTTACGGATCGCTTCCGATGATCGGCCCCGTGCTTTTGCTTCAATATATCGTCCAGTTAAGTGAAAAGCCATAATCATGCCGCCAATACCGGCAAAGGAGTGCATACCCATCGTGAAATACAATATACCTGTGGATAAAGCAGCCGTGGAACCTAGCGCAATAAGTACGTCCATATTGGGCGACCAGTACAAAAGTGATTTCCAGGCACTTGAAATGGTGCTGCGCCCCGGGCCAAAAAGTACAGCACTGGTCAAGATGGTCATGACTAAATGGAAAAAGTCTGTGCTGGCTTGATCTAATTGCCAGATCATTTCCACCGCCATTAACGCCATGGCTGGCGTAGTAATTAGCCAGGCAACCATCATATTTTTTTTCGCTCCTGCTGTATATGTACCCTGTAAAGGGTCCTGTACCTGTGCTACGCCTAGCTCGGCACTATAGCCAGTATTCAAAACGGCAGTTACAAGGTCATTTGCAGATGCGGCCCCCACAACACGTGCGCTGCCCATTGTAAGGCTAACTATTACATCTTCTACCCCGTTTACCTTTCTCAGCGCTTTCTCAACCGTGGCAACGCAGGCGCCACAGTGCATACCCTCAATGCGCAGTTGTGTAATATCACTCATCGTTTAATTGGCGCAGCATTGCCAACGCCTGTTGATTATTTGGTTCCAGGGCAATAAGCTTCCGTAAATATGTCTCCGCTTCCGCCAATTGACCGCGTTCACGACTAACAGTTGCCAGCGTACCATAGGAAGCGCTGAACTCTGGATCTACAGCAAGTACTCGTTTACTGTAATTCTCAGCTTGATCCAAGTCTTTACTGAGAATCGAAATATTGGCCATATTATGCAGTGCCAGGGTGTGATCGGGATTTTGGTTAATGGCCCTAGTGAAATTTGTAACGGCCGCCTCCAGATCATTATGCTGGTAAAACTCCAGTTCACCAAGGCGATTATAGGCAGTAGCAAAATATGAATCCAAGGCCAGGGCACGCTCATAAGCTGTTTTGGCACCAGCTACATCTTCCGTAAATAATAAAGCATCTCCGTATTCCTTCCAAACCTTGGGATTGTCAGGATTTAATTGGATGGCCCGCGCCAAATAGGCCGCCGATCTCTCTGGCGCTTCATCAAGATACAACCTGCCCAACTGGTAACAGGTCCACATGTGAGTTGGGTCCAAGCTCAGAACGCGCTGATAAGCTGCTGCAGCTTGTTGGTCCTTGCCCTGCAACTGGAAAGCTCTGGCCAAGGCATAATATCCCTCTAGGTGCTCTGGTACATCCTGCAAACCTTGCTCCAACAGAATAATAGCCCGCACAAGGTAAGCTGGTTCACTGTGTCTGGTCTCATAATAATTGGTGTAGGCGATACCCTGGCGTATAACAGCCGCGGGATCTTCCTCTTCGAAAAAATCCCTCAATTTCAGCACCGTTTTACGTACAAACAATGCGTCGCTTTCTTTTTCATTCAGTATATCAATTTTTTTGCGAATCCAATGATCTGTAAAGTTGACGTGCAGAATATCGGCGGTCGCTCCTTGCCGCATATGGCATTGTACACAATCACCATTATTACTGTGGTTTTTCGGTTCCTGCAACGCCGTCAATGATTCGGTAGCATGGCAATCCATGCAGCGGTCATTAAAATAAGTACGGGATCTTTCCTGAACAGGTTCATGGGGGTTGTGGCAGGTAATGCAGGTCATGCTGCCATTGCTGGCGGTAAAACAGGTGCTTAGACTAATACGCCCACCATGGCTGGCAATGCGAAAGTCACCCTTTGGCAGACCATCCTCAATAAATACTGTCTTTATATCTGTCAAGCGCATCCCAGGACGGAAATCACTGCTGCTCTTGCCAGTTTTAAACACACTGATTTCACCCTGCAGGTGACACTGTCGGCAAACATCCATCTGCAGGTCAGCTGACAAATGGACAGGGTTAACGATGGTCCGGTCAACACTGGCACTGGTCGCTTCATCTGTAGCGCCCATATGTTTGTCTACGTGGAGTTGCCCCGGACCATGACAGCGCTCGCAGCTGATACCTTCCGCGATGGAACCAGTATAACGGTTTACAGAAAACTCCTCAAACACATTATAATCATTGTGACAGTGCATACATTCGGCGATCACCGGTCTATTAAAGCGCATATTCAGGCGGTTAAAACCAGGACTTAAATCCCAAATTGCCTTTTCACTGTACCAGGTGACGGGCATTTCATTGATATAACCGTTCTCACTGGCCAAATAAGTACGGTTGTTATTGCCGGAGCCAACAACGTAGTCAACCTTGCGGCGCAGTTCATGGGTTCGCACCGCTTGATCATTCTCACGATATTCTACCTGATAATACCCGTCTGCAGCAGCGATCATTTCATAGTGCAGGTTATTCTGCCTATCATAGACATGGTTATTATCCGTGTAATCTTCAATATCCGGCTGCGCACCGGGACGGTAAAAAGACCGGCCCATGCCGGTTCGCAGGAAGGATTGATAGATTTCGCGGTGACAATAGGCGCACTCTTCATTGCCTACATAGGCTACATCCGCCGCTAAATTTTCGAAATCCACAGCACCACTATATACTGATGAATAATAAAACCAAAATAATAATACCAATAATGATGCTATTATTGCCGGGAATAGTCGGATATTCATCTAATTACTAAATGGGGGTTATATCCAAAAAACTGATAAACATAAGAATTCGCAATCCTTTTGCCAATAAATTCTACTTACGGAGTTTCGCTTTTGAGAAACGGCTTTCCGGTATATCCACATCAAACTCAATATCGTCAATATGCCACTCTGTCCCCTTGCTATTGCGCTTTAATTCATCCTTGAATATAAATCGTGATGGGAACCATCTGCCTTGGACCTTTTTGATCCCATCCATGGTAGATGTTTTTAGTAGTCTACCGCTTTTCGCATAGAGCTCTTCTTTCATAGGCAAAAGGTATTCCTTATCGATCCAGGCCCGGCGTTTGGGATATGATAACCCTTTTACTTTTGCTTCCAGATGCATGATCCAATGATCGCGTCCATCAATTAATACCGATCCTTCCAAGGTAGCTTCATAAAGTTCTTCCAAAGGACGGTCTTCCATCATATCATTATAGGACATGTCGGAACCCATAACAGATTGACGCAACATGTGCCCAGAAATCTGGATCACACGATCCGTCTGAGGTGAGTAGGTCCAAAGCTTATCATATAATTTCAGCATCTTGGTACCGGCTTCTCGGGGCGGAGATAAATACTCAGTGAAGGCCTGGTCAATACCCACTACCCAGTTACGTGATTCAATGGTGCGGCTGGAGCGGCGGCCATGCACAATCATTTTGCTGGTCAAAACCCGGCTTTTTGCATTCAGGTTATCATCCATGGCCTTGATAATATCCTGAACTGTCATTTCATCTGATTGCCCCAGCAAAAAAGAAAATGATAAAAGAAAAATAACTATCTTAATCATGTTTCCAGTTCCTTAAACAATTGGGCCATTTCCCGCTTGTATATGGCCCGACCAGCAAGCATAGTCCCCAATACAGTGGCCAGGACACCGGGCATAAAACCGATATAGTAAAGTTCCGGGGTTACCTGGGCATAGAAAACATTGGACATAATAATTTCGGTTGAACCCAGGCTTTCCATAGCATCCGAATAATCCAAACCCACTTCCTGCATATAATAGGTAAGTCCGAGCCCCATGGCTGTGCCAATAATAGTGCCAATGAACCCGATTATGACTGACTCCATGATCATAGAGCGATAGACCTGGCCTTTTGATTCCCCCATGGCCAGGCGCATCCCGATCTCACCGTAGCGCCGCAGACCATTCATTAGACCCATGTTCCAAAGCACTATCATAGAAATGACCAAGAAAACGCCCACTATTAAACCACTAGCTGCACTCATATAATCCACCATGGTGCCCATCTGATTTACATCCCGCAGAGCCATCATGATCGGGCTAAAAATATCGGTGCTATCACTGTTAATTTTGTTATATCGCCCCCTAAGTGCGACAGCAGCTGTATCATCGTAATAAAGTGAATTTGTGTAGCCCAATATCTCAGAAGAGGCATTTTCCATGTCCAGTGCCAACCGGGCACCTGTTATATCCACTAGCATCATCTGCCTGTCCACTGGGCCCAAATTCAGTTTAAAGGTACCGACAACGGTAAAGTTAAAAGTGGTAAAGGCATTGTACATAGTGGATCCAATTAAGGTTACAGTCTCACCAGAAGAGAGTCCCAGCTGCCCAGCCAACCTGGTGCTGAGTAACGCTTCATTCGCATTTTCCGGCAGTCTTCCATCTATGAGGCGGCGTTCAAGTTTCCAGATTTCAATTTGTCGGGATTTGGGTGAAAGAAAATCGATCCCTAGGGCAAGGACAGGGCCCTGTGCCTGGGTCTCGCCATTTTCATCAGGGACATCCAAAAGCCCACCAAATGTGATTCGCGGCGACCAGAAAAGATCCGGATAATCCTGCCCCAATTCATTAACCAGCTGATCTGTTCCCAAAAGAGCCAAGTCATTGGGTAGAAGCTGGCTTTCTTCTTTATAACCTCTGGTCATGACCTTCACGTGGCCCGTGGATACCACGGCAGAATCAAGAAACATACTATTCATAATACCGGTAAAAAATCCCTGAAAGAAAATAATCATAGCCACAGCCAGTGTTACTACAAGAACTGGAAAAAGACTCCTGGATCGGTCTCG